>Ga0315295_10002259_pt1 | contig 16377 bp, 13 predicted proteins | sample YL17G14_0_MG_FD_204453 | JGI IMG/M metagenome (GOLD analysis project Ga0315295, IMG submission 204453) | Sediment microbial communities from Yellowstone Lake, YNP, Wyoming, USA - YL17G14_0 | ecosystem: Environmental > Aquatic > Freshwater > Lake > Sediment | place: USA: Wyoming | collected... | reverse complement strand
TTCCGCTCTCCGGCGTGAGCGTCACGCTCGGCGTCGGCGGCGTGAGCGAAGGCGTGGGAGTGACAGAGGGCGGCGTCGGGGTCGGGTACGGCGTCGGGCTGGCGCTTGGCCACGGCGTTGGCGACGAACCGGGTACGGGCGTTGCGCCGCCCGGCGGCGTCTGCCCCGCGGGGACCCAGATGATGGCGCCGTCGGCAAGCTGGTAGAAGGAGCCCAGCAGCGTGCCGTACCCGGCGACCTCCATCCCCGAGCTCATGTCGACCTTGGTGATCTTCCCCCCGTCTTTGACGATGACTTGCATGTCGGGCGTGCCGGGATTGGTGACGATGGTCATGTTCTCGTCCGTGAGCAGACCGGTCATGCCGAGGGCGGTAAGTGCGGCGACGAAGAGACCGACGGCGAGCACGAGCGCGATCGTGAAGAGATTGACAAGGCCGTCGAGGGGGTCGCCGGCGCGGTTGGCGGTACCCACGCGCCGCCGACGCATGTATCGAAAACCGCCATCGGGAGCGCCGACGAGAGTTCCGAGGTTCCGAAGCACCGGGCGATCGTCGGCGGCGGTCATGATCCGTCAGGGACGCTGGAGCTTGCCGCTGCCGCCGTTTGGCGACGGACCTCCCGGCACTTCCGGGTCGACCGGGCCGAGATTTGCGAACGGATCGTCGTCGCGGGTCCAGTCCATCTGCGGATCGTCGAAGGTGAGCCCCGGCTCGCCGGGCGCGCCCGGCGGCGGAACGAGGCTGGTCAGCACCGCCGTGTCGGCGATCTGCTGCGATGCAGCGCCCGCGTCCTCAGCGGCGGGCGGAGCGGCTCCGGGCGCGCCCGTCGGTTCCGCGATCGGCAGCAGGGGTTCGTCCGGTACCTCGTGGAGGGCGACGGGCGCGACCCTCTCTGCGTCGCCGTCGCCGACGTCGTAGACGACCGCGGCGTCGGCATCCCATACGCCCGTCTTGGACAGTCGGCGGCCGGACTTCAAGCGCTGGTCGGACCCCTCGAGGAGCTCGAGCAGGTACTCGAGATCTGAGATGTCCTGGGAGTACATGCGGTCGCGAACCATGCTGATCACGAACGCCAGACCGCCGATGAGCAGCCCGAGGACCGTTACCGAGAACGCGGTCACGAGGTCGTCGGCGAGCTCTTGCGTGTCCCCGTTGGCGAGCCCGACCAGTGCCGGCGACAACGGAATCAGGGTGCCCATGAGGCCGAGAATGGGGCCAAGACGCACCAGGATGCGCGTGCGCTCGAGACGACGGATGGTGAAGTACTCATACTCCTGGAGGAGCTTCAGCGGCTTTGCCGCGAGACGCTCGGTCTGGTAGTTGCGGATGAGATCGTAGAGGAAGCGCACGACCACGGGGGAGTACTTGTTCTCCTGCAAGTAGCGATAGGCTGTGCGTGGCTTGCCGTCTGCGAAGGCCCTACGGGCGCGCAGCGCCCGCCCCTCGAGGCCCTCCAGGTCACGGTAGCGGAAACGAAGCCAGAGCTCGTACAAGAACGCACCAAGCTCGATGAGGACCCAGATCAGGCACAGGACGACGGCCACGAGGACGGGCCAGAGGAGCACCTTCGACGCGTCGTAGATGAACTGCTGGAGGTCGCTCACCCTGGCGCTAGCTCCGCGGTGGGCGCGTGGTCGCGTCCCCGGACGTGGCGAAGGTGCCTTTCAGGCGCTCCCAGCCGCTGCCGCCGCCCTGCAACACGGTCCCTTCGCTGGCACGGCTTAGCAGCTCTTCGCGGCGGTGGAGGAGAAGGTACGAGATGGCGGCGCCGATGGGCAGCATGGCGAGGAGCGTACCACCCACGAACCCCCCGGCACCACCCTCGCCGCCAGCACCCACCGGCCCTGGCGAGGCGCTCGGCGACGGGACAGCAGTCCCGGTCACCGGCTCGCCACTCGTGGTGGGGTAGGGGTATGGGCTGGTGCTGTCGTACGGGTAGACGGTCGAAGTGTCGTCCGGTTCCGGCGTGAAGGTCTCGATGGGGACAGGCTCGTAGGTGTCATCGGGGGTGGGATACACGGGAGTGTACGGTGGCCGATAGGTCGGTGCGACCGTTGGGCCGGGCGCCGGGGTCACCACCGCAACCGTGAACTTGCGCTCCAGCAGCTTGTGGTTGCCGGCGTGGTCGACCAGCTCAATCTTGTACGTGTGCGTGCCGTTGGGCACGTTCTTCAGGAGCAGGCGCAGGCCGTAGTTGCCGATCTTCGCCGGCCGGCTCCTGTTCAGACCGTCGACGTACAGGCGGCAGGCGGCAGGCTTGATGCCGGTTCCCTTTGGGGCGAGGTCCGTGTAGGTAGCGCGGATCAGAACCACCCGCGTGTGCGTGTACTTCGCCCCGTTCTTGGGTGCGACGCTGCGGAACTGGGGCCGGAACGCGAAAGCCTTGACCGCGGTGCCAATGTTGCGTGGGTAGTCGGTGAAGCTCTTGCCACGCAGTGCGACGAGCGCCCAGCTCGTGGTGGGAAGCGGCTGGGCGGTCGAGACGCTCGAGGCGCGGAAGGATCCCGTCGTGCGCTGGAGCTTGCCGAGCGCGTAGATGGGGGTGTTGATGCCGGTCTTCCAAAACGCATCGGTGGGATTCTCGCCAAGCGCGAGGATCGCCTGGATCGACGCTGCGGTGGCATCCGCGTCGGTGCGTCCCCCCGCTCGCACAGGGAAGCCGCCATCAGCGTTCTGGCTGTTCTTGATGTACTGGCGGGCCGCGGGCAACACGTCGGGGCCGACGGTGCCGGTCGGTGCGGGGGCGAGCGCTTGGACGGCCAGCGCCGTATCGAGCACGTCGGCTTCGTTGCTGGCTTCGCTCGGGAAGCCGCCGCCGCTCTTCTGCTGCTGCACCAGCCACGCGAGCGCCTGAGCGTAGCGGTCCTCACCATCGAGACCGAACGCGTGCATCGCCAGAACGGCCCAGCTCGTCGTGTGTACGGCGTCGAACTGCCGTGTGGAGCTCGACGGTGAGAAGCTCCCTTTGGTGGGCGAGTCGGCAGTCGTGTCCTGGTACGAGTAGAGCTTCGCGAGGAGATCCACATGGGGCGTACCGGCGACGAACACGCGGTCGCGGCGATCAACCGCCAAGTACGCCATGATGGCGCGGGCGTAGTAGACCGGCGCGTTCTCAACGCCGGCGCCGGTCGCCTCCGCTTCATGATTGATGCTCTGGAGGTATTCGAACGGGTTCTTGCCTGCAACCGTCCACGCGCTGGATCCCATACGCTCACCACTGGCGACGGCGCCGAGGATCGCCCAGAGCGTGTTGGGTGCGGTGGCGAAGCCGCCGTTGCTCTCCTGTCGAGAGTGCAAGAAGTCGAGACCGCGGGTGACGCTCTTCGGCCGCGGGTCGGTGGTGGCGCGTTTCGCAACCACGACGCTGGCGCTGAAGGAAACCACGAAGAGCGCCGCGAGCGCGAGCGCCAGCACGACCCTTCTCTTCGTTGCTCTCATTCGAGGCTCTTCGCTGGGAGGCATCGTGTCATGCTACCAAGCACCACCGTCCTGAACCAGCGAACGACTCGGCGGCGCGCCCTCCTTCCCAACGCAGTGACGTGCGGCCCGTCACGGAGGTTCGCCGACGTGGTGCGACGTCGGCGACCGCCCTTGTCCGCCGCGGGGCGCTGCTGCGCGGCGGCGCTGAGGATGTATCCTATTGAGCCGATATGGCCGCTCTCCTCTCACTTGTGATCCCGGTCTTCAACGAGGCCGACAGCGTCGGACGTCTCGTCGACGAGATCGACGAGGCGCTGGCCGAGGACGGAAGGCCGTACGAGATCGTGTTCGTCGACGACGGCTCCACGGACCGCTCCTTCGCGGTCATGAAGGAGCTCGCGGAGGAGCGCACCTACGTGCGCGTGGTGAAGCTGCGGCGCAACTTCGGCAAGGCCGCGGCGCTGGCGCATGGTTTCGCCGCCGCGCGCGGGGACACGGTTGTGACCATGGATGGAGATCGCCAAGACGACCCTGGCGAGATTCCGCGGCTCGTTGCGCCGCTGTCCGAGGGATACGACCTGGTCTCGGGCTGGAAACAGAGCCGTAAGGATCCCCTCAACAAGACGCTGCCGTCGCGCTTCTTCAATTGGACGGTGCGGCGCGCCACGGGCATTCCGCTTCACGACTTCAACTGTGGACTCAAGGCGTATCGTCGCGATGTCGTCGAGACGATCAATGTGTACGGCGAGCTGCATCGCTACATCCCCGTGGTCGCGGCGCAGGCAGGCTTCAGGGTCACCGAGGTGCGCGTCAGCCACCGGCGACGGACTGCCGGGCGTTCCAAGTACGGCTGGCAGAGGTACGTGCGCGGGTACCTCGATCTCCTCACGGTCCTCTTCCTCGGTCGCTACCAGCACCGCCCTCAGCACCTCTTCGGCGGAATGGGCACCCTCCTGATGCTGATCGGACTGGCGATCGAGCTCTATCTCACGATCGACAAGCTGGCCTTCGGCAATCCCATCGGTCAACGGCCGCTGCTGCTGCTTGGGGCCTTGTTCATCATCGTCGGCGTCCAGCTCCTCAGCTTGGGATTGATCGGCGAGCTCATCGCCAGCTCGAGGGCTCGCAGGGGGCCGGACGCAGCCCAAGTGGCGGCGATTGTCGAGGCCGGTGTGGCGGCGAGGGACGTTGAGCCGGCCGGCGAAGCTCAGCCGGCCGAGGCCGTCGCCATCCACGCCGCACCCCCGGCCGCTGGCGGCGCCCTGCAGCCGTGATCCGGGCGGTCGCCTACTTCGGTACCTACGACCCCTCCTACCCTCGCAACGCCGTGCTCATGGCCGGTCTGCGCGAGCGTGGCGTCAACGTGCTGGAGTTCCGCGCGCCGCTGCCGCCGCTCAGCGCCGCCGAGATGAGCGACTGGCGCGGCGCGGCGCGCCTGGCGGCTGGGATAGCGGAGGCTCACGTGCGGCTCCTCGCACAGCATCCGCGGCGTCTTGACATCGATGCCGTGCTCGTCGGGTATCCCGGCCACTTCCTGGTGCCGTTCGGCCGCCTGCTGGCGGCCGTGCGGCACGCGCGCCTCGTCTTCGACCCCTTGGTATCGCTGTACGACACGTTCGTCGGTGACCGCGGTTTGGTGACCGCGGGCAGCCCCAAGGAGGGCCTTGTGAGAATGGTCGACGGCGTCGCCTTTCGCCTGCCTCACCTTGTCCTCGCCGATACGAAGGCGCACGCGGCCTACTACGAAGAGGCGTTCGGTCTCTCGTGCCGGCGTTTGGCGGTGTCACCCGTGGGAGCGCTGCCAGAGCCGGGAGCCAACGGCCATGCGCGCGTTCTCGAGCCGGGGGCGGCCTTGACGGTCTTTCAGTACGGCAAGTGGAGCCCATTGCACGGGGTCGACACAGTGCTCGCCGCCGCGCGTTTGTTGCGTTCGGAGCCGATTCGCTTCGTGCTTGCCGGCGAAGGGCAGCTCTCTGCCGAGCTCCGCGCGACCATCGCCGCCGACGGTCTCACGAACGTCACCTGGCTCGGCGCGTTGTCGCCGGCGGATCTACGTCGGCAAACGCTCGCTGCCGACGTCTGCCTCGGGGTGTTCGGACGCTCGGCGAAGGCGGGTCGGGTCGTGCCCAACAAGGTGTACGACGGGCTCGCCTGCGGCCGGCCCGTCGTCACCGCGGCGACGCTCGGCGCCCGCGAATGGCTGCGCGACGGCGAGACGGCCGTTTTGACGCCGACCGGCGACGGAGCCGCCTTGGCGGCCGCCTTGCGGCGACTCCTCGCCACCGACGAGCGTCGCCGCCTGGGGCAGGCTGCTCTGGCGCTGTACCGGCGCACGTTCACGCCTGCCGCCGTGGCCGATACTCTCCTGGCGGCTCTCGAGGCGTCATGAAGGCGTCGGGCTCGGCTCCTACGTCGCCGTCCCCAACCTCGCCGGCCGGGGCGCCCCGCTCTCGGCGACGTGGGCGCCGCTTCGTCCTGCGCATCGTACAGCTCGCGCTGGTGGCGGCGACCCTGTACTTCCTCGCCGCGTACCTCCTGCGGTCGTGGAGCACCATCACCGCCTACGCCTGGTCGTTCGATCCGAAGTGGCTTGTCCTGTCAGCCGCCGCGTTCCTGGTCTTCTACCTGTCGCAGACTGTTTCGTGGTGGTACCTGCTGCGCGGCTGCGGTGCTCCCAGCCCCTTCTGGCCGGCTGCCGCCACGTGGGCCAAGTCGATCCTCGCTCGCTACGTGCCCGGCAATGTGTTCATGTTCGTGGGGCGCGCCTGGATGAGTCACGCGCAAGGTTTGCCGGTGGAGCGAGTTAGCGCGGCCATGGTGTACGAGCAGGCGATTGGTCTGTGCTCGGCGCTGATCACGGTCGCCGTCCTGTTTCCCTTCTGGGAGTACCGCCCCGGGACCACCGCGCTGAGTCTGATTGCGATTCCGGTGTTCGTGGCGCTGATGCATCCGCGCCTCTTCGGGCCGCTGGCAAGCCGCCTGCTCCGTCTTCTGCACCGTCCGCCGCTCGACGTGACGGTGGCGTTCCGCAGCGTCGTGGGTTTGCTCGCCTTCTTCGTCCTTGCCTGGCTGGTGGCGGGCGCGGGCGCCTGGTCCTTGGCCCGCGCGGTCACCGGCATTGGCGTCGACGCTCTCCCACTCGTCGTCGTCGCCTACGCTTTCGCGTACGTCGTCGGCATGGCGGCGTTCATCTTCCCCAGTGGCATAGGCGTGCGTGAAGCGGTACTCACCGCCTCGCTCTCCGGCCATCTGCCGGCCGGGGTTGTGCTCGCCTGGGCCGTCCTGCTGCGTCTATGGGTGACGGCGATGGAGCTCGCCTTCGTCGGACTCGCGGTGGGTGTTGAGCTGCTCCTGCGACGGCGGGGAAGAGAGCCTTGAGCGGGCGCCGGCGGAGAAGAGCGAGCCACGGCACCATCGCCGCCGATCAGTCGCCGCGGCGGCCGGCGGCGCCGGTTCCCGAGCTCGAGGAGCGAGAGCGGCGCCGCTGCTTCCGGCACGACGCCGCGTACGTTATCGGCGCCGCGATCCTCTTCGCCGTCGTCTACGCGATCCTCTCGTGGCTCAAGTACCGCGCCTACATGGACGCGCGCTTCGACCTGGGGAACATGGTGCAAGCTGTCTACAACACGGCGCACGGCCACTTCCTCGAGATCACCACGGGCGAGCTGCAGCCGCGCCAGATGTCGCGACTCGGGTCGCACGTCGACCCCATTCTCGCTCTCTTCGCACTTCCGTGGCTGGTTTGGCCGAGTCCGGTGATGCTGCTCGTGGCACAGGCGGCGATCGTCGCCACCGGTGCGTGGCCGGCGTACCGGCTGGGCGCGCGGGTCACGGGTGACCCGCGCGCCGGCGCGTTCCTCGCCAGTGCCTACCTCCTCTACCCCGCGCTCGGCTACCTCGTGCTGAACGAGTTCCATCCCGTGGCTCTCGCGACCCCGTTGCTGCTCTGGGCGTTCCTGTACCTGGAGGAGGACCGCTGGCTGCGGGCGATCCCGTTCCTGGCGCTTGCGGCCGCCTGCAAGGAGACAGTCCCGCTCGTGATCGTCCTCATGGGGGGCTATTTCGCCGTGCGCAAGCGATCGTGGCGACCGCTGCTCGTGAGTTTGGCGTTCGGCGCCTGGTTCGCCATCGCTGTGTGGATCGTCATACCGCACTACAACGGTGAGCAGAGCGCGTTCATCGCCCGCTACGGCGAGTACGGGAGCGGCGCCGCCGAGGTCGTGAAGAACGCCTTGACGCATCCCGGCCAGACAATCGCCGACCTCGCGGCCGGAAGCAACCTGCGCTACTGGCTGGATCTGCTGTGGCCGCTGGGATTCGCCTCGCTGCTGAGCCCGTTGACACTGCTTGTGGCGGCGCCAGAGTATCTTCTTAATGCGCTGTCGACGACGCCCTTCCAGCGACGCATCGAGTTCCACTACACCGCGCTGGAGATCCCGTTCCTTTATGCAGCTGCTGTGCTTGGTCTGATGCGGCTCTGGCGCTGGATCGGTGGCGGCTTTCGCAGGCCCGCCGCCGAGGCCGAGCGCGTGCGTCGACGCACCCTGGCGCTGTGCGTCCTGTTGGCGGCGCTTGCTGGCAACTACTTCCTGGGGCCGCTGCCGTTCTCTCTCCCCGGGGCGTCCCGTGACGGGAAGGCTTATGCGCGCGACGCCCACGACACCGCGCTCGATCAAGCGGTCGGCATGATCCCGGACGATGCTGTCGTGGCGACGAACAACAACGCCGGCGCGCAGTTGGCAGCGCGGCGCGTCTCGTACGTGTTCCCTTACTTCGCCACCGCCGACTGGGTGATCGTCGATGAGCGCCACCCGTTCTTCTACGACAAGGAAGACCGCCGGATGCACCGTCGCGCGCTCGGCCAGCTCGTCCTCGACGCCCGCTTCCGGGCAGTGTATGCGAAGGACGGCGTGTACGTTTTCAAGCGCGTCCATCCGGGCGCTGGTGCGCCGCCGGGGTCGTCGATGGGAGCGCCGCCGTCCCCGGTCGCCTCCCCCTCCGTACCGGCGGCCTCGCCCCCCGTGCCCTAGGCTACCCAGCCAAACGTCGCAAAGCGCATGGTGAACGCGACCAGCGCCGCGATCATGACGGCCACGACGATCCAGTGCCGGCGGGGGTAACCGCGCGTGAACAACGCCAGTGACACGAACAGAGGAAACACGGTGAGCGTGAAGCGAGGGTACGAGAGCAGCGGCACGAGGGCGGAAGGGAAGAACAGCGGGTACGCGAGCGCCGCGATCGCGTACCAGGAGTACGCTGCCGGCAGTCGCCGCGCGCCATACCACAGCAAGAGCGCGGCGGCGGCGAAGAACAGCAGGTTGAACAGATTGGTCGCGGCGGCGCTGTAGGCGGAGCCCGGGCGCGGCACCTCCCAGAAGACGCGGTAGTACTCCGCGGAGAGGGCCTCGGTAAATCCCGAGAAAGTGGCCGAGAACGCTCGGGCGATCGTGTAGTTGGGCGCCGCGGCGCCCCGTTCCCAGCGTGCCTGCGCTGTCGAGAAGGCGAGGGGACGACCGAACACGAGCGCGAGGTAGGTCATCCACACGAGGAGGCCTTCGACCACCATGAGCAGATTGGCGACGTGGGCGTCGGTGCGGCGCAGGCTCCAGTCGCGGCGCTGGTAGTAGTAGTACGCCATGGGGATGAGCAGCAGGATGCCCGTACTGCGCGTGAGCGTGGCGAAGAGGCCCATCATGCCCGCGACGCGCCAGCGACCCTCGCGGGCGAACACGAAGCAGGCGAGCGAGAGGAACAGGAAGAGGGACTCCGTGTACACGGCTTGGAGGAAGAACGCCAAGGGGCTGATGGAGAGGTAGATCACGGCTCGGCTGGCCGTGGCGTCGTCAAAGTCAGAGCGCACGAGTCGGTAGAGCAGCCACACACAGCCGGCGTAGCAGAGCAGGGAGATGAAGATCCCCGCCACGACGAGGTTGCCGCCGAAGAGCACGCCGACGTAGCGCAGGAGCATCGGATAGAGCGGGAAGAACGCCGTGCTGCCGTCGGCCTCGGCATAGCCGCCAGTGGCGATCTTGACGTACCAGACGCCGTCCCAGTGCGCCCAGGGGTTGACGAGCGCGCCGAGCCAGCCGCCGTATACCTCGGCGCGCAACGGGAACCGCCAGCCTACGGGCAAACCACGGACGCCAATCAGGGCGGCGGCTGCGAAGGCAATGACGATGATGGCGAGGCGGCTACCGGCGGCGACGGCCACGGCGCGCTTGAGAGGGCTGCCCGCTGTGCGACCGGTCGACGCTCGCTGGGTGGTCGCGTTTGTGCCGGCTGGTGCGCCCGCCGCCGGTGGCAAGGCCTGCGTGGGCGCCTGTGCCGGCTCAGTCACCGGAGCCGATTGTCGCTCCGCTGGCTCGATTGTCGCTCGCGAGTCTGCGGAGGATGGCTGCGCGCAGGTTGCTGGCGATCTCGCGCCGTCGCGACGGGTTCGGCGAGAAGGCGTAGAGGCGCAGGCAGGCGCCGCCGTCAGCGATGTCGGCGACTTCGACCGTGATCCGACGGCTGTCGGGCGCGGGCGCCAGCTCCTCTCCGATCTCTCGCATGACGGTCATGGTCCGGTCGATGTCGGCGCCGCGGGGCAGGGCGAGATCGACTGTTACCATGCTGCCAGCGGTGCCCATGGAGTAGTTGTGGACCGCGGTGCTGGCGAAGGCCTCGTTGGGGATCACCACCCGGCGACCGTCATCTGTGCGCACGTAGGTGTACGTGAGCGAGACCTGCTCCACCGTGCCGTAGACGTCGTCGACCGATATGTAGTCGTTGAGACGCACCGGCTGGGAGAAGGCGATCATGATGCCGCTCACGAGGTTGGCGATCGGCGCCCGCGCGGCAATGCCGATGACGCCGGCGATGATCGCGGCAGACGCGAGCATGGCCTTGGCGAGATCGCCGACGAACGCGAACTGCAGGAGCGCGACGGCGACGCCCACGAACAGGATGGAGGCCACCGTCAGGCGGCGGATCATCACGTAGCGCGTGCGCTCGGCGTCGTCGGGCGTTCTGCCCAGCAGCTTGGCCATGGTGCGGTCACGACGCGCCAGGATCCAGTCGACGATGCGCGCAACCACGATCGCGGCGACGACGTAGGCGACGGCCTTGAACCAGCTCGTCTCGTAGAAGGCGGTGGCCAGGACGCTCATCGCCGGGGCCTCATGGAGCGGACGGGCTTGGGGCTGGCGACGCTGGCGACGATGTGCCCGGCTCCGGAGCGAGCTCGGCCGGGGTGAGATCGTCGCGCACGTCGTAGAGGACCCTTCCGGTCTCGTAGTCGAACAACGCGACGATCGTGTCTGTCCGATCCGACACGGTTGTGATCACGCCCTGAACCTGCCAGATGAAGCGGTAGGTCGGCACGACCATGCTCGTCACCTGGCGGCCATCGATCGCGTGCTCGAACGCATAGGGCACGTCTTGCGGCACGAAGAGGAGCTGCACTTGCCGTGGGTCGACGGCCGTGCCGCCGAACAGCCAATCGGCCTTGCGCAGCGCCATGCCCGATGTCTTCAGCTTGGCCGCGCCTGGTACGCCAAGCGCCGCATACGCGAAGCTCCAGCCGCGCCACGGGTGCGTCACGAACTGGCCGCGCTGCTGTGGCGCCGTGTAGCGAAAGGCGACGAACGCGGGCAGCACGAAGACGATCGCGGCGGCGGCCACGACAACCACGGCCAGGAATCGTTTGTGTCGCAGTCGCATCATGCCTTCATCACGCGAGCATCCTCGCCAGCCCAGGCTGGCGTGTCAAACGCGGGGGTTCGTGGCAAGCGTGGTGCCATCGGCGTGCAGCTCGCTGCGCGGGAACACCTGTGCCGCCGCCGCGTGCATGGCAGCGAACGACGACTCGCGGCTAAGCGGGTTCAAATGGACGAGCACGAGCCTGCCGACGTCAGCTGTCGCCGCTAGGCCGGCGACCGCGCCGGCCTCGCTGTGTGCGACGGTCCCCGTGCGCAGGCCGGCCGGCAGTGCGGGGAGATGCGGGTCGGCGGCCCAGTACCACGCTTCGTGGAGCAGGAGGCTGGCTCCAGCCGCGAACTCGGCGGTGGCAGGATCGGCCGCCGTGTCCGTGGCGATCACGAGATCATCGTCGACGCGGAAGGCGACGCTGGTATCGGAGTGCTTCTGCGGGCGCACCCTGACATCATGGCCGGCCACGTGGTTGACGCCGGTCACCAGAGGCTCCACCCGCAGGTGGGCGAGGTCTTCCCAGTTCGTCGGGTTGTAGGGCTTGCGCAGGAGGCCAGCAACGACGGTCTCCGGGTTCAGCCCCGTGATGCCCGCCCCCGGAGCGTGGATGGTCACGGGTTGTCCCGGCAGCACGCCCGACAGGTACGCGAGGCCGCAGGTGTGGTCGAGGTGGAAGTGACTAAGGAAGAGATGGATGTCGCGCGCGCCGGTCAGGAGGTCCTGCTGCTCCTCGGCAAGGAGTCGCCGCAGTCCGGTGCCGGCATCGAAGACGAAGAGGCTCTCGCCCAGGCGACAGGCGAAGCAGGTGGTCTCCCGGTGGTCGCTGGGCATCCAACCCATGGTACCAAGCAGCGTCACGTGCATGGAACCCCCCTCGGTCCGCGACGGTGATCACAACGCGTGTGGAGTCTACGCGCTGACGGTACAATTCGCGTAAGGAGCGCCCGTTCGCGGGCGCTCCCTGCAAGGGAGTCCACATGGACGCGAGCAGCCAAACGGTGCTAGCTGAGCTGGCGCTTGACGAAATCGGCCGGGGGTTGTGGGAACCGGCCCTTCCTCATCTTGACCGGGCACTTCTCGGTGACGAGACCCAGTTCCTGGCGGTCATCGAGGAGGTCGCCCGCGGTGCCGGCCTCAGTCAGTGCATCCCCGTTGCGGACCTGCTCGACGCGCTGCGCGATGGCAGCGAGAAGCTCGGCCAGCGTCTGGCTACGAGCTCGGGTCCGGCGGGCGAGTCCGGAGTGCGGCGGCTGCAGGCTGTCGAGCGCGTGGCGCTGACGCGCGTCGCCGCGGGCTACTCCGCGGGGCTCGAAGAGACGATCGCGCAGTTGCGCTGCGAGGCGGCCCAGTCGTCGCCGCTCGACGAGGCAACCGGGGCGGTGAAGCCGAACGAGCTCGTAGAGCGACTGTCGCTGGAGATCAACCGCTGTCAGCGCATGGATCTGTCACTCGGTCTTGTGGAGCTCGCGGTGATGCACCGTGAGGATTCCGACTTCTGCCCGGCAGCGGCGCTGGGCGGAGCCTTGAGCGAGATCGGTGCCTGCCTGCGGGAGAACCTGCGCCGCTACGACAGCGTCGGGCTCACGAGCGACGGCGCCTTCTTGATGGTGCTGCCCGACACCAGCCATCGGGGCTTGGCGGGGGTGGCGGAACGCGTACGGCGGGAGATCGGTCAGGCTCTCGGGGCCGCCGCACAGGCCGACTTCGTCATCGCGCTAGCGCACTACGACGTGGTCGACCGTAGCGCGAAGGAGATGCTCGGGGATCTTCGCCGCGGTGTGGCGCACGCACGCACGGAGCATCTCCTGCTTCTCTGGGCGTGAGGCGCGCTGCCACCTCACCCTAGCCGCCGATCGGCCGTCCCAGCGCCATCGACGCACGACGGACCATCTCTCGTTCATTGGGATACGCCATGAGGCGCAGCGCTTGGCGCAGCGGCATCCAGCGGGCCTCGCTCACCTCGTGGTCATGGTGAGCGGTGTCGCCACCGAGGGCGCGCACCAGGTAGTAGTGGACCGTTTTGTGGATGCGACAGCCGTCTTCGCGCGAGTGGAAGGAGTAGTCGATCGTGCCGAGTTCGTCCTCGACGACGCCCACGACGCCGGTCTCCTCCTCGACCTCGCGCAACGCCGTCTGAGGGTACGTCTCGCCGAGCTCCACGCCGCCCTTGGGCAGCCCCCAGATCGAGCGCCCGGTTGGACGGATGAGGCAGACCTCGACCGCGCCGTCAGTGCGAACGACGACACCACCCGCAGATGTCTTTTCCAGATGCTCAGGCACGGTCTCGAAGGACCCGCCTCGAAGCGGGGTGCTCGACCCGCGTAGTATATCGTCCCAGGCGCCGTTCCTGTCGGCGTCGTTCCGGCCAACACGCGACAGTGACCGGGGAGTGAGGGAGCTTGTTCGCCGCGATCGGGCGCTTCTCGTATCGCCGGCGCCACCTGATCGTGGCGCTGTGGTCGGTTGCGTTCGTGGCTGGCGTCGTGGCCAGCCTCGACGTCGCTTCGTCGCTGAAGGGCGGAGGATTCACCAACGTGTCGTCGCCTTCCCAGCGCGGCCAGGCGGAGATGCAGCAGCGGCTCGGTTTCGGTCCGGCGAGCCTTACCATCGTCTTCGCCAGCGATACTCTCGATGCGCGCAGCCCAGCCTTCCAGGCTCAGGTCGCGCGTGCGCTCTCCGATCTTCCCGCCGCGGATCTCGAGGGGCTGGCGAGCATCCGCACGGCGATGAACACGGGTGACGCCGGGTACTTCTCGCGCGACGGCCAAGCGACGTTTGCCGTCCTCGAGTACGACGCGACGACCGAGGAGGTCCAGCGACAGATCCCCGCGCTGCGCAAGGCGCTCCGGCCGACGCGGCTAAGGACCTACATCACCGGTGATCCCGCGGTCTACGCCGAGCTGGAGCAGCGGTCCGCGGAGGACCTGCGGAAAGCCGAGAGCTATACGTTCCCCGTGGCGATTCTGGTGCTTGTGCTCATCTTCGGTACGCTGGTGTCGGCGAGCGTCCCCGTGATCGGCGGTGGCATGGCGGTCACCGTAACGCTCGGCTGTTTCTGGCTGCTGGCGCAGGCGATGGACATCTCGGTGTTTGCGCTCAACGTGGCGACGCTGCTCGGGCTGGCCGTCGGCATTGACTACGCGCTCTTCATGGTCGGTCGGTTCCGAGAGGAGCTAGACGCCGGACACAGCGTTGCCGAGGCCGTGGAGATCACGGTTGCCTTCGCGGGACGCTCCATCTTCTTCAGCGGAGCGACCGTGATCGTCGGCCTCCTGGGCCTCATGAGCATTCCGTACATGTCATTGCGATCGATGGGCTTGGGCGGATCATTGGTCGTCCTCTGCAGCGTTCTCGCCGCGCTGACTCTGCTGCCCGCCCTTCTGGGGATACTCGGGCCGCGGGTGAACTCGCTTCGCGTGATCGGTCGTCGGGGCCGGGATGGTGAGTTCTGGCAACGCTGGAGCGACTGGGTGATGAAACACCCGGTGGCGGTCCTCATAGGGACGGTTGCCCTGGTCGCCGTCTTCGCGTGGCCGGTACTGAGCATGCGGACGGAGATACCGGGAGCCACGGCGCTGCCGCGCGACTCCGAATCGCGGCAGGGCTATGACATCCTACAGGAACGATTCGACGTCGCCTCGCTGTCGCCGATCGAGGTCCTGGTGACCTGGAAGGGCAATCCGGATTCACTCGCAGGCGCCAATCTCCGACGTTTGCTGGCCTACGGTAAGGAGCTCGAAGCCCTGCCAGGCGTCGATCGGGTGGTGAGCGTGGTGAACCTCCCCGGGGTGGAGTCGGCCGAAGCTGCGGCCGCGTTCTGGCGGGCTGTGAAGCAGCCCGCCTCCGCGCGGCCGCGGCTTCCCACCGCGACGCCGCCGGGACTCCCGAGCGTTGTGCAGGGCCTTCTCGGCGCCGAACGGCGACGGTCGGCGCTGCGCCTGGCGGCGGCAACGACGGCGCCGGGAACCGTCCTCTTCCAGGTGGTCCCCGATCAGCGGCCGACATCGGCGGAGGCGCAAGAAGTGGCGGCGGGCATCTCCGAGCGCGGCGGTCCCGCCGGGACGACCACCTACGTCGCTGGCGTGTCCATGAGCGTGCACGACTTCGTGCACGCCATCTACAGCCGGTTTCCCTACATCATCATGTTCGTCATCTGCGTTACCGCGGTGGTCCTGCTCCTGCTGTTGCGGAGCGTCGTCCTGCCGGTGAAGGCCGTGATCATGAACCTCTTCTCGCTGTTGGCGGGGTACGGCGCAATGGTCTGGATCTTCCAGCAGGGCCATCTCGAGTGGCTCTTCAGCTTCTCCGCTGGCGGGGCAATCGACGCCGAGCTGCCCGTCGTTCTCTTCTGCACCGTGTTCGGCGTCTCCATGGACTACGAGGTCTTCCTGCTCTCGCGGATGCGTGAGGAGTGGGATACGAGCCACGACAACGTGCGTGCGGTGACGTTTGGTCTCATGCGCACCGGGCGCATCGTCACCAGCGCGGCACTGATTATCGTCGTCGTGGGCATGTCTTTCGCGTTCACGTCGATCATCGTCACCAAGGCGGTCGGCGTGGGCCTCGCTGTGGCGGTCGCGCTCGACGCTACCGTTATCCGCGTGCTCATGGTGCCGGCGGCGATGCGGCTGCTCGGCCGCTGGAACTGGTGGCTCCCCGCCTGGATGGAGCGGCTCCTGCCGCGCATCGAGTAGCGGGCGATCCCCGAATCGTCCGTGGTCAGCGCCCTGTAGGATGCGACTGTGGGCAAGCTGGCCGACAACCTCTCGGTGCTTGGCGAGGTCGAGTTCCGCAAGCTCTTCTTGGGGCAAGCGACCTCGGTCGTCGGCGTCATGTTCACAGTTGTCGCGCTCCCCTTCGCGGTGCTCGAAGTGGGCGGGTCGGCCACCGACATCGGCCTCGTCGAGGCGGCGAATCTGGTGCCGTTGGCCGTCTTCCTGCTGATCGGCGGCGTGTGGGCCGATCGCCTGCGGCGGCAACGTGTGATGTTGGTGGCGGACTTCGTCCGCTTCGCTCTACAGAGCACCACGGCGGCGCTGCTGATCACGGGGGTCGCCGAGGTATGGCAGCTCGCTCTGCTGCAGGTCGGCATGGGCGTGTGTGAGGCCTTCTTCCGGCCGGCGGCGATGGGGCTCGTTCCTGAGGTCGTCAGTGCGGCCAGGCTCCAACAGGCGAACGCGCTCGGCAGCCTCGCCATGAGCGGCGCCATCACGCTCGGCGCGTTTTTCGCCGGGATAGTCGTCGCCGCCCTGGGTCCGGGATGGGCCAT
>Ga0315295_10002258_pt1 | contig 16385 bp, 15 predicted proteins | sample YL17G14_0_MG_FD_204453 | JGI IMG/M metagenome (GOLD analysis project Ga0315295, IMG submission 204453) | Sediment microbial communities from Yellowstone Lake, YNP, Wyoming, USA - YL17G14_0 | ecosystem: Environmental > Aquatic > Freshwater > Lake > Sediment | place: USA: Wyoming | collected... | reverse complement strand
CGTTTTCATAGATTAACCTCCTGCTATCTGGTTAATTTTACCATGTAGCTGGGGGTGAAGGAATTAAAGGGAGGCCGAAAAGCCCAAATTTTGAAGCTGCAAATTGGGCTTCTCAAAACTAAACGGCCTCACTTAATATAGGAGGTAACAGCAATGGCCATGGCAAGCTATTTGCTTTGAATATTCCCTAGGGATACAATTCAAGAAACAGGACGAGATGTAAGGAAAAGCAAATGAGCCAGTCAGTGAGAGGGAGGGAACAGTTGCAGCCCAGTCCGGCACAGTTCATTGAGCAGCAAATCAAAGAGTTTGTGCGCACCAATCCTGCTAACCGTCTGTCCTTTAGGAATAGCTACGCTATGTGGGCTGAGCCGCTGGTGAAATTCGCTAATGGCGATGATCCAATCTTTACCGAATATAAGAATATAATCTCTCCTGTCCACCTTACTCCACGCGAGGCACTGGCTAAGGCTTATGACAAAAATCCAGAAGATGTGCCGGAGCATCTTTCGGTCATAAGCTGGATTCTACCTGTTGCGGAGGAAACTCGCAAATCCAACAGGACTCAGGTGGATGTTCCTAGCCGCCTATGGTCTCATACCCGCTGGTATGGAGAACAATCCAACGAGGAACTGCGGGCATGTGTGGTAGAACTTCTCACCAAGATGGGATATATGACAGTAGCACCAGTGCTACGGCCGTATTTCCAGTTATATGCCAATGAGAAGGGCCTATACTCAAACTGGTCAGAGCGGCATATTGCCTATGCTGCTGGACACGGAACGTTCAGCCTTTCCGACGGACTCATCACTGAGTGCGGCGTAGCTCACCGCTGTGGCAGTGTAGTCACTAGCCTAATATTACCGCCTAGCCGAAGAACTGCTAAAGGCCCATATTCAAACTGTCTCTTCTATCTAGGGGTTAACTGTAGAGCCTGCATAGATCGCTGCCCCGCCGGGGCCATAACTGAGAAGGGGCATGATAAGAACAAGTGCCAGCAATACTGTACTGATATTAGTTTATCATCTGCATTGAAAGATGGATATGATAATGATAATAGCATAGTTGGGTGCGGCTTATGTCAGACTAGAGTACCCTGTGAATTCCAAAATCCAACGAAGAAGAAAATGAAGAAAAAAGAAGAGTAGCAAGAGATTGAGACGATTGAACGATGAGCCAGATTGTTTGACGTCCTCCCTGGTTATGGAGAGGTTAGACACCTGCCTAGTCCTGCCGCGCGAGAGCTGCAGATTTCATAACAGGCGAGGTCATATTGGTTGACGGTGGGTACCTGCTTACATAGGCCGTGCCACTGTCATAGTAAACACATTTTCTGACTAACCTCGAAGCTCCTTCGGGAGTAGCGGAGGAGGCGAGGCTTAATCGCATCAGTCTCAAATTATCCGCCCAATACGTCGAGTTGACAGCCTCCTGGCACGAGTTTATAATCACAATCAAGGGCAATGACCGATGAAAATCGCCTCATTGTCAGTTGAAATGGGAAATTCCGGATAGTATGGCCCATCAGATAGAGAATTCAGCGAGAGGAGAATCACAATGAGATTGAAGGATAAAGTGGCCATAGTTACTGGGGCATCCTCGGGCATCGGCCGGGCCACCGCCTATCTCATGGCCAGGGAGGGGGCCAGCGTAGTCATCGCCTCCAGAAACATTGAAGAGTTAGAAAAGGTAGCTCAGGACATCAGAAAGTCCGGCGGCAGGGCACTGGCGCTAAAGACCGATATAGCCGACAATGATGAGGTGAAGCAGATGGTCGAAAGGACCATCTCCCAATTCGGCCGGCTGGATATTCTGGTTAACAATGCCGCCAATGTGCCAGCTCCTACGATACTGCTCCACGAAAGGGACATGGCGCAGGTGGAAAACGAAATAGGTATTACGCTGACAGGCGCCATCCGGTGTTGCCGGGCCGTCGTACCCCACATGCTCAAGCAGAAGAGCGGCCGGATCATCAGCGTAACCTCCGATTGCGGCAAACGTGGCACGCCTACGCTGTCCATCTACTCAGCCTGTAAAGCCGGCGTGGCCGGCTTTTCCAGAGCCATTGCCCAGGAACTGGCCACTGAGGGCATAACTGTCAATTGTATCGCGCCGGGCACTGTCATGACACCAAGCATAACGAAGTGGCTAGCATCAAACCCAGAGGTAGCAAAGCAGGTTATGGCTCAGATTCCAATGGGCAGAATAGGAGAGCCTGAGGATATCGCCAACATGATTGTCTTCCTGGCATCGGATGATGCGAAATACATCACTGGCCAGGACTACAGCGTTGATGGCGGCTTGCGTATGTAACTTTGATAGCCAAATAGGTATCCTGCCTTTTGAGTAGGTAGCACATCTAAATAGTGCCACAAGCAGTGACGGGGCTGCCTGCAGTTATGCAGCGGTTTAAGGCAAAAAAGATGAAAGGAACAATACCTGCTCACATGGAAGAGTAGGGGCATAGGCTCCTCGGTTCTGCTTGGACGACGGGGAACCCCGGACTAAGTTTCCTCACATACTTACGTCGTATCGTTTATATTTTATTTTTCATCAGACATCCCCACCACACACCTGCTCTTCTCAAAACTTAGGGGTTGCCCTGCCGCTTCAACTGCCTCCACAAATGAAAGAGGCGCTGGGCTGCCGTAAAAAAGCCGAGCACGGCCAGAATCCACAATGCTACCACTGCTTGATGAACCAGCAGCCCCACCGAGAGCACAATCAGTCTTTCAGGCCGTGTGAACAGACCTTCGCGGCATTCCAGACCCAGCCCCTCGGCACGCGCCCTGATGTAGCTCACTGAGAACGAACCCACCAGGGCTACCGCTGCCAGGACAACCCGCCACTCTTGCTCCTGCCAGGCATAGTGCACCACCAGACCCAGCAGCAGAGCAGCGTCGGAGAGGCGGTCCAGGGTGGAATCAAGCAGAGCGCCAAATTTGGTGCTGCTCTTCTGTGCCCTGGCCAGCGCCCCGTCCAAAAGATCAAAGACACCTGAGCCTAAAGCTAAGGCTCCTCCCATCACCAGATGACCGGTGCCAATGGCAACCGCCGCCCCTATACAGACTAAAAAGCCGGTTATGGTTATTATGTTGGGGGTAAGTTTGGTCTTGACCAGCAAAGAGGTGACTGGCCCGCTGATGCTGCGGCCGGCCCAGGTCCTTATTTGGGGCAGGCTCTTCATCTATGTTTAGCCCGAGATTGAGGACGTTTGTGGCTGGGCAATACACGCTCCCTGGGATTTATGATTGAGAACATTTTGATAAAGGTCCATCACCTTTTTAGCTATATGGGTCCAACTATAGTCTTCTGCCTTAACCCGCCCACGAATTCCCATTTCAAGGCGCAGTGGTTCATCACGAAGTAATGTGATTATGGCCTGAGCCAGGGCTGTCTTGTCTTTGGGTGGCACCAACAGCCCCTCCACTCCATGGCTCATCACTCCGGCATAGCCGGGGATATTGCTGGCAACAATCGGCTTGGTCATAGCCATAGCTTCCAAGAGTACGATGCCGAAGCTCTCGTGGCCGGTGGCAGGCGCACAGAAAACGTGGGCGCTGCGATAGTATCGAGGCAAATCGTCTTGCGAGACATAGCCGACGAAATGGACGTCTTGCAGCTTTCCTCTCTCTACAATGGCCTCATATCCTCGCCTGAGTCTGGTGCCCGGCCCAACCACAATGAGGCGTGCCTGAGGAAACTGCTTCTTGATCAGGGGATAGGCGCCTAACAAATAGTCCAGCCCCTTACGCTTCTCCAGTCGGCTGACAAAGAGGATGTTCAATTTGCCATCCATAAGCTCAGGCATAGGAGCTACCTCAGGTGAAAAGTGCTCCAATTCAATGCCGTTAGGGATGATAGTATAGTTGCCGGGGAACACCTGAGATACAAACTCCATGGCTGGCCTTGATACTGCGGTCAGGGCGTCCAGACGGGCAAAATACTGTTTTATAAGGGGTTTGAAAAAACGATAGCCGCGTGGGGTGTTGTGATAAGCATGGAATGTGCCCACGGTGGGCTCTTTGGAGTCACGCAATGCTCGCAGTACCGTTAGTGGTAGCATGGGCGTCAACGGCTCGTGTAAGTGGATTATATCGAAACGCTCTCTCTCCAGTGTGGCTTTCATAGATTGTGTCAAAAATGGTGAAGGAGAGCACCGAGCAATAGAGCCCCCTGAGGGATACGGGATAGAGCCCCCAAAGGGGAGCACATTGGGAGGGAGAGGAGCCCGTCCCTTACTGAAGGGGGCCAGTATTTTTACCTGGTGCCCCATCTGCTTGAGATGTTGCTCCAGATTAGCAATATGAGAGCTGACACCGCCCGGGTAGGCGAAGTCGTAAGCTGAAACCTGGGCTATCTTCATTATGCTTCTTTTTCAGTCTTTTCAGTCCTCGGGGCAGCGATGAACTCTTCCACCATCTGGCGTGCCTGTTCATCGGTATATTGAACCGGCGGCGACTTCATAAAATAGGCCGAAGGGCCAATAAGCGACCCGCTCAAGCCTCGGTCCAGTGCCAGCTTGCAGCAGCGGATGGCATCAATGACCACCCCCGCCGAATTGGGGCTATCCCACACCTCCATCTTCAACTCCAGGTTAAGCGGCACATCGCCAAAGGTGCGCCCCTCCATTTTTATATAGCAAAACTTTCTATCTAACAGCCAGGGCACATAATCACTGGGCCCCACATATATATCTTCTGGAGCCATCTCATAATCGAGCTGCGAGGTGACAGCATTAGTCTTGGAGATCTTCTTGGACTCCAGCCGTTCTCTCTCCAGCATATTGTAGAAATCGGTATTGCCTCCGAAATTAAGCTGGTAAGTCCTCTCCAATTTGACACCGCGATCCTGAAACAGCCTGGTAAGCACACGATGGGTTATAGTGGCCCCCACCTGGGACTTTATATCATCGCCAATAATAGGCAGGCCGCGCTCAGTAAAGCGAGCCTGCCAGTATGATTCTCGGCCGATAAAGACGGGTATGCAGTTGACAAAGCCGCAGCCGGCAGACAGCACCTGTTCAATATACCATTTGGTAGCCTCTTCACTGCCCACCGGCAGGTAATTGACCACCACATGAGTTTTAGTCTCTTTGAGAATTTGCACGATGTTAGCTGTAGGCCCAGGCGCTTTGGTAATGATCTTAGAGAGGTATTTGCCCAGTCCATCATGAGCCATGCCCCGGGCTACTTTCACCCCGGTAGTGGGGACATCGCAGAACTTGAAAGTATTGTTAGGTAGGGTGTAGATGGCCTCGGCCAGGTCCTTGCCCACCTTGTTTTTATCAATATCAATAGCGGCTACGAAATTAATATCGCTAATATGGTAACCACCCAGGTCAACATGCATCAGGCCGGGGATAAGCTGGCCGGGCTTAGCCCGATGATAGTAATGGACACCTTGAACCAGAGAAGAGGCGCAATTTCCCACACCTATAATAGCTACGTTGATTTTACCCATAGTTGATCTTGTTCCTTTCATGTGCTGGCTATGCCTTAGCTTCAATCACCTGTGACGCCCTCACTAGCAATAGCGGCGACCGGCAGCCATGCAATACCTTGTCAGCCACACTGCCCAGCACCCAGCGGCTGACTCCGGAGCGTCCGTGGGTGGACATGGCTACCAGGTTAACCGCTTTGTCGCGGGCATAATCAATAATTACACTTGCTGGCAGTCCAGAGATTACCTCATAGCGGGCGGCGATGCCCTTCTGTTTCAACCGCTGCTCCATCTTGGTGAGATATGTCTTTGCCTGAGCCAGCACATCCGCATAAACATCGGCCAGATGTACTGTATAACCCTCTATAGGGATGGTCCTCTCCAATGGTATAACTACCTGAAGCAGTAACACCTCAGCATTTGTCTTGGAGGCTAGCTCTTCAACATGGGGGAGAGCCGACTCCCCCAACGGGGAGCCGTCCAGAGGCAGAAGGATGCGTTTCAAAACCACCGTCTCTAGCTTGGGTTCCTCGCTTTTGCGAGCGCTGATGAGGAGTACCGGACAGGAAGCACCCCGGAGCACCTTATCAGCCACACTTCCCATCACCCAGCGGCTGACTCCGGAGCGTCCGTGCGTGGACATAGCAATCAAGTTTATCTTGTTTCGCTCAGAGTAGTCCAATATAGCATCGGCAGCTTTGCCGTACAATAACACAGAATGTAGCCGAATTCCAGATCTGCCTAGTTCAGCAGCCATATTGTCAATATAGACCTTTTGCATAGACTCCTGCTCACAGGGGGGCTCACAGACAGTGACAACATCCAGCTCAGAGCCCAGCCGTAGCGCTAATTCCTGAGCATACGGAATGGCTACTTCTGCCAGTTCCGAACCGTCTAGCGCTACTATTATCCGCTCATACATGCGTTTTTCTCCAGTACCGGCCAACCACTTGCCTGGCAGGCATTATTATGCTATTGTCAAAGGCTGGCGTCAACTCGACAGTTTTGAGAGGTGAATCGTGATATACGACTTTCATTGTCATACCAACCTTAGCGACGGAGCACTAACCGCCATTGAACTAATACGCCGTGCCCATCATGCTGGCTACAAGGCCATCGCCGTGACTGACCATGTAGCCCAGGGCAGCCTCCAGCGTGTACTGACCGAGATAATCCGCGACTGTGCTCTGGCCAGAGCACACTGGGACATTCTGGCCATCCCTGGCGTGGAACTGACCCATCTGCCTGCAGCAGCAATTGCCGAAACTGCCCAACAAGCCAAAGCATTGGGTGCCTGGCTGGTAGTGGTTCATGGTGAAACAACTACCGAGCCGGTGGAAAAAGGCACCAACCGAGCCGCTATCCAATGCCGCAACGTTGATATATTGGCACATCCAGGTCTACTCACTCTGGAAGAAGCCGAGCTAGCTGCTGCTAACAATGTATTCATAGAACTTTCTGCCAGAAAGGGCCATTGCCTCAGCAACGGGCATATCACAAACATAGCCCGTCAGGCTGGCGCAAGACTGCTGGTCGATTCTGATGCTCACCAACCTGATGAGCTACTCTCGGCTGCCTTGGACTTACACGTGGCTCAAGGTGCTGGCCTTAGCCGTGAGGAATGCCACCAAGTGCTGACGCTCAACCCTAAACTTCTGATACAAAAGCTGCGTCTCCCAGGGATAAAACAGGACTAATACGGACTTGGCCGAACTGGTTCAGCGTCCTTCCTGGGAAAGCTCGGATAGTCTACTAGCTCTTGCCAATGCGGAACACCTTGGTGCCACAAGTCGGGCACGTGCCCCGGGTGGCCGGACGGCCGTTCTTCAGGGTGACTTTCTTGGGGTCCTTTATCTCCCTCTTGGCTCTGCACTTGAAGCAATAAGCCTGCATCAGTATTCACCCCCTTTCTGTATGCTTGCAATATAAACATATCTAGGTCAGAAGTCAAGAGGTTTGTTGTCAAATTTGGCTTGTTTGGTCAAATTCACCCGTTCCGCTGGCCTGGCAAAGACCTTGTAAGGATGCCACAGTCCGCTTTCCTTCTGCACTCGCAGCAGCGCCAGAAAGCGGCCATCCTGAGAATAGGCGCGGCAAATCTCCTCATCCGCGTTTGTCTCCAGAGCCAGCAGACGCCCCTGCTCTATATCCTGCTGCTCTGCCTGGCCCACCACTACTGCCTTCAGTGGCGATAGCACTGTGTCCATGGGATGAACCAGAGGCAGCCATTCCCCCTGACACACTAGCTTCTCAAAGCTAGCCAGAGAAGTAGCATCCCGTAGGTCAAATGTACCACAGCGGAGACGAACCAGGTTTTTGAGGTAAGCGCCACAACCCAGGGCCTGGCCCAAATCATGTGCTAGAGAGCGGATATAAGTGCCCTTGCTGCAGTCCACCTCTATGGTAAACAGAGGCAACTGGCAATCCACAAGTTCCAGGCGAGATAGATGAACTCTGCGGGGACGTCTGGCTACCTCCAGGCCGGCCCGGGCCAGCTTGTAGAGACGTTGCCCCTGGTGCCTAAGGGCGCTGTACATGGGTGGCGTCTGCTCCAACCAGCCCCGAAACTGGGCTAACACCTGCTCCAAGCGCTGATGGCTGACCTCCGAAGGGTTGATACGCTGAAGCACCTTGCCTGCGGCGTCGTAAGTATCAGTGGTTATACCCAGTTCAATCTGAGCACGATAGGTTTTGGAGGCCAACATTAGGAATTCGGCGACCCGAGTGCCCTGGCCCAAGCACACTGGCAATACACCTGTGGCAAGCGGGTCAAGCGCACCGCCGTGGCCAACTCGCCTCAGACCGGTGAGCCGCTTCACTTTAGCCACCACCTGGAAAGAAGTCGGACCCAGCGGCTTGTCTATATTGAGGATGCCGTCAATGGTCAACAGTACTGTCGCCCTGATTTGACTGGGACTCTACTTGATCTATAAGCTGTAGCAGATGACTGCCGCGCTCAATAGAATCATCCCGTAAAAAAGCTAATTCAGGGACAAAGCGCATGGTCAGCCGTGGGGCAAGCTGTCTGCGAAAAAAACCTGAGGCAGCAGCTAATCCTGCTAAAACCCGCTCTTGTTCCTTCTCATCGCCCAGGATGCTGACAAAGACTTTGGCCTGTCTCAGGTCTGGTGAGATAACCACTTCGGTTACGGTGACAAAGCTGTCCAGCCGTGGGTCTTTGGCCTGGCGCAACAACTCACTTAGCTCCTCACGAAGTAGTTTGTTAACCCTCTCAGTGCGCCTACTCATGTCTCTATCCTGGTCCGTCTGATGTAGCTGGGCTACTCTGTCTTTCTCTCACGCCGATAAACTTCAATAAGGTCGCCCACCTCAAAGCCAGCGAACCCTTCCACACCCAACCCAGCCTCAAAACCAGCGCCCACTTCCCGGACATCCTCTTTGAAGCGCCTCAAGCTATCCACCTGCGCCTGATGGAGCACCTGCCCTTGACGCAGCACCTTAACCAGAGCGCTTCGATGCAGCCTGCCATCGGTAACGTAAACACCAGCCACCTTTCTCCCCTTGCCGGCACCAAAGACAGCCCGGACTTCGGCATGTCCCTCCACCGCCTCCAAGTAAGACGGCTCTACCAGGCCTCTAAGTGCCTTCTCCACATCCTCCACCAGCTCGTAGATTATGTTGTAGAGGCGGATGTCTACCCCCTCAGCCTCCGCCTGCCGCCGTGCTCCTGGCTCTACTGAAGTATTGAAACCAACAATGATACCCCGAGAAGCTAAAGCCAATAGCACATCGCTCTCGGTGATGCTGCCGCTGCTCGCGTGGATCACCCCCACCTTGGCCTTCTCGGTCTTCAGGCGCTCCAGGGAGGCTTTTATAGGCTCAATGCTGCCCTGAACGTCTGTTTTAAGTACTACGTTTAACTCCTTGACCTCGCCAGCGCTAATCTTGCTCGCCAGCTCGCTGAGGCTCATCGACTTAGTTGTTTCCTTCTCCGCCTGGTGTTGCTGCACCAGCTCCTTCAGTACGCGGTCATCAGCAGCCACCTGGAATCTGTCACCTGCTTGGGGCACAGTGTTAAGGCCCAGGATTTCCACTGGAGTGGCCGGTTCAGCCCGCTTGATGCGCTTACCTTTATCATTGAACATAGCCTTGACCCGCCCCCAGCTATTGCCAGCTAAGACGCGGTCGCCTTCTTTAAGCATGCCATCCTGCACCAGAACCGTGGCCAGGGGACCTCTGGTCTTGTCCAGCTTGGCTTCAATGACCACACCCTCAGCAAGCTGGTCTGGGTTGGCCTTGAGCTCAGCCACCTCAGCCACCACCAGGATATTCTCCAACAGTTCTGATATGCCCTGCCCCATCTTAGCTGAGACCGGGACACAGATCACATCGCCACCCCACTCCTCGATCACCAGCCCCTGTTCGCCCAACTGTTGTTTAACCCGCTCCGGGTTAGCATTGGCCTTATCTATCTTATTAAGGGCTACCACAATGGGAACCCCGGCAGCGCGGGCGTGGTCAATGGCCTCCACGGTTTGGGGCATCACTCCGTCATCAGCAGCTACCACCAGAACTGCGATATCAGTCACCCGAGCGCCACGGGCTCGCATAGCGGTGAAAGCTTCATGGCCCGGGGTATCCAGAAAGGTGATGCGACGCCCATCCACTTCCACTTGATAAGCGCCAATATGCTGGGTAATGCCCCCAGCCTCAGTGGCCACCACATTGGTCTTGCGGATAGCATCCAAGAGCTTGGTCTTGCCGTGATCAACATGGCCCATGATGGTTACCACAGGGGGACGAGGTTGTAGGGCAGCTTTGTCCTCCTGGGCGACCTGCCGTGCACCAGCCCGGGTCGACTTCACAGGTAATGCTACAGCCTCAAAGCCGAAGTCACGAGCCACCAAAACGGCATTTTCGAAGTCAATAACCTGGTTGATGTTAGCCATGATGCCCCGCCGCATTAACTGCTTGATGACCTCTATGGAGCTGACTGACAGCAGTTCGGCCAGTTGTCTCACACTAGGATAGTTTGGCAACGCCACCTGGCGGGGTGGTGCTTTGGCAGCCTTCTTGACAGTAGCGCCGGTGGCCACTGAAGTTTCAGCTGCTGTCGAAGCTGGCTTCTTGGTTTCCATACACTCTCCTTAAGAAACCAGGCTAACTGGCTGCACCGGTGATTTTTTCATCGGCCAAGCTCTGCCCGTATTCCAGCAGACGCTGTCGCTTCTCCTTGGTGAGGCTGGTATGCAGAGCACGTCCCAAGCGATCTTTTTTCAGCCCCTCTTGCCAACAATTGGGCCTGGGACAAAGATAAGCGCCGCGCCCCGACTTCTTGCCTGTGACATCTACCTCCACCTCCCCGTTTCCCAGCCTGACCAAACGGATCAACTGTCGCTTGTCCCTCACCTGACGGCAGCCCACGCAGCTACGCTGGGGCAACAGCCGAGCTTGAGCCTCCTGTTTACTTCCTGCGCCTGTTACTTCGCTTTTAGACATACTTTCTCAATTTGCCCCCGGACAAAACTACTCCGAGGGGTAATCCTCGTAGCCTTGCCTGGCACGGTGTGCCTTTTTCTTGGCCTTCTTGGTCTTTCCCTCAGGGATAATGCCCCTGGCTACGGACAAATCCTCAGCGAAGCGTATCTGTGCCTTTTCCTTAGATGGTTTCTCCTCTTCGAAAAAGACCTCTTCAACGAGTTCCACCGCAGGTTCAGCCTCCGCTACACCCGCCTTTGTTGCTCCAACCACCGGCACCGCTTCAGCCACGGGATACACAACCTGTGGTTCTAGTGTAGGCGGGGGTGTCATCTGAGCCTCCCCAGCCGCCGCCTCGGCCAGAATCTTCTCGGCCTCTACTACAGGCGCAGCCTCCTGCACAGTCACCTCAGCCTTAGCTGCTTCCGCCTTTTCTGCCTGTGCTGCGGAAGCACTCTTAATATCTATGCGCCAGCCGGTCAGCTTAGCCGCCAGCCGGGCATTTTGCCCTTCCTTGCCTATGGCCAGAGATAGCTGCCGGTCAGGCACAATCACAGTAGCTGTCTTAGTCTCTGCATCAACCTTTACACTGCTGACTTGAGCCGGGCTGAGGGCATTGGCGACAAAGGTGGCCGGAGTGGGATGCCACTGAACAACATCTAACTTGATCCCGCCTAGCTCGCTGACAATATTCTGTATCCGGATGCCTCTCTGGCCGACGCAGCAGCCCACCGGGTCAACGCCTTGCTGGCGGGCGGCTACAGCCACCTTGCCACGGTTGCCAGCCTCCCAGGCTATAGCCTTCACCTCCACCACGCCGTTGTGGATCTCCGGGATCTCCAGCTCAAAGAGGCGCCGTAGCAGATTGGGGTGAGAGCGTGACACCACCACCTGAGGCCCCTTGCCGGTTCGGCTTGCCTCCAGCAGATACAACTTAAGCCTCTGACCTATGCGATAGCGCTCCCCACGCACCTGCTCTGTATCAGGCAACACTGCTTCTGTCCTGCCCAGGTCAATGAATACCTGCCTTGGTTCAATGCGCTGCACTATCCCGCTGATAACGTCGCCCTCTCTGCCCACAAACTCCACATAGATGGCATCCCGCTCCGCCTCCTTGAGACGTTGCAATACCACCTGTTTAGCTGTCTGAGCAGCGATGCGCCCAGCACTACGCGAGATGACCTCCATCTGGACAGTATCACCAAGCTGAATCCCGTTCTGAATCCGATGGGCGTCGGCCAGGGAGATCTCCTGGCGAGGATCAGAAACAGTCTCCGTCACCACCTTCTGGGCATGAACCTTGACCTCGCCGGTGGAAGAATTAATCTTAACTGAGATGTTCTGACCACCGGTAAGGCTATCCTTTTTGTAGGCCGATACCAGCGCAGATTCCACTGCCTGGAGGATTACCTCCTTGGGCAGATTCTTCTCCGCCGATAGCTGGGTAATGGCCAGTAAGAAATCACTTTTCATAACCCATGGCCTCCCTTGAACTTGCCCTCCCAAACACTAACAAAAAAGTGGGCAGAAACCCACTTCTGGTACGCTCTTTTCTGTAAACTAATATAGCACGTTCTGGGGAAAAATACAATACCCTGGGATGTGGAGCAACCCCTCCTCAGGACAGCCCAGAGCCTGCGTCTGACCACTATGGCACAGAAAGGCGATATAGGCGGCTAGGGCGGCGTCACACAGGTCGTGGTTGAGACAGGGCAGGTGAGGCGGTTAGGTCTATACCCCCAGATACATGGCGCCATCGCCTTGGGCCGTCAGCGCCTAGCGCCAGACTTTATAGCCCGGACCGGTTTTACCCTCAACCGCTTGAGCACCTCCCGTCCCGCCACCAGGCCACAGGCCGAGGCCTGCACCAGCCCGCGGCTGACCCCGGCCCCATCGCCGACAGCGAACAGGTTGCGCACCTCAGTCTCCAGATTCTCCGTAAGCTCCAGCCTCAACGAATAGAACTTGACCTCCACGCCGTAGAGGAGGGTATGGCGGGAGGCCACGCCGGGGGCTAGCTTATCCATGGCGTTGAGCATCTCCACAATGCCCTGTAGGTAGCGATAAGGCAGCACAAAGCTGAGGTCGCCGGGAACGGCGCTCTTCAATGTGGGCTGCACCACACAGCGCTCTATCCGCTGGGGGGTGGAACGGCGCCCTTCCAGCAGGTCGCCCAGGCGCTGCACCAGCACACTGCCGCTCAAAATGTTGGCCAGGCGAGCGATATACCGCCCATAGGCGATAGGCTCGCGGAACGGCTCAGTAAAGGTAGTGCTTACCATCAAGGCAAAGTTAGTGTTATCAGTTTTGCGATCGGTGAAGCTGTGTCCGTTGACCGTAGTCACCGGGTCCTCGCCACCGGTTGACTCCATGGTAACCTCACCATAGGGACACATGCAGAAAGTCCTGATGCGGTCATCAAAGCTCTTGGAGTAGAACTCTAGCTTGGCCTCGTAGAGAACGCTGGTCAGATCCTCCAGCACCACCGCTGGCACCTCCACCCGCACCCCCACATCAATGGGGTTACTCCGCCATTCCAGGCCTAACTGAGAGCCTTGCTTGACAAGCCAGTCAGCGCCTTCCCGCCCCGGAGCCATAATTAGATAGCGGCAACCGATGCGTTCTCCGTCCTCCGTCTCCACCCCGGCCACAGCCCCATCCCGCACCAGCAGCCTTGCGGCGGTAGTGTCCAGGCGCAACTCCACCTTTCCCTCCAGATGCTTTCTCATGGACTTGAGCACCTGGCGGCAGCGCTCCGTGCCCAGATGGCGCAGCTTCACCGGGATAAGCCTCAGCTCAGCCAGACTGGCCCGCCGTGCCAGGCGCTCCACCTCATCACCCACGCCGTAGACCTGCTCCGGAGCGCCAAAGCTGAGATAGATGTCGTCAACCTGCTGGATCAAGGCCTCAGTCTTCTCCGCTCCCAGGTGCTCTTTCAGCCGACCTCCTACCGCCGAGGAAAGCGTCAGCTTGCCATCGCTGAAGGCACCGGCACCACCCCAGCCACTCACCTGGCTGCAGGGGTGGCAGGGGGGACAGACATTGCCCTTGCTGTTTGCCGGGCAAACACGCCCGTTGATGTCCTTGCCCTTTTCCAAAAGCAAGACACTCACACCTTTGGCCTGGGACAGCTCCAGGGCGGCAAAAATACCCGCCGGGCCAGCCCCTACGATGATCACATCATACCGCTCAGAATAGCGCTCAGACATGCTCTTCTCCACACAATTCAGCCTTCATAGCCTACAGGGGGAATAACACTGTGGAAAGTCCCTAAAGCATTTTAGCGCAGATGAGGGAAATGGTCAAACGACTGTGCCTGCGAGAGAGTGCTTGTTGCCTTCACAGAGACACCACAATGTATGAAAATGGGGATTCCACAAGGGGCAAAGCCCCTCTAGACTCTCCGATGATAAATGGCTGTGCTATCTCGGTCTAATCAAGGCACCACCGGCATCCAGCAGTCTGAGCAGGGTAAGCTCCTCCTGCGAAGGTAGGTCCACTTGTTTCACATCGGGTGAAACCTTCAGCTCCCAGCCGCACTGCTTCTTTATATGGCTGAGGGCATCCTCTTTGCTACCTGGCTTGGGGAAATAGGCAGTGAGTACGAACTCTTTATCGGGGGCAGGTTTTTCAAAAATACCCAGATCGGATATCAACATGGTCACCTTGCTCCCCGGGACGGTCACATAGGAGACCTTGTCCACAAAGCGCTGAGGCGATTGTGTCACCACCAGCATAAGCTCAGCGGCATTGCTGGCATCGTTGGCTCCTCCCGAGCCTACCAGGTGAGCACCGCTGCTGGTCAGGGTGCTGTTGATGTTGCCCTGCTTATCGATCTCGGCTCCCCCCAACACCGACAGGCATTTGTCGGTGCCTGCCACCAGCCAGCCATAGACCTGCATTACATCGCACAGCATCTTGCAGGTAACCAGGCTGTGGTAGTTGGTGGTCGAGGGGTCGCCGGGGCGGGGCATGTAGCCGAATTGCCCCGAGCCATTAGTCACTTCAATATCATAGCCTTCTTCTCTAAGTTGGAAGTAAGCCAGCCATGTTGCCGCTAGAGGTGTGCCAGCGCCGACGAGCAAGGTCCGATATCCTCTCTGAAGAACTTTCTCTCTCACCTTGCGGGCAGCGGTCACAATCATCATCTCAGTGGCGTTGTATTCTTGTCTGGTAGAGATATTATTCAATAGTGGCTCTAAGGTCTTCTCCCAAGTGTCTCTATCGGCTCTGGTTCTGAGCAGGGAAAGCCTGGCGCTGCCCAGTTTTTTCAGATACTCTTCATGAGAGGGACAATCCAGCACCCACTCTTTCACCCAGGCATTAAGTTGGCCGGGGTCACGCCTGGCCTTTCGGACTTCGTCCATGTACTGGTGGTCCTCACCATAGCTCTTGAAAGCGGCGGTTCCTTTGTTCATCAGCCCTTCAGGGTGGGCACCAAAGGGTGCCACTGAAACAGATTTGACCACCTGTCCAGGCAACGTCACCAAACCAGCATGTCGCCGGATAAAATCCGTAGAAACCAGCTTCTCCACCGTTACCACCACACCACCACGGCTGGCTCTGGCTCCCCATCCCGCATAGCATGCCTTGGGGGGTGTGGACATAATGGTATTGCCATAGCGGTCAGCAACCAGGGCATGAACTATGGCCAGGTCAGGGTTGAGGGCCTTCACCAGCCCCAGGCGTTGTCCGCTGCCAAAGGGATCGTCCATGGCTTTAAAGGAATCCTGGTTGGCCTCAGCCAGGCTGCTGCCCAGGAGCGATTTGGTGGGCAGGAAGCCCACCCCCAAAGCCCCCGCCATTAGCCTGAGCATTAGCGAGAAGAGAGACCAGTCTTCAATCTCCACGCTCTTCTGCTGAGAGGCTCTTTGTATCGCTGGGCTGGGGCCCAGCATAGGGCGCTGCTCAACGCACGCCGCAGCGACGACCTTTTTAACCAAGCCTGAGGCAACCAAGTCGAGGGCGTCGCCTGACATCACCGCCATGACCAGGGTAAATTGCGGCCTGCTGTCCCAAAACTGTCGCAGGACGTCTCGGATAGCTGCGTTGGCGCCTTCTTCTATGTAGATGGTCATCCCCGGCTTGACATTTCGCCTGATTGCTTCTGCCAGGCTGATAACCTTGTCCTGGCCCTCGTTCTCCTTCAGTCGAAAGGTGTTTTCAATAATGGGGGTAAAATCTTCTCTCACTTGGTACTTAACCTCTTAATAATAGTCCTTTACTACGAAAATGGCTCTTTCAACCCCCTTGATCCCCCAATCTTGGGGGAATTGGGAGTGAGGTTGGGGGACACCCCCAAACCCCCGGCATGATGTATCCTGCACCTCTTTTGAGGGAATCTAAAGACTGGGGGATACCCCAACTCTGCACCAATGGCCTTCGCCCCTTGCGGAATCCCCATTTTCGCAAAGTAAGCACAGAGGCTCAAAAATAGGTCACCGGCCCACCAAGTGTCTCCAGTGGGCCGGTGCTGTTGCCGTAATTTGCTATCTCACAACCCG
>Ga0315295_10002257_pt1 | contig 16385 bp, 12 predicted proteins | sample YL17G14_0_MG_FD_204453 | JGI IMG/M metagenome (GOLD analysis project Ga0315295, IMG submission 204453) | Sediment microbial communities from Yellowstone Lake, YNP, Wyoming, USA - YL17G14_0 | ecosystem: Environmental > Aquatic > Freshwater > Lake > Sediment | place: USA: Wyoming | collected... | reverse complement strand
CCTGCTCTCCTCTCTCGCGCAGCGCCCCGCCCCCCCTGTCATTCCCGCGCAGTATGTCATCCCCGTGAAAACGGGGACGGGAATCCATCTTTCCTCCCATCCTACTTCTCACCTGTTCACCTGCTCACCTGTTCACCTGCTCTCGCGCAGCGCCCCTTTGGCTCTTTCTTTCTCCTGCTCCCCTGTTCTCCTCTCCCGCGCAGCGCCCCCGTCCGCCTTGAGCTGCTTGTTACCCTATGTCTTCTTCAAACTCCTTAATTACTTTCTGCACATCACATAGAAAATCCTTAAGGATTTGCTCCAGTGTGACATACGTGTTAGTATCTTCATCGAAGAAGCGACCATCGTCACTAATCAGAGGACGCTGGCTATTGATTAAAGAATCGCCTGTGATTTCTTCCTTAGGGCCTGTAGGTGGTATGCTATATGCTGCTAATCCATTCCTAGCAATGACCTTAATTGGACCACCTAGAAAAAGCATCTTCATATTTGGATTTGGCGGGATCAGACCAAACCTATGAAAATCATGTATTCGAATCCTCTCAATGAGATTGTACCATCGCAATTTATCTGGTAAAGTTTTCTTCAACCGATCACGTGAGAAGCTTAACTGATTTTTATCACATGCCTCAAGTATGAGTTCTATTATTCCGCGTGCAAAATATATACCTGCTACTTGAAGCCGAAAGATTACAACAGGATCTTCTGATTTGCCTGCCAGCTTAAGGAACGTTTGAATACGTTCATTGTGCTCTTTAACACCTGAGACACGAGAATCTGGAAATGCCCATTTATCATCACTCATATGTTTCATTCTGCAGACTAACAATGATTATACAGACTGCATAAGACGCCAAACACAAACTGTTTATTCCTGCACAAGAAGTTTCCGATGCTTCTTCAATATTCCTCCAATATCTTGCGTTTCAACGAATGACGTCCTTTCGTCCCTTCCAGCTTATACAGACTGCTGAAAGCAGTATATCACTAAGCTGATATTTCCCATATGACTCTGCCCGACGACACCGCCGGGCGACATTATCGTTATTATACAGCGCCCCCCCCGTTGCGCCAACCCCTTTTCGGGGTTATTCCGGAGATCACGGGGCTGGCTGGGCCTTTTTGTTGGTCCAAGACACGTTCGAGGCCCGACAGAACACCACGTTGGGCCGGCTGGGCGCATAGCATCCAACGGAATTCTCGCCCCAGCGGCAGATTTGGGTGGCGGACATAGCTACCCCGAAGGCGCCCAGCCGAATTTGGCACCACGTAATTGCTGGATACGCTCCAGGATGGCGGCGAACAACTTTCGCGGCACCGCGACTTCCGCCATCTGGAAGATCACCTGCCGTGAGTGTTTGACTACTTTGGCCCCAATTTTCACCAACTTCTCTCGCAGGGTGGTCAAAGACCAGTGTTTCACCTCTCCTGGCAACGCCAAGCGTCGGAGAAAGTTGCCCAGATTATAAGTCAAGGCAAACAATTGCAGACGAACTTGATTGTCCACAAAATCATGGCAGGAAAGCCGCGTCCAGTTCACCGCATATTTGCCTTCCTTGATCCATTGTTCGGCGGTCCCGCGCTTATTGTAAAAGTGCACGACATTCCTGGATTTCCAGCGGAGGTTGGTGACGAGAAAACCTACTCGTGGGAAAAGCTCGCCGGCATGCCACTCGACCTTCGCGACTGCTCGTCTGGATTTGTCCCAACTGGCGGCCTGGTATTGGAAACTCTCGTACAGAACAATAGGTTTCTTCGGGGGCCGGCCTACCGGGCGGGTTAGTAAGTGGTCTATCCGGTCATAGAGAATATCATTGGCGGGAAGACGGATCGCGTACCAGAAGCGTTCGTCTTCCAGGTAAACATACATCTCTGGTCGGGCGAACGCCGCATCACCCCGGAAGAAACGCAACAAATCGTCATCCCGATAGCGCCCCACGATCGGTTCCAACACCGAACGCCAGTCATCGGCGCCGTGGACGTTTCCGTTTCTCAGCAACGCCCCTTCGATGTCTCCCAATTGGTTGAAACAAAACAGCGGGTGATAGCAGGTGTAGCCGAAATGCCCGTTGTAGGCGGAACCTTCCTGATGGCCATACGTGGGACTGTCGGAACTGTCCATATCCAGGATTAACTTTGCAAGGGGCTTGCCGAGCCGAACGCGATCCACCCATTGGCCGGGGAGGCTCCTCAACACCTGGAGATTGTCGCGCTGCGTGAGGATCTCCGTCTCAAATCGGCCCATCTGACTGGTGGAAGCCGCGGTGCGTTCTGCCGCTCGGCCACCTATCACCTGCCGCATCGCCGGGTCAACCGCCAAACGGTCGGCATCATTGGTATCTTCATACCCGCCCAGGCGACTATAGATCGATTGCCGCAGCAAAGCGGTAAAGCCATGCTGGGTATTCTTGCCCGTACGGGTATCACAAAAATCAGCATCGAGCATCGTCGTTAACCCCAGCGCTTCGTCCAACTCCCGATACGCTAGCAGACCGGCATCGCTGGTGATCTTCGTTCCGTGAAATTCCAGCTTCACTTTTCGGTCAAAAGTGACTCGGAATGCATCCTTGCGTCGTTCACCCACGGGGTTACTCCGTTTTTGAAAGGAAAAATGCCATAAAATGCCTCGCCTGTGCCTATACTATCAAATTGCACATTCCCTGCAACAGCTTACTTGGGAAATGCGGGCTAAGAGCCTATCCGAATAACCCGGCGCAACGGAACATAATAATGGCACAAACCAAATGGAGCAAGCTGAAATAATTCTCCGGTTTCTTTTCCCAGCGGGTCAGGATACGGCGGAAGCGGTTCATCCAACTGTGCGTGCGCTCCACCAGCCAGCGGCGGGCCTGGAAGCCGGCTTGACGCTTGATCGCCTGGGCCTGCTCGCCCCGGGCTTTGATGTGCGCGGTGTAGCTGAACGTTTGGACCAGATCCCGCACCGAATCGTAATCATAACCTTTGTCCAGACACATCCCCTGCGGTTTCCGCCGCGTGGACGGGGGCGGGGGATAGGAATACTCTTCAGCGTGGCCGCCACCAGTTTGCTGTCATGCCGGTTGGCCTCATCAATCGCCAAGCCAATCGGCACCGCGTTGCCCTCGGTCAGCAGACTGCGTTTGACGCCGCCTTTGGCCCGATCCGTGGGGTTGGGGCCGGTTTTTCCCCCCGCCCAACGGCGCTTTGGTCATGGTCCCATCCATCGACTGTCAGGCCCAATCCAAGCCTTTCAACTCGTCATACTCCTTCAGTCCCCCGGCCCACAGCTGGCGAAATACTCCGGCCTTGGTCCATTCCTGAAACCGATCGTGCGCGGTGCTGCTGGGGCAAATCCCCGTGGCGTTCAAAGCGTTCCACTGGCAACCCGTCCGTAGCACAAAGAAAATGGCGTCCAGACACCGGCGATCTGAGGCCCGCGGCCGACCGCCGCCGAACCGATGGGTGTTCTTGTGCTTGGGCAACAGCGGTTCGAGATCGGCCCATAATTTGTTGGAAATACGATACTTGGAACCTTTCCTATTCCTGGTCATCCATGACTCCTTTCCGGGCGTCCTTGCCCGGCTATCGATATCGGCAAATCATGGGTTATTCGCATAGGCACTAAATCGGGGAATGCTGATAAACAGCCCGTAGAGGTTGAAGAACGCGATTTTTCGCGTGGGAACGAAGCATCGGGGAAAATGGGCAGGGCCGGAGTTGAACCGGCGACACACGGATTTTCAGTCCGTTGCTCTACCAACTGAGCTACCTACCCGTCCGCTCCGTGGCCGCAGCGTGGCGGCCGCAAGAGCCGGCTTCCAGCCAGGAAGATAACTCGTCGGCGCCGAGAAATCAAGACGACCGGGCAAAGACCGCGCCAGTTGCGGACTGCTCTGAGCCATCCGATCGGCGCAAGCCGGTATGTTCCGGAACGGCGGGGTGGGCTTTCCTAGTCGTCCGGGGGGGCGCCTGACGGACGTAAGTGATTCTTGGGACACATCTTACGCGATCAACCGCCCGCGCGGGGCCTCGCCAAGTTCGCAGCAGATGCTCCGTCGGTGGGCCGTACCGCGGTGCAGAATCGTCAGGCCGCTACGGGTGGTTGGGACGTTCTAAGCCCTCAAGAGTTTGCGTTGGTTGATCCGGTCTGCTAAGGTAAGCAAGCGGTCATGGATAGTGGCGCCAAGGCCGGCCGCCGACGCCACCGTAACCGTGGAGCAGCGCGCAGCGACCGCCAGGTGATAGTCCCGGCGGCGCGGGCATCAAACGGAGGTAAGTCATGGCAAAGGTCTTGATCGTGTATTACTCGCGGGGCGGCAACGTGCGTGAGATGGCCCGGCAGGTGCAGAAGGGCGCCCAAGAGGTGAAGGGCGCAGAGGTGGATTGCCGGGCGGTGGAGGACGTGAAGCCGCAAGACCTCCTGGCCTTCGACGCCATCATCATGGGCTCGCCGGTGTACTATGGCACGATGGCGGCGGCGCTCAAGCAGTTGATCGACGAGAGCGTCGCGTATCACGGCAAGCTGGCGGGCAAGGTAGGCGGGGCCTTCGCCAGCAGCGCCAACGTCGGCGGCGGCAACGAGACGACCGTGCTCGACCTGCTCCATGCCTTGCTGATCCACGGCATGATCATCCCGGGTAGCGCGCAGGGAGATCACTACGGGCCGGTGGCGGTGGGCAAGCCGGACGAGCGGGCGGCCGGGGGCTGCCGCAAGCTCGGACAGATGGTGGCGGAGTTGGCCGTTCGCCTGCATGGTTGACGGTCGCTTCGCGGCCGAGGGTGTCTGCCGCCCTTGTCCTGAACGATTCCTTGTGGATGGGCCAAGTCCAAGCCGGCGCCGGGCGGGGTGCGTTGCTCGTCGAGCGTCCCAGACCTGCCGAAAATGCCAGGCGGGTGCTCGCCCCGGCGCTGCCCAAACTCCTCAATCGCCGCGAAAACCGGAGTGATTCGCACGACATTTCGTGGATTTCGGTCAAGAAAAGGGCCGGTGGCGCGAAAAAAAACGCAAAAAATCCCCAAAAACGGGCGCAATCGTAACAGAATCGTAATGTCTTTCGGAGAGAGTGGGGACAGTGGACACCGGATAACCCACGTGTCCAGGGCCTCTTATGAAAGGAGCGGTTGTCATGCGAGCATCAGGAATCATCCGAGTGACGTTAGCAGCAGTGCTGGCTATTGGCTTATCTTCCGCGTGGGCGAAGACGCCGGCCGCGGTGTTGCAGGACGCGCGGTACGCCGAGGAGATCGAGGGGAACCTGGACGCGGCGATAGGGCTGTATCAGCAGGTTCTCCAGGACAAGGCCGCGCAGGAGGCGGACCTGGCCCAGGCGATGTACGGGCTGGGGATGTGCCAGATCAAGAAGGGCGATGAGCCGGCGGCGCAGCGGACATTCGAGACGATAATCGCCAAGTATCCGGACAAGGCGGCGTTGGTGGAGAAGGTCCGTGCCGTGCTGGATGAGTTGATCCAGATCGACCCGGCGGCGCTGATGCCGGCGGACACGGCGGTCTATGCCGAGATGGGCAGTCCCGGGCGCCAGGTGGAAAAGATTCTCAACATGCTCAAGGGCACGCCGCTGGAGAATCCGCTGGCGGCGATGCACGGCGGCGGCGGGCAGGGCCCCGCCAGGCAGGGCCAGGAGAAGAGCCCCGCCGACATCTTGGCGGCTTTGCTCAATCCGAGCATGATGGCGGAGTTCAAGAAGATTCGTGGGCTGGCGGTGGGGGTGACGGAGTTGAAGGCCAGCCAGGATGGTCCGCCGCCGGGGGTGGCGGTGCTCCAGCCGGGCAAGAGCGACGTGCTGCGCGGGCTGATCATGGCGGGTCTGTCGATGTTGGGGCAGCCGGGCCCGGCCATGCAGGGCATGGATACCCTGGTGTTTGAGGGCAAGGTTGCCGCCGCCGCTTATGACGACAAGGTTATTCTGGTTGCTTCGCCGGCAAGTCGGCTGGAAGGGGTCGTGCGGCAATACAAAGGTCTGTCGCAGGAGCCGAGCCTGGCGACGGTAAATCGGATGTTCGCGCGGTTGTCCCGCCAACAGCGCCAGGAGAATGCCTTAACGGTCTGGGTGAATGGTCCGGCGGCGTATGCCCAGATCGTGGAGCAGATTGGGCACGGCGTCGGTAACAAGCCGATGGAGTTGGCGCTGGCGGAGAATCTCGCCGGGGTCAACGGCATCGAGGAAGGGCTGTTGCAGTTGATGATCGGGGAGACGGGGCTGGCGGCGGAGGCGAGCGTGACGTTGCGGGAGGGGCACCGGGCGTTGGTGTATGACCTGTATCGGACGCCGCACCTGACGACGGCGGGCCTGGCGGGTGTGCCGGCCAACGCGGCGGGGATGGTGAGCTTGGCCCTGGGCGAGGCGGACGGGGTTCTGGCGGCCAACGTGGACGCCACGGTGCGGCGGGTGACGGGGCTGGACATCGGGCGGGAGTTGTTCGCCAACATCGAGCAGATCACCGTGTTCGTCGTGTCGCCGACCGAGAGCACCAGGCAGAGCGCCTTCGCCGAGATGATCAATCCGATCGTTCCGTGTCTGGGCGTGACGCTGACGAGCCGGAACCCGGCGCGGACGCAACAGTTGCTTAATGAGCTGTTGGGAGTGGCCAGCCTGATCGTCCAGGCACAGAGCGGCGGCGAGAAGGTCGAACCGGTCCAGCCCGGCCAATACTACCTGCGTGCGCACAATGATAAGATGATGTATGTGTACATGGGCCAGAAGGGCAAGGTTACTACCCTGGCGTTGGATCCGGGCGTGCTGGAGGCGAGCCTGGCGGCCGCGGGCGGGGCGGGCCGCGCCGGCGGCGGCGTATTGCACGCGGCGGCGAGCCAGATGCCCGAGGCGACCAGCAAGCTGGTGTTGGTCAGCGCGGCGGGGGCTATTCGCGTGCTGGGACCGATGTGGATGCAGGAAACGGGGATACAGGGCGACTCCGCGGCCAAGGTGGGCGAGTTGTTCGAGCAACTGGCGGCGGCAAGCGAGAAGACCACGGTGATGCTCCGAACGCAGGAGCAGCCCAACCAACTGGCGGTGCGGGCGAGCGTGGACAACCTGCCGAACCTGACCGGCGTGTTTCCCCTTGTCATGCAACTGATGCAGACGGCCCAGCAGGCGTGGAGCCAGGCCCGGCCGGGGCGGTCGGGGATGAGTGCGCCGCCTGCGCCGCCCACCCCCCAGGCCGGGGTGGTCCTGCCTCTCGATGGCGGCAAGGTGGGGCCAGGCGGTCCGTCGGTCCTGCGCTGGCGGGCCGGGGTGGGGGCGGTCAAGCACAAGGTTTACCTGGGTACGGACCCGGGGAATTTCTTCGTGAACGGCTGGGAGACGGATCAAATCACCGTCAAGTTCGCCGACATCAGTGTGGCTATCCCGGCCTGGCAGACGGATACAAAGTACTATTGGCGCGTGGACGAGGTGCAGGCGGACGGCAGCGTCGTGACCGGGCCGGTGTGGACGTTCAGCACCAGCGGCAAGCTGGTGGGCTGGTGGAAGTTTGACGAGGCCGCGGGCGACACGGCGGCGGACGCCAGCGGCTCTGGGCACGACGGCAAGCTGGTCGGCACGCCCAAGTGGCAGCCGGCGGGGGGACGGGTCGGCGGGGCCTTGGAGTTTGACGGCACAAAGGACGCCGTTGACGTGCCGGGCTTCGGGCTGACCACCGATACGGTGACGATCACGGCGTGGATCAAGGGGCACAAGACGGCGGACTTTACGGGCATTGTGTTCGCCCGGAACCCGTCGACGGCGTGCGGCATCGGATATGGGGCGGATCAGCGGCTGCATTACACGTGGAACAACAATAACCCCGCCACGTGGAGCTGGGCCGGCGGGCCGGAGCTGCCAAGGGACCAGTGGGTGTTCGTGGCGGTGGCGATCGACCCGACGCGGGCGCTGGCGTTCACCAAGAGCGGCGACGCCCCGCTTACTCGCGCCGTGCAGTGGATGCCGCATATGCAGCAGATGATCAAGGGTCTCAAGATCGGCTTTGATACCGAGACCATGTATGCGGGCACCCAAGGTCCTCGGTATTTCGCGGGGTTGATTGATGAGGTGCGGATATATGATTATGCGTTGTCGCAGGATGAGATTGCGGCGTTGGCACCGTGATGGTTTGGCCCCGGCTCTCACCAGGGTTTGGGGCGAGCGGCGTCATTGATGATTATTGTTTGGACGGGCGGAGCGGCTACAATGCCCAGGCGGGCAGGCTGCTCCGCTCGTCCGTCGCCTGCGCGGCCACGGGGCGACCGGGGCGAGGTTGATCCCCTGGCGGAGCCGCTGCGATGAAGAGACCACTGACGACGGCAATGGTGGATGCGCGGGTGGTGCGGCGGCTGGTGCTGGCGTTGGCGACGGCGGTGGCGGCGCCGACGGCGTGCGTGTTGTGGTTCATGGCGCACGCGGTGCGGAACGAGCAATTCGCGGTGCGTCAGCGGCTGGCGGATTGGTATCAGACGGCGGTGGCGGGGGAGTGGTCTGGTCAGGTGGAGGCCCAGTGGCGGGCGAGGCAAGAGGCGCTGGAAGCGGCGGTGGATGCGGCGGGGGAGGGGGGCGGGGCCGGGGAGATTTTTGCGGCGATCATGGGGCGGTCTGATTTGTGGTCGGGAGTGGTGGTTCTGGATGAGGCGGGGCGTGTGGCGTATCCGGCGGGTGTGGGGATGGAGGGGGTGTCACGCGGTGCTTCGCCGGCGTGGGCGCAGGCCTGGCGTCTGGAGTTTACGGCGCAGGATTATGAGGCGGCGGCCAGACTGTACGGCGAGTTGGCGCAGTCGGGGGATGGCACGGCGGCGAGTTCGGCGCAGGCATGGCTGGCGCAGGCGCGTTGTTTGGCCAAGGCGGGCGACCCGACCGGAGCGGCGCTGGTGTGTGTGGAGATTCTGGGCGGGGCGCGGTTCGCCGGGGTGCGTGACGAGATGGGCAACCTGGTGGCGTTGACGGCCCGGGCGCGGGCGGTCGAGTTGCTGGTCGAGTCGGATCGGCAGCAAGCGGGCGTGTTGGCGGCAGAGCTGGCGGACCGGGCCTGCGATTACGGCGGGGAGCAACTGACCTCGGCGCAGCGGGTGTTTCTGCTGGAAAAGGCCAGGGAATTGCTTGCGACGCTCTCGGTGGCGGCGGCTGGCCAGACGGAACGGTTGGGGCATTGGCTGGCGGTGGAGGAGCTTTCGCGGGAGGCGGCCTCCCTGATCGAACAGGGGGGTGCGGGTTTGGCCGGAGGGGGGCTGGGTGTGCTGGATGGGCGATACTATGTGGTGGCGACTCGTCGGACGGCGATGACAGTGGCCGGGGTTCTCACGAAGGAGAAGACGGCCGAGGAGTTTGCCGCGGCGACGGCCAGGAGCGGATTGGGTGACGGCGAAGAGGCGGTGGTCACGGACGGTCGGGGTCAGGAGGTTTGGGCGTCCAGGCCGGCCGGGGCGCCGAGTCCGGCCGAGGGGCAGGCCGGGGCGCGGGGCGAGGCGTTTGCGATCTTCGGAGCGGGGGTGCTGCCGGCGGGGTGGCGGTGCGCAATTTATCTCAGGAACGACAATGCCATTTCGACGGCGGCGCGGCGGCAGATTACGTTGTATGTCTGGACGGGCCTACTGGTGATCGTGGTGCTCTCGGGCGCGGCGGCGTGGGCGGGCAGGATTATTCGGCGCCAGGTGGCGGTTAATCGGCTGAAGAACGATTTTATCGCGACGGTGACGCACGAGCTGAAGACGCCGCTGGCCTCGATGCGGGTGCTGGTCGATACGCTGCGGGAGGGCCGCTACCGGGATCAGCAGCAGGTGCAGGAATACCTTGATCTGATGGCCCGGGAAAGCGCCCGGCTGTCGCGGCTGATTGACAACTTCCTGACCTTCTCCCGCATGGAGCGCAACAAGTACGCCCTCGAGATGGCCGAGGCTTCCGCAGCCGCGGTGGTCGCGGACGCCGCCGAGGCCGTCCGCGCCAAGTACGCCCAGCGCGGCTGTCAACTGGAGACCGACGTCCCGGCCGACCTGCCCAACGTCCTGGCCGACCACGACGCCCTGGTTACCGTCCTGGTGAACCTCCTCGACAACGCCTGCAAGTACTCCGCCGACGACCGTCGCGTGCGCCTGCGAGCGTACCGCCAGGGCGAGCATTTGTGCTGGGCCGTAAGCGACCAGGGCATCGGCATGACCCGGCGGGTCCAGCGGCGGATCTTCGAGAGGTTTTATCAGGCGGACCAGCGTCTGACCCGGCCCGCCGAAGGCTGCGGCCTGGGCCTGAGCATCGTCAAGTTCATCGTGCAGGCGCATCATGGACGCATCACCGTTCAGAGCCGCCCCGGTCAGGGCAGCACCTTTACGGTCCAGTTGCCCCTGGGCAGCCGGGAAGACCGCGAGCCTCCAGGAAACGGCGACGACCGCGCCAGGTAACGCCCATGGAAACGATCCTCATCATCGAAGACGACCCCACCATGCTCCGGGTGCTCCGGGACAACTTCGAGTACGCCGGCTATCGCGTCTTCACCGCCGCTGACGGCGAGACCGGCCTAAACAGCGCCCTGGACGGCAAACCCGATCTGATTGTCCTCGACATTATGCTGCCGAAGATCAACGGCTATGAAATCTGCCGCCTCGTCCGCGGACAGGACTTGGACATGCCCATCATCATGCTCACCGCCAAGGGCCAGGAATCCGACATTGTCCTGGGCCTGAACCTCGGCGCCGACGACTATGTCACCAAGCCCTTCAGCCTCCGCGAGTTGTTGGCCCGGGCGGCCGCTTTCCTGCGTCGTCGCCGGCACGAAGAACCCGCCGTGTACACGTTTGGCGCCTGCCGGCTCGACGTGGCCGCCCGCACCTTCCACCGCGACGGCCGCGAACTGACCCTCACGCCCCGCGAGTTTGATTTGCTGCTGCTGTTCCTGCGGCGCCCCGGCCGGGCCCTCACCCGCGACGAAATCCTCAACCGCGTCTGGGGCTATGACGCCTTGGTCACCGGCCGCACCGTGGACCGCTTCGTCACCACCCTCCGCCAGAAAATCGAACCCGACCCCGCCCGACCCCGTTACCTCCGCACCGTCCGCCACATCGGCTACAAATTCGAGCCGGAACCGCACCGCACCGACCTCTGAAAAAACACCCGGCGGCACCTGCCTTTCCCCCCGTCGCGCCGCTACTCGTTGCCGAACGCCGCGTCAAACGCCAGCTTCGACGGGGTAAAGTCCACCTGCCGCACGAACCGGCAGGCCTCGCGCGCCCCGTGCTCGCGGTCCATCCCGGAATCCTCCCACTCCACGCTCAGCGGCCCCTGATAACCGATGCGGTTGAGCGCGCGGATGATCTCCTCAAAGTTCACTCCGCCGCGGCCCAACGAGCGGAAGTCCCAGCCCCGCCCCGGCCGCCCGAAACCCAGGTGGCTGGCCAGAATCCCCGTCGTGCCGTCCAGCGTGATAATCGCATCCTTCATGTGGACGTGATAAATGCGCTCGGGGAACGCCTCGAGGAACTTCACCGGGTTGACCATCTGCCAGTGCAAATGGCTCGGATCGAAATTGAACCCGAACGCCTCCCGCCGACCGATCGCTGCCGCCGCCCGCCGGGCCGTAAGCAAATCGAACGCAATCTCCGTCGGGTGCACCTCCAACCCGAACCGCACCCCGCACTGGTCGAACACGTCCAGAATCGGGTTCCACATCTTGGCGAAATGCTTGAACCCGTCGTCGATCATCTGGTCCGTGACCGGCGGAAACGAATACAACAGGCGCCAGATCGACGAACCGGTGAACCCGTTCACCACCTTCACCCCCAGGTTCGCCGCCGTCCGGGCCGAGGCCTTCATCGCCTCCACCGCCCACGCCCGCTTCTTCTGGGGCTTGCCGCGGCATTCCTTGGGCGCCAAGGCGTCGCTGCGGCTGTCGTCGTTCGGGTCGCACACCAATTGCCCCGCCAAGTGGTTCGAGATCGCCCAACACCCCAGCCCGTGCTTTTCCAGCAGCCGGCGCTTCTCCCGACAGTACTTCTTGTCCCGAGCGCCCCGGAGGACGTCCAAATGGTCCCCCCAGCACGCCAGTTCCAGCCCGTCGTAACCGAATTCCTTGGCCTGCCGGCACAGGTGCTCCAACGGCCAATCCGCCCATTGCCCGGTAAAGAGCGTTACAGGTCTAGCCATACGCACTCCTCGCTTTCGGCTCTTCTGAACTTACCCCCGCCCAGTTTGCCCGCTCAAAGAAACCCACCGGCCCAACTGCGCCGATCGCTCGCACGCCGTTAGCAATTCCTGCACCCGGATCCCATCCTCGAACGTCGGCTCCGGCGTTCGCCCCGTCCGGATGGCGTGCACAAACCGCGCGTACATGCTGTCCCGTCGTCCGCACGACACGGTTTTCCAGGCGCAGCGGTCCAAATCCCGCCCCCGGCTCAACCGCAACTGCGTCCACGATTTGTCCAGGTCGATCTCCAGTCCGCCCTTCGTACCGTACACGCCCAGCCGCACCGTGTTCGCGTGTCCGCTGGCCCAGCGCGTCGCCGTGATCGTCCCGGTCGCCCCGCCCGTAAACTCGGCGGTTATCACGGCGCTATCGTTCGCGTCCAACAGGTACCCCCTGCAGCGGTTCCCCGGCGCCCCCTTCGGAAAGCAGCGCAACGTGCAGCTCAACCGATCAATCCCTCCCGCCACGTACACCACGGCGTCGAGAATGTGGCACCCGACGTCGGCCAGCACGCCGCCTCCGTGCGTCCGGCTCATCCGCCACAGCCAACCCTCGCCTTTCCGCCAGTCGCCCCAGATCCGGCTGACCAGCCAGCACTGCAAATACTCCGCCTGCACGTGCCGCAGCTCCCCCAGCGCCCCCTCCGCCACCCACTGCCGGGCCCGCGCCAACACCGGCGCCTCCCGGCAGCGGAAATTCACCAGGTTCACCACGCCGTACCGCCGCGCCGCTCGCACCATCCGCCGGGCGTCCTTGATGTTCGTCGCCAGCGGCTTCTCGCACAACACGGCCAGCCCCCGCGCCATCGCCGCCAGGCTCACGGCCGCGTGCCCCGCGTCCGACACCGCCACGCTCACTGCGTCCAACTTCTCCCGCGCGAACATCGGCTCCACGTGGCTGTACCACCGCGGGATGCCGTGCCGCCGGGCAAATTCCTCCGCCTTGCCCGCCACCATGTCGCAGCACGCCACGATTTTGACCCCGCGCAGCTCCCGATACCCGCGCACGTGATCCTCCGCCCAACTGCCCGTGCCCACGATCGCGATGCGAATCATAAACCTGCTCCGTAGCCCCCGCCGTACCTTCTCTGGCCGCCCGAATCCGTCGCGGCCTGCTCTTTTTCAACGCCTAACGTCCGCCAGCACATCCACATAATCACCCAGCAGCCGCGTCAGCATACGCTCTCCGTCCCGGCCAGTTGCTCCAGCAGCCGACGCACCTCCCAAACGGAGTCAAGATTATACCGCGCCCGTGACATCACATGGCCCACTCTAATGGAATAGGCCCGCGCCGGCAAGACCGCAAACAGGTCCTCGTCCGTGTAATCGTCCCCCAGCGCCAGAATGAAATCCCACGTTTCCCGGCCCAGCCACAACTCCGTCGCTCGGCCTTTGTTGATCCCGACGTTTTTCACCTCCACCAGCTTGTGTCCCTCGTACACGCCCAGGTCCAGGTTGGCCGTGAGGGGCTGCACCGCGTCGCGCAATTCCCGCGCCTGCACCGCCCCCAGCTCCGGGTCCGCCCGGCGATAATGCCACGTCAACCCAAACTCCTTCTCCTCGATCGTCGCCCCCGGCGTGCGGTCCACGTAACCCTCCAGGATCGGCCGGATGACCTCCTTCCACTGGCTCGAGTAAGGCTGCGGCATCCGCCATTCCTGTCCGCGCCGCCGAATCCACGCCCCATGTTCGGCCACCAAGTGTACCGGCATGTCCCCCAGCCACTCCGTCAGCCGCCCCCGGTTCCGTCCGCTGATCACCACCACCTCGTTCCGCTCGTTGGCCCCCAACGCCGCCAGCAGCCCCCGCAAACCCTCGTCCGGCCACGCCTCGTCCGGGTTCGCCACGAAATCCCGCAGCGTCCCGTCGTAGTCCAACAGGAGCAGCCGACGCCGGCCCCGGGCGTATTCCGCCGCCAGCGCACCCCGTATCTCCTCCGGCAATGCCCGCAACATCAATTCCTCCTGCCGCCGCCGCGCCCGCGCGGGAACCGACCCGCCCCCGGCGCCTGCCGCCCCCTCAGTCCCGGCGCCACCCGCGCCCCGGACCCCTCACATCTTCATCTTCACCCATTTCTGCTTCGACGCGGCGCTGGCCACCACCGTCTCGATGAACGCCATGCCCCGCACCCCGTCCTCGACCTGCGGGAAGTCCAGCTCCAGCTCGGTGGGCTTGCGACCCGCCCGCCGCGCCCGCAGCGCATCGGTGAAGTTGCGATAGACGTTGGCAAACGCCTCGACGAACGCCTCCGGGTGGCCAGACGGCAGACGCGTCGCCCGCGCCGCCGCCGCACTCTTGGCCCCAATGTAATCATTCCCCCGCCGCCACACCTGCACCGGGCCGTTGATCACCTTCACGTACAGATAGTTCGGGTGCTCCTGACGCCACTCCAAGGCCGCCTTCTCTCCATACACCCAGATCGCCAGGTTGTTCTCCTCGCCGATCGACACTTGGCTGGCATGCAGCACCCCCTTGGCCCCGTTGTCAAACCGCAGCAGGCAGTTGCCGTCGTCGTCGAGCCGCCGCCCCTTCACGAAGATCGTCAGGTCCGCGCAGACCTCTTTGATCTTCAACCCGGAAACGTACTCCGACAGGTTCTCCGCGTGCGTACCGATGTCCCCGATGCACCCCGCCGCCCCGCTCTGCTGCGGGTCGGTCCGCCACGCCGCCTGCTGCTGGCCCTGCCGCTCAATCGGATGAATCAGCCAGCCCTGCGGGTACTGCACCACGATCTTGAGAATCCGCCCCAGGTCCCCCTGCCGCACCATGTCCCGCGCCAGCTTCACCATCGGGTAGCCGGTGTAATTGTGCATCAACCCGAACACCGGGTGCGACTTTTTCACGATCTTCTGCAACTGTTTGGCCTGCGCCAGGGTCAGCGTCATCGGCTTCTCGCACAGCACGTGGAAGCCCGCCGCCACGAACGCCTTGGCGATCGGGAAATGCCAGTTGTTGGGGGTGGCGATGGCGACGAAGTCTATCCGCTCCTCCTCCGGCAGCGCCAACTCCCGCTCGATCATCTGCTCATAGTCGTCATACGCCCGGCCGGGCGCCAGGCACAACTGCCGCCCCATCTCGTGGCTCTTGGGCGGCTCCACGTGGAACGCCCCCGCCACGATCTCCACCCCGCCATCCATCCGCGCCGCCTTGCGGTGCACCTCCCCGATGAACGCACCGGGACCCCCTCCCACCATCCCCATCCGCAGCTTCCGCTCCACCCCTGCGATCCTTTCCCCTTCAATTGCCATGGCTCGTTCTCCTTTCCGCTTGCCCTATCCGCCGAGCTTCTCCAATGGCGGCACGTTCCGGCAGGCGTGCTCCCGCCGCACCCGCGGACGGACCCAACGCACCGCATTCACCAACACCCGCCTGATCTGCGGCTGGTAATAGATGGGATACGTCTCGTGCCCCGGCGCCAAGTAAAACACCCGCCCATACCCGCGCTCCCACGTACAGCCGCTGCGAAACACCTCGCCCCCCTCATACCAGGAAATGAACACCACCCGTTCCGGCGGCGGCACGTCAAACCGCTCCCCGTACATCTCCGTCCGCTCCAGCTCGATCGTCTCCCCAATCCCCGCCGCGACCGGATGCCCCGGCTCAACGTTCCAAATCCGTTCCCGTTCGTCCGCTTCCCGCCATTTCAGTGTGCAACTGGTCCCCATCAGCCGCCGAAACACCTTTGACAAATGACCGGAATGCAGCACGATCAGCCCCATCCCTTCCAGCACGTGCCGCACCACCCGCTCCGCCACCTCCTCCCGCACCTCCTCGTGCGCGATGTGCCCCCACCACAGGAGCGCGTCCGTCTCGCGCAGCGCCTCCTCCGTCAACCCGTGCTCCGGCGCGTCGAGGGTTGCCGTCCGCACCGCCAAGTCCGTCTGCTCGCGCAGCGCCGCAGCGATGGCCCCGTGAATCCCCTCCGGATACACCGCCCGCACCGCGGCATTCCTCTGCTCATGCCGCCCCTCATTCCACACGATTACCCGGATGCGTTCCACCATCTGCCTCATTACCCCCTGTCCACCCGGACCGGTCCATTGGCTGGCCGTCAGACCAGACCCCGGCCGACCCATCATAAGGGGCCGCCCCCCCCCCCCAGCCACACAGATTGACCCCCCCCCCCCCCCCCCCCCCCAAAAACCACAAAACAAAAAAACCCACACACCCCCCCCCCCCCCCCCCCCAACCCCCCCCACCCCCCACCCACCCCCACAAACAACAAACCCCAACAAAAAAAACAAAAAAAAA
>Ga0315295_10002256_pt1 | contig 16388 bp, 15 predicted proteins | sample YL17G14_0_MG_FD_204453 | JGI IMG/M metagenome (GOLD analysis project Ga0315295, IMG submission 204453) | Sediment microbial communities from Yellowstone Lake, YNP, Wyoming, USA - YL17G14_0 | ecosystem: Environmental > Aquatic > Freshwater > Lake > Sediment | place: USA: Wyoming | collected... | reverse complement strand
TCGCGGACGAGCTGGTGAAAACCAAGGACCTTGAAAACGCGGTACACAACTACATGGAAGCCGCGGAAGGTGCGTATTCCGTGGGCATGTTCAGCGGCGAGCGCGAACTGATCGCTTTCCGCGACCCGCATGGCATAAGGCCGTTCAGCTTCGGCGCGAATGAAAATGCGGCGATATTCGCCTCCGAAAGCGTTGCGCTGAACATAAACGACATAGAAGAAACGCATGACGTGAAGCCAGGGGAGATGATAATATTCCACGAGGACGGCAGACCAGAAAGGAAGCTGCTGATGAAACGCGAGCGAAAACATTGCATGTTCGAGTACGTTTACTTCTCCCGGCCCGACAGCATGATAGAGGGCAAAAGCGTTTACGACGTGAGGATAGAGCTCGGCAAAAACCTTGCCAGAACGTACGCTTCCAAGGCCGATGTGATAATACCAGTTCCTGATACGTCAAGGTCAGCGGCGGAAGGGATATCCAGGGAGACGGGGCTTCACGTCGCAGAAGGCCTGATGAAAAACCGCTATGTCCACCGCACTTTCATCATGCCTGAGCAGAGGGCGCGCTCGCTTTCCGTCGAGATGAAACTGAACCCCCTGAGATCCATCCTGAAGGACAAACATATAATACTTGTCGATGACTCGATCGTGAGGGGGACGACGATGAGCAGAATAGTGGACATGGTCAGGATGGCGGGCGCGAAGAAAGTGGACCTCTGGATCACATGCCCGCCTGTTGTTTCCCCGTGTTTTTATGGCATTGACATAGCGACCCACAACGAGCTTATAGCCGCGAATAACACGGTCCCCGCAATCGAGAAGATGATGAAAGTCGATAAGCTGTGCTATCAGACGCTTGACGGGCTTGTCAAGGCGATAGGCCTTGGCGATAACATATGCAAGGCCTGCCTGACGGGCGAATATCCGACGTGCATGGCGCAGAAAATCGCCGACAAGATGAAAACGCAGAAATCGCTCGTGAGCAAAAGGTATTACGAGATTGATCACGGGTGCTGATGCCATTCACTGCGCTTCTCCATCTTCGCTTTCGCCTTGCGGTTCGTATTCCCTGTTAAGCAGCTCCCATATCTTTCTCGCTTTTTTTTCTCCTATGCCCTCGGCTTTCATCAGCCTTTCGGGCTTGGCGGAGAAAACGCGCCTGGGCGTTTTGAACTTCTTCAGCAGGTTTTTGCTCAGCTTCGTGTTGACGTCCGGAAGGCCGGCTATGAGGAATTCCTGCTGGCCAGGAATGCCGGCGGCGTTCGAAGGGCAGCGGATCGCGACTGTTCTTTTTTCGTCCGTCTGCTCCCTGCGCGCGATCCAGTAAATCTGGGCCGCCGTCTCCTTCGGGTTCGCGGTCCATATTATGGGAATCCTGTGGTCTATCGCGAGCGATGCGAGCGCGCCGCGCAACGCATTGGGATGGATGTTCCTCTCAAAAAGCATGATGTTCGGGTCACCCTCGATTATGAGCACGGGCCTTTCGAAGCATTCCCTGATCTCGGAAACCTGCCTGAAAATCCTCTGGTCGATCAGCGACTGGATGAAATCGGCGGCGGTCTTCCTCTCAACCGCGACCCTGTCCGAGCAGATGTAGTCGCCCGTTTTAAGCTGCTCGCAGACGAGCTCCGCATCCGTATCTTTCAGGTGCGTGAAGACGTGGTTCTTCGCTTCCCTGTGGTCTACGAGAATCCTTATCTTCACTTTTTCTTTATCAGATTTCGCTTTGTCCATCAGGATTAATATTATAGAGGAGGGACATAAATTAATGATTTTTTGCCGTTACTTCTTTGAAAATTTTTTATGCTTCGCCACAACCGCAACATTTGCTTAAGTTTTTATACGGGCGGGCTTGAATTATATATTATGAGCGCCAAAAAAGCGGGAAAAACGAGACGCGGCAAAAAAGGAGCGATAGAACTGAGCCTGGGATTCATAATAACGGTCGTCTTCGCCGTCGTTCTGCTCAGCCTCGCGATATTCTGGATCAGGGGTTTCTTTACCGGCCTGGAGCCGCTCACCGTCGACCTGAGGAACCAGGCGCAGAGCGAGATATCCAAGGTTTTCCAGACCACCGACAAGAAGCTTGCGGTGTGGCCAGACAAGCAGAAGGTAAGCCCGAACACGAACCTGATAATGTCCGCCGGCATAAGGAACAACGACAAGGAAGGCAGGAACCTGTACTTCGTCCTAAACATGAAGGCCACGTCTACAGACACTTCGATGGACCTTTCCCAGATAAACAAATGGGTCCTTGTGCCAAGCGACGCGACCAGGGCAGATGCCTCCACTACAGCGACGTCGGACATAACCCTCAGAATACCCAGCGACGTGCCGCAGGGGAACTACATGTTCAAGGTTTACGCATGCTACGGCACGACAGCCTCGGAAACCGGAGACCCCAAAGACTGCGACATAAACAGCGGTAATCCGTGGGGAAGCCCGGTCCCTGTGACAATTTCAATCTCGGCTTAGTCCAAAGGGGACAACGCAAAACATTATTTATCTTCCCTTCCCCATTTATTTAATTATGGATACGGCCTTGGTTTTCGGCATAATATTCGCGGCCATAGTGATAACGCTGCTCATGTTCTTCGGCTTCAGGTACATAAATGACTGGATGGGCATTAGCTGCGACTCGCAGATTGGGCAACAGGTTACGAACCTGAAAGGCGCGGTTAAAGCCACGCTGACCCTTTCAAAAGACGCTTCCCAGGAAACGAGAATACTCATCCCCGGGTGCATCAAAAAGGTATGCTTCGTTGACCCGGACCATCCCGAGATAGACAACAAGGAAGGCGGGTGGGTTCCGAACGAATTCCTGATGCAGACTGTTTCCAGCTACAGGTATAATGTTGTGCTGATCGGGTCTGACGACGGCATCGAGGGGTATGAAATACAGAAATTCAGGCCCTACGTTAATTTCTGCCTCACCTCATCAGAGGACGTCATACTAAGAAACATAGGCACGCTTGTTGAGGTAACGCTCCCTGGATTTTAGGCGGATGAGAAGATGATAAGCGTATTCGACGTTTTCAAGATAATCCTGGGAGTCATAATCTCGGTTTTCATACTTTTTGTCCTCCTCAGGTTCGCCACCTCGTACATGGACATCGGCGAGTCGAGCAGGCAGGCCTCCATCATGGTGAACCTGAAGAAGTCAATAGAGGATGTCTATACCACTGGCATATCTTCCGATTTCGAGGGAGAGAACGCTGACCTGATTCTTGGCTACAGCCCTCCTTATATCGAAACGTCCGTTGCGTCGGTAGACATGGACCCTGTGCCGCTTTTCCTTGTCCCGGGCAAAGGGCTTTCGATATACAGGAACGAGTATGACCTGGGCTGGTGGAAATTCTATTACATAGAGGCGATGCCCGAAACGGGCATATTGTTCGTCCCGCTCGGAGCAAAGGAAAGAATGCTGCCGCTGATCGGGAACATAACCAGGTTTCTGCCTTCAACCGAGAACACGAAAGCGAAAACAAAATTCGGGATCGGCTGCAACGGGACGGAGTTCTGGTTCGGCTGGGAGAGATACAAATTCACCGAGGCGATAATGCCAAGGATGCTGACGGCGGACCTGGAGCTGAACCTGTGCGAAAACGTCGACTATTTCAGGGACAAGGGCTTCAGGCTGGTCACGCTGTCCGAGGACCTGAAGGATGCCGATTTTGTCGTGAAGCCCCTTGATGAGGACATAGGTTATGTTTACATAAGGAACGAAGAAGGCTACGCGGAATTCATGTACAAAAACGGCCTGGATATCGCTGCGCTTTTGCTGGGAGGCAAGGGGCTCTATGACTACACGAATGAGAAATTCCTCAGCGAGCTGGAAGTTGCAACTGACGTCTCGACAAGAGAATCCGGCATTCTGATGACGGATGCGGGCCTGAACCAGAGATGCGGGACCAAGGTAGCCGAATTCGTTGATATCCTGAACGCGATAAAGGAGCTCATACCGAAAATAAAGGGTCCGGCGAATGAGGATGATGCGCGCGCATTTGCCTTGTACATAAAGAGTTCCGCTATAAAATACGGGGAGCTTGACAGCATGGGGTGCGCTTGATTGAAGTGATGAACATGAAAACCAGAAAAGGCGGGAAAGGCCAGGTGCATCTGATGGAATACGTCCTTCTCAGCTTTTTCGTGATGCTGATAATAGTCCTGATAACGCTTTTCCTCACAGGATGGCAGATGAGCACCATAGGCTCGGAGCAGAGGAAGGTCACGTATGCGAAAGCGGAATTCCTGCTGCGCGCCTTCACCAATTCCCCTTACATAAACAAGAACACCTACAAGGAAGGCTCCATGCTGGAGGATTCCAAATTGAGCTCCATAACGTGCGATGATCTGGAGGAGCTGTATGGTACAGGATGGTACGCAGAAGTCGAATCGCTGGAATTCAAGGACGAGTGCACCATCGACAATTACCCGCTCTGCGGCAAGTGGAGTTACTGCAAAAAGGAGGGTGAAGCAACAACCTTCGAGATACCGGTGAACATCTACAGGAAGACGACGGGGGAAATAGACATCGGTTTCCTGAAGGTTGGCTTGTACAGCAAACAGGATGATTGAATGGGTTCCAAATTAGCCGGCCAGACGAGCATGATACTCATAGTCCTGGTAATCGTTATATTCATGGGCATGGGCATCTTTCTGCTGATATCGTCCATAAAGCCGGTGCATGATGATTACTACAACCTTTACGCGCACAATCTTCTGCTTTCCGTCCTCAGGAGAAACACGGGCTACGGCGGCTACTGCGACACCATCTCGTCGACGATATCATGCGCCTACATGACCTCCTACAGGAACTGCGGCGGGTTCGAATGCAGGAACCTTTCCTTCGAAATGGTTCCCCAGCTCATCGAGAGCGTGATAAAGCCGACATTCGATTACTGCATGACCGTGGAGCCTGAAAACGGAACGTACGGGGAACAGCTGGTGTACGGGCCCAGATGCGACGTGGTGACGGCCAAGAAGACCATGTGGACCGCGAACGAGAAGATCCTGCAGTACGGCGCGAACCTCAACATAAAGATGATGATAACGGAGACCTGACACCTACTAGGCTCAATAAAGGGATAAAAACTTTCTTTTACTTATACAATTGAGAAACTATGTCTGAGATTATTTTACAGACAGATGTGCATCTACCGAGATTTATAAGGAGTTTGAAAGAAGAAGATTTTTGGGATTATCTAGTTTGGGAAGATTTGAAAGGCGATCTTAGAAGATTTGTCATTAGTCCATTCAAAAACAATGCCTTTGCCCAGACAGGTTTTGACGATATCAACATACCATCTGAAATTACAAAAAAACGATTGCCTGTATGCAAAGATATAAAATTTGAAATAACCACCAGATCGACAACAAAGAGGCCATCATACAGCAAGATAAATACGGAATTCTCCAATTATTCACAGTTTCTTTTAGAGCAATACAACAAAGGAGTTCTTGGAAGCGGCTATAGAACGATAGATGGAGAATTCTGTGTTAGTGTAGATTTGTTAAAAGAAAAGCTAGATAACGATAAAAAAAACATGCTTGAGGGAAAAGAAGGAATTGAACAAAGGTTAAAGCGTATCAAACCCGTGAAGCCAAAAATACCTGAAAAGATTTCAATAGTATTGGGGAGGGATTATTCTAAATTGACAGAATCAAATGCTAGAATGCATATAGGTGCTTACTTGTTATTGAAAGAAGGTGATAAAAGAACTGTTGGTCACAAAGATAAGGGTGCTGGTGGAAAAATTAAAATGTTTAAGGACCTCTTGCTGGAAGATTCCTTGCAACTGCTCGGTGAAGTGCCGACAGAAGGTGTTCATCGTATTAAATACCCGTTCGATAATGTAGTTTTTGTACATCAATTGGAAGCACGCAAAACACTTGATCACTCGGCTGTCGTTGAAAGATTCATAAAATCGGCTCCAGATAAAAAAATACAAGAAAGAAGCTCCATAGGAGATTTTGTAAAAATATACATGATGATGAAAGAAGGTGCTGAGACTTTGTTACGCAAAAAGCAACAAATAGATGACCAATTTATGAGCGATTATAGCCCAAAAATAAGGGACGGTATAATTTATATTAGAATGGAGGGTGTAGTGAACAGACTGTCAAGATATAGAGCTGAGCTGACATCCACCAAATTGGAGCAGAACATTTTAATGAGGCCACCGGGGTACTTTTAATAATCTTTATTTTTTAAAGTGGAATTTCTATAAAATAGTGAACTATGAGAAGAGATTTAAAAATTTACATCGAAACCTATGGCTGCTCGGCGAACCAAGCGCACTCTGAGACGATGCAAGGAGCGCTGCTAGACAACGGCTTCGGAATAGCAAAAACGCCTGACAAAGCCGATGTCATAGTTATCAATACATGCATAGTCAAAACGCCGACCGAAAACAAGATAAGGGACAGGCTAAAATTCCTTGTAAAGCAATATCCTGGCAAAACGCTGGTCATAGCCGGCTGCGCCGCTGACGTGGGGACGTTCAGGGCCGTCGCTCCGCATGCGCTCTTTCTATCCTCGCACAGACCTGATAAAATAGCAAAACTCCTGCTGAAGCAGGCAAAGGCAAGCCCGCGCAAAATCAGGAGAAACCCGCTCGTGGGCATAACCGAAATCTCGAGCGGATGCCTGGGCAATTGCGCTTATTGCATAGTAAAGCTGGCCAGGGGAAAGCTGAAATCGAGACCTGTCGATGACATAGCGAAAGACGTGAATGATGCGGTAAAGGACGGCTGCAGGGAGATATGGCTCACCAGCCAGGACAATTCATGTTACGGTCTGGATATAGGAACGGACCTTGCAAAACTCATCAGGCGAATGACAGAAATAAAAGGTGATTTCAGGATAAGGATAGGGATGATGAACCCTTCGCATCTGAAACCGATCATGAAAGATTTGATCGCTGCTTACAAAGATCCGAAGGTCTACAAATTCGTCCACATCCCTGTGCAGTCAGGCTCGGACAGGATACTGAAGCTTATGAACAGAGGTTACGGCGTAAAGGATTTCGAGGCGATTGCAACCGAATTCAGAAGTTCGTTTCCACGCGTCACGCTTTCAACGGATGTGATTGTCGGCTTCCCTGGCGAAAGCGAACAGGACTTCAGGAAAACGCTTGTACTGATTGGAAGGCTAAAGCCTGATATCGTGAACATTTCGAAGTTTGGCGCGAGACCCGGCACAGAAGCGGCGCGCATGAAGAGGCTTGATGACAATATCGTCAAGGAGCGTTCAAAGAGGATAGCGGCCCTTGTGAAAAAAATCGGAGCGGAGAAAGGCAAGAAATGGGTCGGCAGGAGGTGCGAAATCCTGATTATCGAAAGGGGCAAGAGAAAAGGTCAGTTCATGGGAAGGAACGAATTCTACAGGCCGGTGATCATAGAAAGCGAAAGGGATATGACGGGAAAATTCCTGAGTGTAAAAATTACAAAATGCGGTCAGACTTTCCTGGCCGCGAAGATCAACCGAAACTCGGAACGAAACCGCTAGCCATTGCCACCAGATATGGTATCAGGAACATGCTGAGCACAAAGCCTATGATGCCTACAAGAATCGCGTGCGTGAATTTCATTTCTTTGAAGAAAAGCTTTATCAGCACTATCCATATCAGAGCCGGCAGAATCCATGTGACCATCGGGATGAAAGAGGTGAATGGTGATATCAGCGCAACTATGCCGAGCAGGTTTATGATGTTTATTATCAGAACCACCAGGAACGCATTCGCCGGATGAACTTTCTCCTTGAACTTCTTGCCGAATATCTCCACCAAGATGAGAAGGACGATGCCTCCTATTATAGTGGATAATATCAGGTTTATGGCCAGTGTTATCGGGCTCATGAAATTGTTGCCCAGGCTCGTTACCAAATTCGTCAAAATGTCTGCTGCCATATTAATACTTTGTCGTTGGCAGTTTTTAAAACTACTTGACTGTGACCGCTTTGGCTAGGTTTCTGGGCGTATCTATTGCGCATCCTCTCCATTTGCCAAGATGGTATGCAAGCAGCTGTATTGGAATTATGTTGACTATGGGCGACGCCAACCCCACATCGGGCGTCTTTATCCAGAAGTCGAAGACGTCGTATTTTTTCGGGCCGACGCCGATTATGAAGCCGCCTCTGGCCTTGACCTCCATTGCATTGTTTATGATGTCATGGTCGCCGTATTTTGAACTGCCTCCGGCAAGGACGATGCAGGGGGTTCCCTTTTTTATGAGCGCGATGGGGCCGTGCTTCAGCTCGCCGCCGGCGAACCCGTGCGCATGGATGTAGCTGACTTCCATGACCTTTATGGCGGCTTCCATCGCCATAGGGTAGTTGAGCGAGCGTGCTATTATGTATATGTCCTTTTTTCTTTGCATGTGCTTTGCGAGATTTCTTATCCTCTCCTCGTATCTTGGATTGAGCATGTCGTTTATTTTTGAAGCGGCTTCAAGGAGCAGCATCTTCCCCTCATCCACTCTGTCCACGCATGCGTATGCAAGAAGATAGAGTATGGCGAGCTGCGCCGTCGTGGCCTTCGTCGAGGCGACGGCCTTCTCTGGCCCTGCGTGTATATGGAACGTGAAATCGGACATGCGGTCGAGCGACGAGCCTCGCACATTCACGAGCGATATGACCTTGGCACCCTTTTCCTGCGCTGCCTTTACCGCTTCCAGAACATCCGCGGTTTCGCCGCTCTGGGAAACCGTTATGAGAAGCGTTTTCTTGGTGAGGAAATCCTTGTAATTGGGAAACTCCGAAGACACGACGTAGTTGACGTGTTTTTTTGCAATGTTCGAGAAAATGTATTCGCCCGTGTGGCACACGTTGCCAGCTGTCCCGCAGCCCGTGAGGAACACGCCATACGCCTTGTTTATTTCCTTCGCCACCCTCTTTATTTCCCTGTCGTTCTGGTTTATCGCGCGTATTATCGTTTCCTTCTGCTCCATTATCTCCTTTATCATGAAATGCTCGTAGTCGCCTTTCTCCGCCTGCTTAGCGACCCAGTCTATCCTTATTATCCTCTTTGCAAGCGCTTTGTCACTTTCCATATTGATGAACTGCGGTTTCTTCCCACGCTCTATCACGACCATTTCGCCGTCATCAAGGTACATCACATTATTCGTCCTGTTGAGAAACGCCGGCACGTCCGAAGCTATGAAATACTCGCCCTTGCCTGCGCCCAGTATGAGTGGTGACCCGTTCCTAGCCGCTATGACGCCGTCAAAATCATCTTTGATCACGAGAACTGAAGACCTGCCTTTGAGGATTCTCATGGTCCTTCTCACAGCCTCGTTAAGGCCGAGGTCAAGGTTGTCTTCTATGAGATGCGAGATTATCTCGCTGTCGGTTTCGGATTTGAATACGTGCCCCTTTCTCACGAGATCCTTCTTCAGCGCCTCGAAATTCTCTATTATGCCGTTGTGTATGACTGCGATGCGCTTCTCGCAGTCAACGTGAGGATGTGCGTTCGCCTTCGAAACCTTGCCGTGCGTTGCCCATCTCGTGTGGGCGATCCCGACAGAACCAGGAAGCTTCTCGAAGCCGGCCTCGCTTATCTTGCCCTTGCTTTTCCTTATCCATATCTTTCCATGGTCAAGCGTCGCGAAGCCGTATGAATCATAGCCCCTGTACTCAAGGCGCTTCAGGCAGTCAAAAAGTATCGGTGTCGCTTCCTTCTCGCCCACGTAGCCTATTATGCCGCACATAAAAATTCATTCTCTGTCCATATTTAAACGCTTTATTAAAGAAAATTTCATAACATTCGAAGGGGATGCAAAGTTATTTAAATGCTTTATTACAATAAAAATTTAAATATTATAAAAAAATTCATAATATCATGAAATAAAGGTGGACTGCATGAAGGAAAAATATTACATCCTGAAGGCAGGGAAGGAGAACGAGATATCCCCCCTCAGGATTTTCGAGAAGCCGGAGGTCCTCAGAATACTTGCGAACCCGCTCGGCTTCCGCATCTTCCAGTTGTTCACCTCGCCCAGATGCCCGATAGACGTCGCAAGAAAGCTCGGCGAGCACGAGCAGAAGATATATTATTACATAAACAGGTTCAGGAAACATGGCCTTATAGAAGAAGTAAGGAGCGAAAAAAGGAAGGGAACGCTGGCAAAATTCTATCAGGCGAGGGATAGGGCTTTTGCCGTGAAGCTTAGTGACATGAAATGGGAAAAGCTTACGTCGCCTGTGCCTTCACAAAAAAAATCGCTCGAGCCGTTCATACGCAACGGCAAGATCGACTTCACCATAGTCATCGGCTCGCCCGACCCGCACGGCCCGTGGAAGGAGCGGGCGCTCGATTCGCCGACGGCCATCGACCTGGCGCTGTTCCTCGGCTCGTTCGCGAGCGAGCGCGTCATGCCGAATTACAAGCTCGACATAGAAATGCGCGAGAAGGACATGAAAGGGAATCTCATACTCGTCGGCGGGCCCGTGGTCAACATGATAACCAGGCGGCTCAACAAAATGCTGCCCGTCAATTTCGACCTGAACAGGAGGGACATCATATCGCGCATTTCAAAAAACGTCTACAGGGATGACCAGTTCGGCTCGATTAACCTGATAGAAAACCCTTGGAACCGCTCGGAAAGGATTCTCGTATTCGCGGGGAAGCGCTTCCCCGGAACGAGGGCGGCAATCCTTGCTTTCATAAGCGACCCAGAACGAATTCTCAAGGGCAACCGCTTCGACCATTCTAAAATCTCGCGCGTCGTAAGAGGGTATGACATGGACGGCGACGGCATCATAGACAAGGCGGAGATACTGGAGTGATAAAATTACCGATCAATTTTATTTTTGAAAATCGCCTTCCATATGAAGAACTGGTTTAATTTTAATATGCACATAGTCATGATACATAGGATTCTCTTTATGATATTCGTCCCATCTAGGATCTTCAATGCCCCAATCTGGAACATGTTCAAATGTAAGTTTTTTTATCAAAGTGCCTCTAACACCAACAAATCTATAAGGGTGTCTGAGGAAGGTTTTAATCTTTTCGTTAAGAGACTCGGGAGATTCGCATACATCTGAACCTGTATATCCATACCCATTTTTCCATCTTTTTAACAGAGGGATTCTAGGAGTTCTTGAATCTTTGTAGGATATTTCGTATTTCGTGACAATATTTTGAATTTCTTTACCTAAGGTCACATTACCACCTATAAATAGTTATAATTAGATACCTTTTAATCATTTGTAGTAAAAACTTTTACTAAAATGTTTAAAAGCATGGGAGTCCACTTTATACCATGAAAGACGTGCTTAAGGAACTCGGCTTGACAAACAACGAGATCGAGGTGTATCTCACGCTCCTTAGAAAGGGCTCGATATCGGTCAATGAGATCGCGCAGCGCTCTGGCCTGCACAGGCAGGCCGTATACGACGCGCTGGAGCGGCTGCTGGAAAAGGGATTCGTCAGCTTCGTCATAAAAAACGGCAAAAAATATTTCCAGGGCGTAAAGCCGGAGAAGATATCCGAGTATCTTAAGGAGAAGGAGGAGAAACTCGCCTCGATTCTGCCTGACCTGATCAGTTTGACAAAGCTTCCCAGAGAGGACACGTTTGTAGAGGTGTTCAAGGCTGGCAAAATCGTTAAAATAATCTACAGCGACATATTAAAGGAATTCCAGAAAAACCCGGGAGATGTTTTGATTTCAGGCGTCGACGAACGGAAATTCGTTGCAGAAGATAAAATCGCCTTGTACCAGTACCTGAAGCGTCTTCAGAATTTAGGCTGCTCCGAGAGGATACTGGTAAAGGAAGGTGATACGTTTTTTGTGAAGGGCTCGCAGACAACTTACAAGTGGATACCGGCAGAGTCATTTAATCCCACGCCTATGTATGTATACGGCAGCAAGATGGCATTCATCATCTGGGGCAATCCCAATTACGCGATTATAATCGAGAACAAAAACCTTGCTGATGCGTACAGAAAGCAATTCGATCTGCTCTGGAAAATTTCAAAAAAGGTAAAATGATTTGAAGCCTGAACATGCTTTCTATTTAAAATTTGCAGGGGAATTAATTATCATGGGGGCAAAAGAAGCGAAGCGGACCAAGGCAAGCTATCTCATGCTAGTCTATGGCATTGTTATAATTTTTGCAGTTGCGGTCAGCCTCATCGTCTTCGGCCAATTCCAGAAAAGCATGGAAGGCAGGGCCGTGGAAAGCATGGGCAAGGCGGCAGGCAGCATCGGCCTTTTCTCCCAGTCATTCGACATGATCCTGGCCGCGGTATTCATAGCGCTCGTCGCAATCGGCGGGGTGCATCTTTTCAGGCACAAGGGCGTCGAATGATTGGTTTTGAAAATTTGAACAAAAACAGACGTGTCTTCTATTCGAATATCATTGCACGCGGCTGCTTGGCCTGTTCCTTCGCGCGCTGTTCCATGAAAGCGAGGGCCTGATCTATGTCGTTCTTCATCTTCTCGAAACGTTTTTCGTAGTTGGTCACGAAATCGTTTATGAACTGCGTGACGTGCGCCCTGAATACCTTGATGTCTTCTGACTGCCTCGAGAGGTCCGATGAGACGCTGGTCTCATGCTGCGACAGGCGATTGACGATTTTTTCGTTGGCCTCGTTCAGCTTGGCGACGACGTCCTCCCTGAAATTCTTCTGTTCAGACATCATCCCCGTGAACATCTCCTCGTTCATCTTCTTGAGATTCTCCAAGCCGAGCTCGACATTCTTCAGCCTGTTGTCAAGGAAAGAATATTTCTCCTTTATTGAATTGATGTTGCTGCCAAAATTCTTGAAATCGGCGGTCAGCGCGGCAAAATCCCTTTTAAGGTTCTCCTTCTTGACAGCGAACATGTCTATCTTGCCGAGAACGCCCGTTTCGAACTCCTCCATCCTCGCTTTCTGGTTGCTTGCAAACTTCTCGAAGTCCTTGACATCCTTGTCCAGCCTTGTCTCCAGCGCCCTGACATTCGCTATTTCTGACATCATGGTTTTCTCTATGGTGCTGATTTTTTCATTGATGCCGCTCTTCATGGCGTCATTCCTCCCGTAAAGATTGGAAAGCGCCTTGTTTATGGCGTTTATGTCATTCGCCAAACGGGAAATGCCGGTTGCGTATTCGCTGTTCTTTTCTGCAACCTTCCCGAGCATGTCCTTGACCGCCTGAACATCTTTCAACGCCTTTGAAGCCGAATCTTTAAGCTGCGAAGATAGGCTGGAGTTTATGGTCTTTGCCTTTTCGGCGAGGTCGGAGCATATTTCCCTCTCGATTATTTTCATCTCCTCTTCAGTCTTCTCTTTCGTGGCGGCCTGCTTGCTTTCAAGAACGGACAGCGTTTTCTCGAGCGAGGTCATGAAAGAGCGGACACCAGTCATGCTCTCGTCCTTTCTTTCCAGCCTGTCCTGGACGCTCCTGAGCTCGTTTTTAAGGAACTGTATGTCCTTCGCGTTCGCATCAGACGCCTTCTTCACCTGCTCAATGATGTAATCATGCCTCTGCCTGAGCTCTTCCTTCTCGCGCTTTATCTCGTTTATCCTTGCCTTTATCCTGTCAACCTTGCCGTTCATGATTCCACGTGCCTGAGAAGCTCCTCGAGCTGCTCCTCCTTCTCCTTGCTGGCCTTCGAAACGCTTTCAGAAACAGAAGCCACCTTCCTTTCCACAGTCTCCATCTTCGAGTTGAGCGCCGCCTCCTGCGTGCGCATGCGCTTCTCCATGTCCTTCATGAAGTCCCTGAGGCGCGCGTCGACGTTGTCCTCCGCGGTCTTGCTTATGGACTTGACGTTTTCTATGACCAGCCCCCTTGCTTTCTTGACCGTTATCAGCTCCTCCTTTACCGAGTTAATTCTGTCACCCATCCTGTCCAATTTTTCCACAAGCTTCAAAACCATGTCGCGCATTTCAAGCACATCGCCTTTTATCGCCTTTTGCCCGTCGGCTATTTCCGCCTTTTTGTAATCCGAGAAAGAGGCCAGCCTGTTGTTGATCATGGCCGTGCTTTCCTTCATTATATCGTTCTTGAGCGAGGCCCTGGTTTCTGAGAATTTGTTCATCTCGCCGTCTATTTCCTTGAGCCGTCTTTCCATGTCGCCCTTTGCAAGCATGAGTTCCTTTAGCGCCTTGTCTATCTCATTCCATCTCCCCTTTTCGCCGGCCTGGAATTTCGCCTTGAGGTTTTCGACCAGCGCTTCCGCTTCCTTCTTCGCCTTCTCCGATTTCTCGATCACATCCTCCATGGAGGTCTCGAACGCGTCGGACTTCTCCTCTATTATTTCTTCGAATCTGTCCCTCAGCTTCTCTACGACGCCGGCCAGCTCGCCCCTGAGCGCCTTGAGCTCCGTCTCGGAGGATTTTATCCTTGTCTCCGTCTTCGCGGAGAAATCATCAAGCCTGGCCTTCACTTCCCTGTCGGCGGCCGCCTTGGCCTTGTCGATTTTGTCACCCCTCTTCGCCTCTCCGGCCTCGAACTCTTTCCTTACCAAAGCGACGTTCTTTTCAAGGCCGTTTCTTAGAAGAATGATGTCGTCTTTGACTGCATCGAGATTATCGGAAAGTTCTGCCGTCACGGCCTTGACCCTTGCGTCAACATCCGCCCGCAGCTTTCCCACGACCTTGTCCATCTCCCCGGTCTTTTTGCCGGTGATTCTGTCCACGTCGTCGCGCAGCTTTCCCGTTGTCCTGGTCAGCTCGACCTTCAGGCCGTTAAGGTTGGCCTCGACCTCCCTGACCCTCATGTCGGCGCCTTTCATGAGCTCAGAGACCTTGTTCTCCATATCGCCTCTTGAGCTCTCGAATCTCTCGTCTATCCCCTCGATTATGTCCTTTACCCTCTGGTTCACGCCGGCGAGGCTCTCGTTGTATATCTCCTTCTTGAGCTCCTTCCTGATTGCCGAGAATTCGGAAAGCTTCGCATCGACCTGCTTTATTTTCTCCTCTATCCTGCCCCTCTCAACGACGAATTCCTTGAGGAACTTCTCTATCTCGGCCTTCTTGTGGATCTCGCTTCTTTCAACCTCTTTCTTGAAATCGCTTATGGTAAGGTTGACGTCCTTCTGTATGGCTTTCGTCTGGGTGACAAGCGCTTCCATCATCTTCTCGAAATTTTTCGATTTGCTGCTTATGATGGAATCGAACTTCTCGCTCAGGTCGACCGTGAAGTTGTCAACATCCTTCCTGACCGAGTTGGTTTCGTCTTCCGTTTCCTTAAGCCTGGCATCCGTCTTGGTGATGAGGGCATCGAATTTAACGTCGACCGTCTTCTGGAGAGTCTTGGCGAACGCGTCGGCGTCCTTATCCCTCTTGAGGTCGCGCTTCTCGAATTCCTTTCTGATGAAATCTATCTTCTTTTCCGTTTCCACCTTGACAGAATTGGTGATGCCCTGGAAGCCGGCATTAAGCTCGTCCAGGTCGCCTTCCAGCGATGAAATCTTGTCAATAAGCCCGTCCTCGACGACCTCGAACTTCTTCTCGAGCTCTGCGATTATGGCCTTGACCTTTTCCTGGACGCCTGCCAGGCTTTCCTTGGTTATCTGCCTGCGAAGGGTTTCCGACGTTTTAGAGAATTTCTCCAGGCCGACAGAAACCTCCCTTATCTTCTCGTCCACTTCGCCCTTAACGACCATGAAGTCCTTGATGATCCTGTTTATGTCCTCCTTCCTCTTCACCTCTCCGAGATCGATCGCTTTCCGGAGCGAGTCTATCGTTTTGGTTGTGCCCTCCCTGAAGGCATCGACATTCCCGCCTATGTCGTCGATCCTGACGTAGATTTCGTCGGCTGCGGCGTCGATCTTTTTCGAGAGCATCGCCTGAAGCGATGAGGCTGCAGCATCGAGCTTCTTCTCCCTTCTTTCCTCGCCGATCTCGACTTTCCTGTTTATCGAGCCGATGAGCTTCTCGACTTCCTCCTTTGTGCTGACCAGATCGGACCTTAGAGAACCGAGGTTCTTGTCCCATACAGACGCCGAGGCCGCCACCTGTTCGTCAATCTTGGCCTGCATGTCGGCCAGAAGCGAATCGAACTCCTTCGATTTCGACGCGACAAAATCGCGCGTCTCGACTTTCGTCTTGCCCAACGTTTTCTCGAGTTCTGTCCTGAACCTGGCCAGCTCCTTCTCCGTGTCCATGACCTTCTTGTCAAGGTTCGCCTTCAGGTCCTCGATGTTGCCGGTTACGTCGCCCAGCTGGCCGTAAATCTGCTCGGTTTCGGCGTCGAGCCTTTTGGTGACAGAGGCGTTTATATGCGCGAGGTCGGTTTCGAGCTTCTTCTCCCTCCTCTCCTCGCCAAGCTCGACCTTCCTGTTTATGGTGGCTATGAGCTTTTCAACTTCCTTCTTGGTGACTATGAGGTCCGTCCTGAGCGTGCCGAGGTTCTTGTCCCACTGGGTCGAAGAAACCTTCAGCTGCTCGTTCA
>Ga0315295_10002255_pt1 | contig 16393 bp, 12 predicted proteins | sample YL17G14_0_MG_FD_204453 | JGI IMG/M metagenome (GOLD analysis project Ga0315295, IMG submission 204453) | Sediment microbial communities from Yellowstone Lake, YNP, Wyoming, USA - YL17G14_0 | ecosystem: Environmental > Aquatic > Freshwater > Lake > Sediment | place: USA: Wyoming | collected... | reverse complement strand
AATGGCGCAGGGAAAACGACGCTGATGAACATCCTTTATGGATTGTATCACGCAGATTCTGGAGAAATCTCCATCAAGGGTAACCCTGTAGCTTTCCAGTCCCCAAAAGACGCTATCGAGAGCGGTATCGGTATGGTTCACCAGCACTTCATGCTCGTCCCGGTTTTTACGGTAGCTGAGAACATCATGCTGGGTATGGAAACCACGCGGGGATTAGCTTTGGATCGGAAAGCCGTTTCGGCCAAGATACATGAGCTCTCGCTCCAATATGGATTAGAAGTCAACCCAGCAGATCTGGTCCGAGAGCTTCCAGTCGGTGTTCAGCAACGGGTTGAAATCGTTAAAGCCCTATACCGCAAGGCAGAGATCTTGATTCTAGACGAACCGACAGCTGTGCTAACTCCGCAAGAAGCAGATGACCTCTTCCGCATTATGCGCGAATTGACCTCCCACGGAGTATCCATCATCTTCATTACCCATAAGCTCAAAGAGGTGCTGGCTGTATCCGACCGGATTACTGTTATGCGGGGTGGTAGGGTAGTCGGATCAGTCATTCCCAATGAAACCAACGAGGCGCAACTGGCAACCATGATGGTCGGGCGCGAGGTAATCCTCCAGGTAGATAAAGGAGAAGCCAAACCAACCGAGGACGTGCTGCAGGTCAAAAACCTCAGGGTTTATGATATCCGCAACCTGGAGGTTGTCCGAGGCGTATCCTTTGAAGTAAAAGCTGGGGAAATCCTGGGCGTTGCCGGGGTGCAGGGCAATGGCCAGACAGAACTGGTAGAAGCCCTCACTGGATTGCACCCGGTGCATAGCGGCGAGGTTTACCTGGAAGGGCATAATATGACCGGTAAATCGCCTCGCCAAATGATTGAACTAGGCACAGCTCATATCCCCGAAGACCGGCAGCGGCACGGCCTGGTGTTATCCTACCCCGTTGCCGATAACCTGATCCTGTGTACTTATTACCAACCACCATTTGCCCATAACGGAGTCATTAATAACCAGCCGGTTGATAAATACTCGCGTGAATTGATCGAACAATTTGATATCCGCACACCTAGCCCTTATGTTAACACCTTCACCCTCTCCGGCGGTAACCAGCAGAAAGTTATTGTGGCGCGTGAGCTTTCCCGCCCGATTCATCTCCTGATTGCCAACCAGCCCACGCGCGGCCTGGATGTCGGCTCGATTGAGTATATCCATCAACAGATTGTAGCGATGCGCGATCGCAGTATCGCCGTTTTGCTGGTCTCTACAGAACTTGACGAGATCATGGCGCTCTCTGACCGCATTGCAGTCATGTACCGGGGCGAGATTGTCGCCACGGTGGATGCAAAAGCCACCACTCGCGAAGAACTTGGCTTGTTAATGGCCGGGTCGACAATAAAAACAGCCTAGTACTTTTCTTTTTCCGCAGAAAAACATTGATGAACACAGATAACCAAATCTGTGTACATCTGTGGCTTCATTATCTTATCCACTCAAACGAGGCCACTATTTGATCGGCCTCATTCTGTATCACTTCCGGGATGTCGACTTGCTGGTAGTCGGTGTCAAATGCCTGCAAGCCAATGGCAAAAACCAGGCCGACCTGTGAGGTTTCCCCATCCTGCCCGGTATTTACGGGTATTTCAAAATTGCCCGGCAACGTATAAAACACGGCCTTCACTTTACTACCGTACACCAAAACCTCCCTTTGTACCTCCTGTTCCAGAAATTTTACTGTGTTCTTAGTGATAAAATCACCGGCTGGTAAATTGCCAGGGCCAAGGCGAACATTCTCGCTGGCCCATTTATACCCGATCACCAGGGTCAAGGGTTGGCGTGTGAGCTGCAGCATGTTGGGAGCTCCCTGGATTGTCCAGGTGGAAGGATAACGAAATGAGAAACCAAAATCTGCATTGGTATAACTGATCCAACCCGGCTTCGCTACTTCAAGCAACCCGAATGTGGCTGTGGGTGTAACAGCCATGGCAACATTTAATACCGGGGTGATCCCGGAAGGTACGGCAGTTAGGGTCGTGATCGCTGTGGACGAAGACAGCGTTTCAACCCTTGTTGGTTGTGTAGTCTTAATCTGGCTGCCGCATGCCGCTAAAATCGCTATCGTGCTAATAGCCAGGGCATATATGTATATAAAGAACCATTGTTTCCTTTTCATGGATGATCTCCTGTTCACGGGGTGGGCGCGGGCGGTGTAGCGGTGCTCAGAGACGGTGTTGGGGTATGGATAGCCGACCGGGTAACCTTAATCATGACATAGAAGGGTTGGTCGGCACCCTGCCCAGAGCCAAAGCGAATACCATCGGCATTACGTAATTTCCACCATCCGGTGTAATCACCCCGGTGGTGGGGAGCAGTCAACTCAATCGATATATCTATGGTCTGGCCTGATGGGACATCATGGGGTAAAGGCACCTCGACCGTATTGCCCATAGGATCGCCTCTATCGAAAACCAGGGCATAAGCTGTTGTCCAGGTAGACTCACCGCTGTTTAGTAGCCGCCATGTTTTGGTAAAAGTTTCCCCCCCTTTGAGTTCGGTGCCATCCGGGATGGTCACATCCGTCACGAAGGTGGCGGTATCATTTCTGGATAATGGCTCAGTCTTAAGTTTTTCCGCCTCAAAAGTGCGCCAGTCGAACGTAATGCCATTATTTGGATCGATTTCTTTGAAAGTCAGGTAGCCATAGCGTCCATTCTTGGTCTGGTAGCAGATGAAATGGTTTTGTGGAGTGATAGTAAGCGTATCACTGCTCATGCCTTTCAAGCCCATGCACTGGTCAAGCGTGGGTGGGGTTAAAAGCATACTATTGAAAGCAAACGCGGCTGGGAAAAATGGAGCAAACTCTACTTTCATATTATCACCGCCGGAATAAACGGAGAAGTCGCAACCCGGTGAATTGCCATCTAGCTTACGGCCCTCATCCAGGTCGATACAGGTAGTGAAGTATATAAACGTATCTTGGGCTTCAGCATGTATACCTAGCAAAGCAGAGGCAGGCGAGATTGCTTGTGAATATTCGAAAGAAGCAATGATGCTATCTACCTCAGCCTGGGAAGCAGGCGGGATGTTGATATCCGGGTAATTGCTGTTCATATCATACAGGCTGATGTTGAAAACCAACCCGGTCTCGGGGCTTTCTGGGCTGGCTGAAATTTCAGCGCTATAACCTTTATAATACACTGCTTTAACTCTATTCTGGTAGACCAACACCGTCTTCGGTAATTCCTGCCCCAAAAAAACCGCACTTTCTCCGCTTTGTAGGTCTCCTGCTCCAGGGCTGGCACTACTGATCTTAGCGGGCTCATTAGCAACCTTAAACCCAATAACCAATTCCAGCACCCCCTGGCTTAGCTTGAGGATATGCGGACCATCCTCTAGCTTCCAGGTTGGTGGATAGAAGAAAGAAAAGCCATATCGGTCATTGGCATAGCTTGTCCAACCTGGATAAGCGATCGTGGATTGGTCTGTGGGTAAAACCAGCGAGGGGGTTTGAAAGCTCTCTTGGGATGGATTTAAACTTGGCGTGACTATTATCCCTAGGGATATTAACTGCTCCATCTCCCCACAAGCAGTGAACGCCAGGCAGGCAAGCACGAGTAGCAAGAATTTCAAGCAAGAGAGTTTCATTATTAAGAATTATACTTGTAGAAGGTTCATCGTTATATATAACATTGTATAATCAGTCTACAATTATCATGCCAGAATCATAGAATCTCTATGGATAGTTACCAAACTGAATTGGAAGAAATTGAAGAAGATATTATCCCAGAGCCAACCAATGCCGAGAAACTCAAAGGTGTGCCCTGGACGATCGCTTTCAATGTAGCCAACCAAGTCTTCTGTCAGTTCACTTTCTTCGGCTCGGTATTTGTGCTGTTCTTGGGCGAGCTGGGATTGAGCAAAACCCAGATCGGTTTGTTCATTGCGGTGATCAGCTTCACCGACCTGATCGCCTTGTTCATGGCAACCACGGTCGCCCGTTGGGGATACAAGCGTACTTTTCTTACCTCCTTCGGCTTAAGAAGCATCTTCACCATTTTCCTGATCTTGACTCCCGGCATTCTGGCGTTCTTCGGCACCGGTGCCGTACCTGCCTATGTAGCCGGCGTCATCGTTGCCTTTTCTATCGCCCGTTCAGTGGGAATTACCGCCCTGATGCCCTGGCAACAAGAGCGCATTCCCAACTCAATCCGTGGCAAATACACTGCCACGAACAACATTTTCACCAGCATCGCCGGCCTGCTGGCAGTCTCTGTTGCAGGATATTTGGTCGGAATATCCACCAATTTGAGCCGTTTTACACTGGTGTTCGCAGCTGGGGTGATCTTTGGCCTGTTATCCATCTGGTCAGCTTCTAAAATCCCCGGTGGTGCGCCGATAAAAGCCAGTTTAAAAACTACTAACCTGGTCGGGATCCTATCGGTAGCTCGTGACCGCAGCTTATTGTTTTATCTGATTGGCAGCGGCCTAATCACCCTGGCTGCCAGTCCCCTAGGTTCCTTCTTGCCGCTTTTCATGCAAGAGAAGGTAGGGTTAAGTCCAGGGAACATTGTCTGGCTGCAGACGGGTACTTTATTAGGCGGATTGATTTCCGGTTACCTATGGGGTTGGGCAGCTGATCGCTATGGCAGTCGGCCGGTGATGATTTACGGGGTATTTTTCTTGGCGACGATACCAGTGATGTGGTTATTGATGCCCAGGATGAGCAGCTTGAGCTTTTATGCAGCCCTTAGCATCGCATTCTTTAAAGGTACAGCTGACCTGGGATGGAGCGTTGGTTCGAGTCGCCTGCTCTATGTCAAGATCGTGCCCACAGAGAAGAAAATGGAGTATATGGCTTTCTATAACGCTTGGGTGGGTATTGTGACTGCTCTGAGCCAGTTGGTGGGAGGGCGCATCCTAGATTATACTGCTGGGCTTAATGGTCATTTGGGGTTCTTGCCAATCGATTCTTATAGCATCCTGTTCGTTGCCGGTTTGATCCTGCCAGTGGTGAGCCTGCTCTTCTTAAGAGGTGTACGCGCCGACAGCCGGGTCACGATGGGTGAATTTGCCGGTCTGTTCACCCAGGGCAATCCTTTCACCGCCATGGAATCAATGATCCGCTTCTACCGCGCCAAGGATGAACCCGCCACCATTTACATGACCGAACGGCTGGGTCAAGCGAACAGCCCGCTCACAGTAGATGAATTGTTGGCCGCACTTTCAGACCCCAGGTTTTATGTGCGCTTCGAGGCGCTGGTCTCGATTGCACGCCGCGGGCCAGATGATCACCTCATGAATGCCCTGATCAAAGTGCTAGAAGGCAACGACCCGGCGCTCAGCGTCATTGCTGCCTGGGCTATGGGCAGGTTAGGCGACCCGCGCGCCTTACCGCATTTACGGAAAGGATTGAAGTCGCGCTACCGCTCCGTTCAAGCCCACGCCGCACGGTCTTTAGGCACCCTGGGAGATAAAGAGGCGATACCCTTACTGCTGGACCGTTTGGAATATGAAGAGGATAGCGGCCTGCAAATTGCTTTTGCCTGCACTTTAGGGAAGCTTGGAGAAAAAGGAATGACGCCTCGCTTGCTAGCGCTGTTGGAGGCCAACCAAGACCCCGATGTGCGCATGGAATTAGCCCTAGCCCTTGGACGGATTGTCGGCGACGAAAACAACTTCATTCACTTAATGCGCGCCATCCGCCATGATCCCGGTACCGCTACCTGCCAAGCATTGGATGCTTTGAAAAGCAAACTAGCTGAGTTCCAGATTGATGATATGGAGGCATTGGTCAATGACTGTGCCGCAGCTTTTTCTAGAAATGAATTTGCCGATGGCGCTCCATTACTCGCTCGAATTATTCGCTTACTGCTCCTGGCCGAATTAGACCAGGCGGCAGCCTTGATCCTACAGAGCTGTGCCAGGTGGTTGGAAGAATCCGACATTGAACGGATCGAATGTCTTATCCTGGCTTTACACACCCTGGGAAGCATTAGCCGTAGTACACATTAGAGGCATACTTATGAATGTTGGTCATATTACCATACTCGGGCCTGCTATGCTTTGGCTCAGCTTTTTGTTGGTCGCCTGTAGTGTCCTCTCTCCAGAGCCCCAGGTACCGGCCGTTATGATGATCGTTCCGCCATCCACGCTCCCTAAAACGCAGGCTGCGCCAACACCTACCAAGATCGCCATCTCCCCAACACCGGTGCATATTCAGCCAGCGGTTACCATTACATCGGTAACTCCTTCACCAGTATCCCCGCCATCCACAACCTCCAACCTCTGCAACCGGGTAGAATTCATCGATGATGTAACTGCTCCACTGGGGACCGTCTTTACCCCAGGCGAAGTCTTCACCAAGACCTGGCGGATAAAGAACGCCGGCGCCTGTTATTGGAGTGCGGGTTATTCACTGGTGCTGGTAGGCGGCTCTCAAATGGGTAATATAACCTCGATTGGACTACCATCTAACATTCCTCCAGGCTCGATTGTGGATATATCGGTCAATTTGACTGCGCCATCTACAAGGGAATACTACCAAAGCTTTTGGAAATTGCGGGACCCACAGGGAAACATTTTTGGCTGCGGCGAGCAGTCAGAAAATCCTCTGCTAGTGCAAATCGAGGTCGCTGGTTTGGCCCCCAACTGGAGTAGCCATAAAGATTACGGATTCGCTTTCAACCACCCGGCCTCTTGGAATTTTCGGGAAGAACAGCACTATATCTACCTCAGCGAGGGTAATCGTACCCTGGTCATCGGATATAAGCTTATTGAGGAGAATGTCGTCTTCTCCGGCAACATAGGCTACCTGGAGGAAGAGCTGCAAACACGGGCAACCGTACCTTTTCTTGGAAAAATTATCCGCCGGCAGGTGCTACTGAACGAAAAAAGGAAAGTCAAAGCGGTGTTTTATAACAATGAACGGGGGGACCCCGAGATCAGTGTAGGTGGAAAGGACCCCTTGACCGGGGTTGCCCATCCCAGCCTGGTGTTCAATTTTTATGTGCAGGACTCCGCCGATTATGCTGCCACGAATATCCCCGAAAGCTTCCTGGATGTCCTAGACTCTATCCTGGCATCATTTCGATGGTATGATGGTTAGGGACGGACATATATCCACCTCGAAAATTCCTTGATCTGTTTTCCACTCGCAGGTTATGGCCAGGTCGGGATAAACCCAAGCGGAGTATATCCTATAAACTCTCTTTCTCTAATGCCTCTGCCAACACCAGGTATTTTTCATGCACACCTTCACCGATCTCCTCATGCTCCACACGCTCAAAATCTTCAGCTACATTGCCTTGTTCAGCCTGTGAAATAACCTGGTTTGCCATCGGGAACAGGATATTATCTTCCTTGTAAATATGTTGACGTAGCAAGGCAACATAACCACGCGCACTACGAATCACCTGGTCGCGTGCCGATTCATCCCCAGAATGCAATTTTTGCGCGGCTTCACGCATAGCGCGGGTATAGGCGCGACCCTGTTCATGCTCCGCCAGCATCATGCTGATCGGCCCTCCCTGTGCTGGCATACCACTGGCGACCATCGCCTTGAACAATACCCCCTCTTCTTTCATGTGATGGCAGCCATCGGCAAAGCCCTTGATGAATTCAGCCGTGTCGATGAAGAAGCCAGAGCGGACGACCTGACCCCGTTCAAGACGTTGCGCGGCGGTTTCCAGTGCCGTCAATACCCTTTTAATGATGGTGTGTTCTTCCATTAGAATATCTGTTGCTTTCATTTTTGTCTCCTTAACCGCAACCTTCTATATTTAAATGATAATAATCCCGACTGGCAATAAATACGATGTAATAGTGTTTATACGATTATTATCTATTATATTATAAAATCGTAATGGTACACGATGATGCGGATCAAATCCGGTTAACAGCCATAGGTGAAAATGAAATTCCAGAAATGAGCATCGCTATGTAATAGGTTGGGCTGTTTTCAGAGGGTCGCGTAGGTATCTGCCAAGGACTCAAAAGCTTGCAATCCAATAGGTTCATCCTCCTGGCAACCTCCCCGTACAAGCGGAGAGGCGTAAGATGACCCCGATACATTCTCTGGGTTTTTTCTTTTCTTCATGCCTCCATCTTGGCTTTCAGGTTAGCCAGCAGCACCTTTGCCTCGTGATCATTTTGCCTAATGATGACCGCCTCAGCCAGCTTGCCCAATACCGGCACAGGCACGGTGTACTCAACCTGCAGGTTTACCTAGGTCCGGCCAGCTTCAGCCTGGAAATTCCAGGTAAAAGTGTTTTCAATGCCGCTCTTACTCTTGGTGGTAATCCGTTGGTTGGCGATAAACCCAATAGTATCTGATGCGCCGTCAATGCGCATGCCAGCCATCTTATAAACCCATTTAAAGCTAATGCCACCGCTGGGCAGAGAGACAATATCCTTGATCTGCTCCATACTAGGCCAGATGGATGGTAGGTTGGCCGGGTCAGCAATATAGTTGAAGATTTTCTCGGCTGGCGGGTTGATAAAGATGGTTTTTTCTATCTAAGCCATAATTCTTATCTCCTTTCATCTGCTGGTGCACAAATGAACGAATATCTTCAGGGATCGAGGCATTAGAAACCAAAGCTGTCAAAACAACCCGGCCTAGTACCCCTCTGCAACCGGCAGTGTTTCCCCGGCAGCGACCTTATGTGCCCAGCGGGTCGTCTCAGGCAGGCGATACTGACGGCAGCAATTCAACACAAACTCGACACAATGCGGCAAGTCAATAAGATGCCCAGGCGAAATATACAGTGGATTGGTTCCCTGGCGGGTTCGTAGCACCATACCTATTATTCGGTCTGGTTGGCGTTCATCATAAAGTTCGGTGCGATCACTAAGTTTAAGACCAGGAGAAGCATGATATCCATATAATCGTGATTTTGCAACCCCAATGCTGGGTCTTTCCAACCACAGCCCCATTTGTGAGGCAATACCGATGCCGCGCGGGTGAGCAATACCCTGCCCATCGAACATGAGCAGGTCTGGTTTCAATTTCACCTGTTCCCAGGCCGCTAAAACAGCCGGGCCTTCACGGAAAGCCAGCAAACCGGGAATATATGGGAAAACGAGGGGTACATCCGCAGTCACACCCTCCAGCGGGATGAGGTCAGGATACCGAAGGACAACAAGCGCAGCGTGAGCTTTATCTTCTTTCAAGGCAATATCCACCCCGCCGACCGTGGCCACTTGACGGCCGTCCCACGCCAGCACGAGCCATTCACGTAGCGCGATCTGGACTTTAATCGCTTCATCAGGCGTAAGATTCCAGGGGTGAAGATCGGTTGGGCACATAGTGAAAACCACTCCTTTGCATCACTCTGGCCATTGCTACCCGCTCTGCTGGAAAAAATCTTGGATAATATCCAATGTTGGCATAGGATAACCAATTTCTGTAAGCATAATAGAGAGCTCGCCACAGTGATGAGTAGAATGGATCAAGGCCTGGGTCATTAGTTGCCATATTGGTAAATGATATGGCCGGTCTCTCAAGGAAAGAGAGACGCCTCGCGCAAGGTCATTCTTATCGAGCGATGAAATATAATCGCGTTGTTCGTATCTAAGCTCATCCCAATAGCGACAGATATCATCCGGCCCAGGAAGTTCGGAGGAATTAAACTTTAAATCGGTGTTCCCCCGGCAGCTGGTCAGGAAAAATGCCTCGCAGGCTACCATATGATTTAGCACAGCACGCACCACGCCATGGCTAGGGCTGGATTCTCGCACAAGCTCATCTTCCGTCAATTGTGCTGCCACATCCAGCATAAGTCTATTTGCATAAAGATTGTAGTCATGCAGGGCTAACAAGCCGTCTCTATCGATAAACAATGTCCTATCCTTACTTAGGGTTGCTAATTGGGGATGTCGCCTATTTTATAAAGGTTCCGATTCTATTAACCAATTTTTAAAAGCTGACGGACGTCCTAATATTATCATTCACTCCGGCTTTCAGGCAACGCTCACGGTCTACGTTCATAGCCAGAGCGGTTAATGCGATAATGGAATGACCTCGATTCTGCATAGGCGCGGCGTTTTTCCTTGGGGTTTTTCACTCGGACTTGCAGCAACCGTAAGAATAGGATCTGCCAGAACTGCTTCGTGGGTTACTAACCATGCTATAGTTACAGTAGATACCACAAAAGTCCCTAATGGGAGCTCCTGTAATGAAATTATAGTACGGGCCTATCAGAACTGGATAATCTACAGTGTTAGAATAGGAAATTCATTTCTCAACCGGGTGCCTTAATATCGTCTTTAACTTCTGTGGTTTAGTTCGGCGCGGATCCCCCATATATATCTCATGATGTTTGCCGCGCAGGGTGTAGCTGTTTTCGCGGGCAAAAGCCATCATTTTCTCAATGGTTTGTGGCTCTTCAGCATACGGCCCAACATGCATGATCTGGATGGAAAGCCCCTCTTGAAAACTTTCAAAACGCAACTTGGTTAGGGCTGGAGTATCTTTTTTCTTTTTAAGTTGTTGTAAGGCCTCTTGATACATCTCCGGTGTGATATGATCGGGCTGCAACATCATCACTGTCCAGCGCCAATTATCTTTTTTGTTGAAATCAAATTCGCCACCCTCAACCCACCATAACCCCTCCAGTGCCATCACGGTGTAATCAATTGGGTTAACTTTACGTAATTTTGACATAAATTTCAGCGTATAGGATATACCATAGAGTGCCTCCATGGCTCCCTGAAATTCCTGGGAAGTGTCCGGTGCTTTCCCGGGTTCGATCCTACCATCAACCATTGCATACTTGAACACCGGCACCTTTACAACCTCCACATTTCTGGCAGATGGGGCATAGAGGTATTTCAATTGCTTTCGAAGATCAATCTTATCCATTTTGGTCCTCCTCAATTAAAGAATTGTCAATAGATCTCGCACAGAATCTAATATATAATCCGGTTTAACATCACCATCTAAGTCCTCTTGGTGAAATTCACCCGTTTTCACCAGCAATGCCCTTATCTCATAATCCTGCGCTCCCTTAACATCCGTGGATACCCTATCACCCACCATAATGATCTCGCTTTTATCAAGACCCATCGTTCTTACCGCCAGTTCAAACATATACGGGTTAGGTTTCCCTATGTAAGTAGCCTGTGCCCCAGAAGCCTTTTCTAACATCCCTACCCATGAGCCAACATTCAGCTCCAGCTCCCCCATGCTTGAATCAATCAATTCTGACTGCATACCAATCAGGTGGGCGCCTTTTCGTATTAACCTCAAAGCTTTATTGAGATGGTCAAAGTCAAATTGGCTTCGATTGTCACCAATGACAACATACTGCGGGTTTTCGCTGTCCTGAGTGAAACTTTTAAACTCATCAACGCCCTCACTTTCGAGCATAACCCAACAAGATTTTGGCTTTAATCCTTCCAGATATGCAGCCGTGGCAGAAGAAGCCGTGATACATTCCTGGTCGTATACCCGGAAACCTGCTTTATTTAATTTTTCGGCACAGGACTTGCGGCTTTTTAGCGTGCTGTTGGTTAAAAATCTAAGTACCATGCCTTTATCTCGCAGGGTATCAATTACTTCAACGGCTCCAGGGTAAACTGTACCCTGATAAACCAGCACGCCATCAACATCAAAGATAAAACCTTTAATGTTTTCTTTTCCCATATATATTCCTTCTAATTCAATGCAGGCTGATTAACCTTCTTATCAACCTTATGATCAACAGTATTGAACACTTTCACCTGGTTTCGGCCAGCTTGCTTGGCTTTGTAAAGAGCCTTATCAGCGCAATCCAGCAGTAATTCAAGTGTATTGCATGTGCTGTCCAGCATTGCCAATCCCAGGCTGGCGGTTATCTTGACCGCTCCCTTCGATGTTGCTACCTCAGCAGACTCAATGATCTGGCGCAGACGCTCAGCAGCAGTCAGGGCATGATCCAGATTGGTTTCAGGCAAGATAATTGTGAATTCTTCACCGCCATAGCGGCCCATGATATCAATTTTACGCAAAGTCTGGCTGCACAGACCGGTAATGGTTTTCAACACTCGATCCCCAACAGCATGCCCAAAGGTATCATTGACCGTCTTGAAGTGGTCAATGTCTATCATGATCATCGCCAATTGTTTTTGGTAGCGCAGGGCGCGTTCAATCTCATTCTCAGCTAGGACAAAGAAATGGCGGCGGTTATACAACCCCGTGAGGGTGTCGGTGATCGCAAGCTGTTTCATCTGCTCAAACAGGCGTGCGTTTTCAAGCGCAATCGTAGCTTGTGTAGCAATCGTTTCCATCAAGCGGATATGGTCAGGCGTGTAGGCATCTGGCCGGAAACTTTGAATGGAAAGCACACCCAACACCTGATCACGCAGGATCAACGGTACACCCAGGAAGGAACGCGGGGATTCCTTTTCAAATATCCTCAAAAGCTGGGATTGCTGAGCCAGATCAGATTTCAGAGTGTCAGCGATGTATTCAGTCTTGCGCTCGCGGATGATAAGGCCAGCCAAGCAACCCGGGGATTCATAGTCTCTGGGCTCCATGATACGAGTTTCGCCTCGATCAATAAACAGAGGGAAGTAGATCATTCCCGTCTTTTTGTCAAAGAGTGCGAGAAAGAAAACATCAACATCCGCCACCTGAAGGCATTGCTCATAGAGCGTCCTGGCGACATTATCTATATCAAGGCCTGAGGTAATTGCCAGGCCAATGCGGTTGACTATAGCCATCTGATCGGCGCGACGGACTGTCTCAGCGAACAACCGGGCATTTTCAAAAGCGATAGCAGCCTGGTTGGCAAAAGCTTGCAGCCGTTCAGCATGTGTTTGGTTGAAGAAGCCTGGCGTAGCACTATCCAGGCTGAGGAAGCCCACCACCCTGTCTTTTATGACAATCGGCACAGCGGTAAAAGAACGAATCCAAGAGGCTGGCGTTCTTACCCAATCTTTTTCCAGCAGAGTATCAGAAATAAGGGCAGGGCGGTGCGTCTCAACCACGCTTCGCCATATGGGCCTGTCAGCCACATTCAAACGCATTGATAATAAATGCCGCTCTTCCAGGCCACGTTCCAAATACCCGCGGGCACGGACAAATCTCAATTCACCCTGCTCATCGATCAAGGTGATATTTGCAGAATCGTGGGGGACAACCTGACCGATGGTGGTTAAAATACGATCAAGCACCTCATCAATATTGAGGGTTTTGTTAAGCACCGCGGCAGTATCACTGAGCGCCTCGGCCAGAATACGCTCCTCGTGCTCGGCCTGTTCTGCCCGTTTACGTTCAGTAATGTCATTGATAATGAAAAGCAGATGTGACTCACCACCACTGGTAAAAGGGGTAAAGAAACTATCCATCCAAATCTCCCTGCCAAAGGTGGATACAAGATGAAATTCTCCCCGCTGAGCACTCCCAGTCGCCAGCGCCTCTTCTGCCATCTTTAATAAACCAAATTGCTGCCAGGAGGCAATCTGGCGGAAATTTTGCTGCAGAAGCTGCTCTACAGTAGCGTTCATAATCCTGGCTGCGGCCTCATTGGCTAAGACACAAGCACCAGAAGCCTTATAGGCTAAAACGCCAAGCGAAGAGGCAGAATTGATCTTCTGGTTCAGGTCAAGCGCGTCGGCCAAGCGCTGCTCTGCCAACTTGACCTCCGTAATATCTCGACCAACACCTACTATTCCAACCACTCCACTCGTATTATGTATGGGCGAGAGGGATGTTTGGTAATAGTGGACGCCATCTGCGCCAGGAGCAGACCATTCGTAAACCACATTCTCCCCGTTAAGCGCCCGTTGGTTTGCAGCCTCATGGACGATAGCGGCCTCATTGCCTAAGACTTCCTGCGCTGTCTTTCCTAAGAAAACCTCGGGTGTGAGACCTGCCTTTTCCACCCAATGCCCAAACACATCAGTATGCCGTCCCTCTCGATCCAGCGTGAAGATAATATCGTCCATTGAATTCACCAGTGTGCGGAAGCGTTCTTCACTCTGGCGTAAAGCTTCCTCCGCCTGCTTACGCTCGTGAATATCTTCGATAATGCCGATGATATATTTGATCTCACCAGTTGTATCCCTCACCAGCGTTACTGTGAGATTAACCCAGACCAGCGAACCATTTTTATGGATGTAGCGTTTTTCCATGGAGTAGGTAGTAATCTCACTCGCCAGCAGCTGGTTAAGCAGCTTGAGGTCGGCCTCTAAATCATCAGGATAGGTGATATCTTTGAAAGTACGCTGAAGGAGTTCTTTGCGACTATAACCTACCATCTCACAAAAACGCCTGTTGACATGTAACCATCTTCCTTCGGGGTTAACATGCGTGATGCCAACAGGCGCACCCTCGTATGTAACGCGGAAACGTTCCTCACTCTCTCGCAGTGCTTCTTCTGCCAGTCTGCGTTCGGTGACATCCGTCACCACAGCAATAGCTCCCTGGTAATTCCCAGACTCATCCATTATTGGAGATGATGCCAGGGTTACGTAGATGGTATGGCCATCTTTACAGATGAATTCAAAATCGTAGCTTTCTTTAATTCCCTGGCGGCGTCGTTGTTGTTTGCGTTGCATCAGTTCCTTGTTTTTTTCATCAATGAAGGCAAATAAATCCTGGCCCAGCATCGCTTCCACGGTGTAACCCAACATCTCCGCCATACGCGGATTGACAAAGGTAGTATTGGCGTCCTTGTCTATCAGCCAGACACCTTCTTGTAAAGTATCAATCAATTGACGGTATTTTTTTTCACTTTCTTGCAGCTGGCTATCCGTTTGCCCACGTATGGATGATTTAGCCATTACTCCTCCTTTGACATAACACTCTAAACGCCATGCTAAATGCGCCGAAATATCTCAGTCAAGTCCACTAACCTGCCATGGCTGATCGTTGCAACTGGTGCCTCGTGGAAGCGCAGAGCTTCGAGCACATCCGGTTGGCCAAGCACTACCAGGTTAGCCGGCGCGCCCACCTTGATCTCGAAATCCTTTAATCCCATACAACGGGCAGCTTGGGTAGTCACCATATTATAAAGCGTTTCAATATCCTGATGAGATGTAAACCACAGCAGATGAGAGGCCAGAAAAGCTACTTCCAGCATGTTGTTGCGCCCGAAGGGATAATAGGCATCGGAAATGTCATCCTGCCCCAGACATACAAAATTACCTTCATCTAGCAATTCCCGCACGCGAGCATGTAACGGCCCGGTATGCGGGTCACTGACCACACCCATTTGGGCTTTCTTGAGGAGGGCAGAGACCTTTTGGAAATAGGGCTGCGGGTAAAGCGCCATAGCGCGGGCATGGTGCGCCAGAGAGCGCCCCTGCCAGCCGCGCTTGATGGTTTCCAATGCCATCAGTTCCAAAGAACGCAGCCCGGCATCTCCTGCATCATCCACCAGCATGGAGACATCTTTATTGAACTCCTGAGCCAAGTCAAAGATAAAACGCACGTGGTCCAGCATATCAGCTTCGGTGTACTCAATCCAGGGGATACCACCAGCAACATCAGCGCCCAGCACCATGGCCTGATGCATCAGCTCAGCCGCCCCAGGTTCGCGAGCGATGCCATCCTGGGCAAAAGCCACCACCTGGATATCCACTACGCCCATGAACTCTTCCCGCGCCCGTAGCAAAGCCTTCACCCCTTCCAGACAGGCCTTGCTATCTACATCGGCAAACGCCCGGATGTGGGTGTTACCATACTGGGCAGCTTGAGCCACGGCTTTGCGGACATTTTTAATGATCCATGTTTCGTCATACTGTTCTTTGACACGCGCCGCCAACTCGATGGCTGTCATCGCTTTGCCCATACCGGCGCCATGGTAGCTTTTCAAGGAAGCTCCATCCATCATCTGCAAGGTAAAAACCTTGCACAGATGCAGGTGAGGATTGACGAATGACTCGGTCACCAGCATACCGCCGGCATCTATTTCTATCTCTCCTGCTACTCCAGCATGGGGAGCAATATTAGCGATCTTGCCAGCAGTAATCCCAATTTCAAATAGTTGGTCAGGCTGACGGCGCAGGCGTGCATTTTTTATCAAGATGTCATATTTGTCTGCCATAGATACTCCATTATACTTTCTAAACTACGCTCACTCTCTCCTGCACCAAAGAAGGTTCATTGTGGGTGATCCAATACGACACCCGGTCACCCAGGCGCTGGAGGACATGGTGAGGGTAATCGGCAAAAGCCAGGGCAGTATCGCGTTCACCCCAGCCACCCTTATCCTCCAAAGCCTGGGCCAATTCCCAGTGGTAGAGCATCACAAATGGTGTGATCTTTTTCGCCAACAGGCTATCCACTAGATGGTCGTAGAAATCCAGCCCGACCGCGTTGACCTTGCCAACCCCTGTGGGTATAACACGCGGCCAGGAGATGGAGAAGCAATAAGCCTGTAGGCCTAATTCAGCCATGATGTCCACGTCTTCC
>Ga0315295_10002254_pt1 | contig 16394 bp, 16 predicted proteins | sample YL17G14_0_MG_FD_204453 | JGI IMG/M metagenome (GOLD analysis project Ga0315295, IMG submission 204453) | Sediment microbial communities from Yellowstone Lake, YNP, Wyoming, USA - YL17G14_0 | ecosystem: Environmental > Aquatic > Freshwater > Lake > Sediment | place: USA: Wyoming | collected... | reverse complement strand
TAGAAATGGCATAAGTAGACAGTGTGATTGTTGTTGCCGCTCCTGCTTGAGCTGTTCCTGAATCGAAAACATGTATTGGCAATGCGTTAATAGCTGCATTGATTTGAATATCATCATCAGTGCCGTCGCAAAGGTAATCGGCTGATAACTGACTCGCCTTGGAAGCGTCATAAGCCGCAACTACCAATGTGTCTGAACGTTGAGCATCTCCTGCGTAGATTGTAAATTCGGTACTAGCAGAACTTTTATTCCCTGAAGTGTCCACAGCTTTTACTTTGACATAATAAGCAGTTCCCGCTGTCATGTTATTGATGATAACGGGCAAGGCTGCTGACCTGGTATGATAAGTATTGCTTCCACTAGTGCCATCCCAGTCGATGGGGTCAGTGCCACCAATAGTGAATGTAACAGTTTTTCCAACATGAATTTCGTAATGGCTAAAGTCTGATGGCGGAGTATATCCATCCGAGTAAACTATAAACCCTTTAGCAGTATTCAAGCAACTTATAGTAGGCGCAGAAGGCGCTGTAGTATCAGCTTGAGATGTGACGGTTTGAGTAGCCGACCATTCCGAATATACACCACGAGAGTTCATTGCGCGAACTTGTACGTCATAACCAATATTGCCTGGCAATGGAACAATTTTGGTTTCTATATCTCTGATGCCGTTGACCTCTGCCCAGTAGGTGGTTGAAGTCTTTCTATAACGTATGCTATAGCTAGACAGGTTTATTTCAGGGCTTCTATCCCAGGTCGCTCTAATATAGCTGTAGGTATCAACTCCAGCTGATTCAACACCAGTAGTGAGCGCCAACGTGGTAGGCGTGGCTATGGTTGTGTTGGCTAACGCCACCCCTGTTCTTGATTCTCTAACCAACCACTGTCTATGACTTCCAGCAGGTTTGCCACGACAAATTAAAGTAGTGCGATATTTGTTAGCGGATAATGAATGTCTGATGCCGACCGATGCCAAAGTTTGGTCTTCGGTGAAATGAATATCGTTCGCGTAAAATAAATATTGGTCTCCAACTTCGGAAGCCCACAAGTAACGCATTTCAATTTGTACTTCTGCAATCGGTTCGCATAAGTCGCGGTAGATAGCGCGTGCCATAAAAGTTGCTTCTGGAGATGTATCAATTTGGCTTGTCGCACCTTCAGTGATACGCATAAATCTTCTGCCGTATCCAAGAGGTGCATCTTGGGGCGAAGTGTAATTGTCCAATGCGTTGGTGATGATATACTTAGAAGTGTTGTCTGGATTGATGATCCATACGGCTGTCGTGGTTAATATTGTAGCAGTGTTGCTGGCAACTTCTCTTGTTTGACCGATGCCAGTACCAGAAATAATCGTTACATAATAACCATCCCATCCATTAACAGTCCACGCTTTAGTCGAATCGGTTAATGTGCTAGCTGCTCCTGCTGTGGCTGTGCCAAAAATAGGGTAAGTGGTTTCTGCAACAATTCCTTCAGTATTGCGATAAACTACAGATACCATATTTCTAATGTTGGCAATAGATTGACTAATCCCAGTTACTCCGAAATATGAATTAGGATTAACTTCCAAATCGTAAGTAGTTCTATTGCGGTCTGGTTCGTAATACTTCAATCGCCACGCAGAAGTGTCTTCATCATAAACATATCTTACAGACCAACCACGCTGTTGAGCAATGTTCTGTATGATGTTGTATACGCTGTCTGCTTCCTGTTTATAGGCTATAATTGCGAAGGTTGAACCATATGGACACCAAAGAGTAACATCCAGTCCTGCGGCATCTAGAACGTCCTGGATGACATCCTCTGAATCTTTAGTGCCTCCATCATCGCCAAATGTGGTAGCGGTCTCTAAAAAGGCATCTTGCAGCAAACCAGACAAGTCGCGGCAAGTGATTACTGCATCTTGCGCAAACTCTACCATATCAATAATTCCTCTAAAGACTTCCTTCCAGTCTCCTGCTATTGGGTCGGTATCAACTGCAATGGTTGCGGTCTCTATTTTGATGTAGTTCCCAAGTTTCAATAAAGGAGAGTATCCAGTAGAAACTTGATTATGCTTTGATACTTCGTTTAATGGAGCAAGTGAATAATCGTAAAAATCACGAACTAGAGTAATCGTTGCAGTGGTTGGGGAATCTAGATTGCTTTCTATTTCAGCTGATACTTGGTAATTGACACCATCTAAACTTGATAAATCAATCCATGAAGAATCAGCGTTGAACACGCTGATTTTCACATAGACTGAATATTCAAGAGATGATAAGACGGTCGTTTCTGCTCCTGTGAGTGTTCTCATTCGTCACCTCTTAAAATGTTGGTATTCCTGAATAGGCATTTCCACCGTTGATTAGATTTGTTTTTTGGATTGTATCGGTAACTATTTTAGCAACTGCCGTTGGGTCAGTCGCTCCAGTAACGTTGATCGTATAAACTCGATTGTCGGACAAGGTTTGTTGTATCTCGACAACATTGGTTGGTGATTGAGCTTCATAACGGAATTTCTCTATCTTGAACCCTTCTGGAGCGTTCAAGATTGAATTGGATAGTTTTTCGCTAACGCTATCAACTGTTAATCCCATAGCGTTTAAAGCATCATAGAATGTGCTTGCTTTGTCGTTGATTTCTCCAATGATTGGCTTAAGGCTGGACTTCTCTTCTTCGGTTAGCATTCCGTCCGCAATGGCTGTATTGATACCAGTGACCAGTTTGTCCATCAGCGGTTTGAGAATTGTTCCTTCCATGAAGCCCTTTACCAAGCCATCTCTAACTGATTTCCAGATTCCTTTAGTGAGTGATTCTTTAAATTTGGATATGGTATCAGATGCAAAAGCTCCTTTAATTTCTCCGGCTATGTCTTCTACTTTAACGAGCGAATCTTTTAAGATAGTTATAAATTTAGTGATTCCTTCGCGCAAGATGTCAGATACTTTTTTCGCTTTTGCTTCTATTTCATTTAGTTTTTTATATTCATCATCAGATAGAGTGTCATTTGCCATCGCTTCTGCTAATACGGCAGCATATTGTTCAGATAAGCCGCTTATGGATTCTTCGGCTGTCTTGCCATCTACTTCTATTTTGATTTTTTTGTCAGGCATTCCATTAACAACGGCTTTTCGAATCGTGTCGGTAAATGATTTTTCGAAGTTTTTGTTGTACTCGTCTAGGCTATCTGTGTTTATTGCGCCAAGCGTTACTGAGATTAATTCTTCTTTACTAGTACCAATTATTTCTTGGAGTTTTTCCTTGGCTTTGGCAAGGTCGGAGTTTAATTTGTCAAGGTCGGCTTGAGTGGTTTCTGCTTTTTTCTTAACTCCAGCTCCAAAAGCATACTTGATATTATCCAAAGCAACATCATACCATTTCATTGCAGCTTTTCTTTTAGCAGCTTCATCTCTGGCTTGTTCGGTTGTTCCCTGTTGCCCGGATAATTCTTTAACCTTCCCTGCTAATTCCCCGGAATTAGCAGTGCGAATAAATTTATCATATTGGATGGCTTCTTGTTCTTTTTGAGCCGTCTTCATATCGCCCATTATACCTTTGATTGCATCAAAAGCCATCATGCCTGCTTGTATATAAGGATTCATCGAGCTTGCCATTGTTCCCAAACTAGCTAAAACACCAGAAGAACCGGCAGCGCCTCCAGTGGCGGTTGATATTCCTGCCGTTATCCCTGCTATACCACCACTTTTCTGTGAGAATAGATTCTTAAACCATTTACCAAGTTCTGTATTGCCGATGTCTTTAAACATGGATATGAGCGGTTCAAAAATCCCTTTCAACGGTTCGAGTGCTTGTTTCAATTTAGACCAAGCGTCATTAAACATGGCTGCGAGCGGTTGAACCATTCCTTTGAGTGGTTCAAATACTTTACCCAACTTTGACCAAGTATTTTGAAACGCGGTTACAATTGGTTGTAGAACTCCATTCAATGGAGCAAACACATTGCCTAATTTCGTCCAAGCGGCTGCAAGCATAGTTCCCATTGGTTGGAAGAAGTCTTTCAATGGAGCAAACACATTTCCTAATTTTGACCAAGCGTTTTTAAATGAAGCTTCTATTGGTTGGAAGAAGTTCTTCAATGGCGCAAATAGATTACCCAACTTTGACCAGGTATTTTCAAATATAGTTGTAACGGGCTGAAGAATTCCTTTTAAAGATACGAAGGTCTTGCCTAGTTTAGCCCAAGCATTATCAAATATAGGCGCTAGTTGCTCCCAATTAGCAGACACGATTTTCGCCAACTTGTCAAATTTACCAGTGTCAACTCCGAAAGATTGCATCAAGTTGGAGATTTCATCTAAGTAAGCACTAGTTATTTTAGTTGTGGCGTTGGTTTTTGTATTAGCTATCATTTCTTTTTTCTTCGGTTCGCTAATATCGGGGTCTTCCATTATTGATATTACTTTTTCTGAATAGCTTTGTTTGATTTGTGCAATGGTTTTACTCAAACCGTCTTTCATAGTATCTATATATTCGTTTGCAATTCGGTTGGCGCTTTCACGTTCGATGTTCTCTTTTTGCTTTAAATACCACTTATCTACTTCTAATTTTGACACGCCTAATTCTTGTGCCTTGGCAAGGTTTTCTTTATAAGTTACTTCCAACTGAGCTAATTCCTGTCTCTTTCTCGACTGGACTAAATTAGCCAGAAATCCTTCGGTTTCCATAGCGTACTTTCTAATTGCTTCGTTTATTTTTAGTCGTTCTGCTATTGTAAGGTTAGTGTCAAAAACCTTTCTTTGAGCTTCGGTTAATAAGGCAACTTCTTCTTTACCTATTTTTACAGTCTCGTTAGACTTATCAACCATGTCTTGCTTCCAGTTAGCAATTTCAGCTAGTTCTTTTTTAAGCCCGTCAGGGATGGAAGCAATATTAACATCACGCAACAAGGCGGCAGCTTGTTTAGCCCGTTCAGCCCATTTACTATCAATTTCAACTTTAGTCTCGGTGGTTGCCAATTCTGGTAGTTGTGGTGTAACAGGTGTAAGGATTTTTCTTTTTGCTAATTTAGCTTCGTATGCTTCGCGTTCTCTAGTTCGTTTTAAAATATCCTCATTGTTAGCCACTGTTTCTTTATATTCTTTGTTGTTGTTTTTGACGCTAATGCCTAATGCTTCGCTTGCCTCGGCTATCTCTTTCATAGGGTCTGCCCCGACAAAAACACCTTTAACTATTTCTTTTGCACTGGTTATGCTTTCAGATACTTGTTTGAAGCCATCGCCTAACCGCGGTATCAGTCCGGCTACTTTTGCTATTGCGCCAAAAAACATCTCAATAGGTTTAAAAAGAGTGTCAATCATAATTTTTGTAACTTCCTGGAAAGCAAAAGCCAATGAAGATTTTATTACAGCGCCCACAAATTGAATGTACGCTCCTAAATCTTTCCACGCTTTGCGCATCCAAGCCAGACCATTTCCAATTACAGTATTGACTAGAAGAAAGTTTTTACCATAATTATCAACTGCCAAATAGACTAAGGTTATTGCAGTTAATATCAAACCCCAAGGGCTAATCAAAGCACCCCATGCGAACTTCGCCAAGTTGACTATTCCTAATCTGATCTTAGTTATCCCTAAATTGATAGCCGCCAATACCCACGTTAAGATACCGCCATTTGCGGAAGCGTTTTTTAGACCGCCTACCAACTTACCGAAAACGTCACCAACTGGAAGTGATAACAAACCGCGTAATTTCTGCCATATGGACAGTGTAGCAGTTGCCGTCCCTTTAGTTGCTACCGCTTGACCTATTACATTACCAGCTACTTCACCAGCGCCTTCCGCTATTCCAGCAGTCGCATTTTGTACTATCTTGGCAAGACTTTTGGATTCTTGCTTGATTAATTCGCCAGCTTCGCCAAAGTGAGAAGTTATCGTTTTAACTAGTTTACCATTCTCTCTAATTTTTTCAGTTGTAACGGTTCTGATTACTTTGCCGACTGAATCAGTTAAAGTTTTCTCGGATTTGGCTATGTCAATAACAGGCAATAAGTTTGTAGCATTAACAATTGGAGGAGCTAATTTGGCTACGCCACCGCCGAACATTCCGGCAATCTTCCCAAACCCTCCTGAAGCATTGCGCATTAGGTCTATAACGGGCACAAAAGCACCTGAAATCATTGATAAGGCTTTAGTGACTATGCCAGCAAAACCGAGGAATAAAGCCCCTTTAACGATTAATGATTGTGTCTTTTTGTCTAGGTGAGTAAACCAATTTGATAAATCGTTAACTGCTTTAGCCAAATCAATAAACGCTTGTTTTATTCCTTCGTTCTCGTCAATCGCTTTACCAATAGCACCCATAGCTATTACAACGGTGGTTTTCAATCTCTCGAACGCTCCTGAAGTGGTCTCTGCATATCTCTCTAGTGAGCCTTGAAATCTTTGGTCATTAGCCAATCCTGAAAGGATTGCTTTTAGCGCGTCAGTACCACCAATAGCGCCTTTTTTCATCTGCGCCATAAAGTCCTTGCCGAACTTTTTAGCCATATAATCAAATACAGGAATACCTTTTTCAGTTAATGATTTTAGGTCTTCCATCTCAACATTAGGTTTAAGTTTGATTTGACCAATTTGTAACATTGACTCTGAAACTCTAGCCATGTCCCCGTTGACAACACCAGCTACATCGTGAATTACTTTTAAAGCTTCCTCACCAGAAAACCCAAAAGCCATCATTTGTCTGCTAGCTACACCTAGTTGCTCTAAGTTTAAACCAGTCCCTAGCGACATCTTTTTGAGTGCTTCGAACTGTGTCTTGGCTTGTGCTACCCCGCCAGCTACACCAATTAGGGAGGTTTCCATTTTACCCAAGTCCATACTGCTTTTAACTGCAGCAATCCCAACTCCCAAAACTGCTGCCGTAACAGGTAATAGTGACGTGCTGAAAGTGTTCATCTTTCCAGAAAATTTAGTTAGCTTTGTTTGAGCTTTGTCTAAACCGCTGTTAAATTCGCTTGTGTCAATACCAAGTTTAGCCCATAAACCAGCAATCATCCCCATACAATCACCCCTTATAAAAAATGGGAAGGTAGAAATCTACCCTCCCATTTTGCGTTCTATATCCTCCCAATTTGGAAAATTTTTCGGGTCGTTGAACCCAATCATTGCATAATAACCCGTTCGCCAAGCTAGAAACTCTTTGCCTAACATCATGCCTTTGTGTGCAGCCTTAAATTCACCAATAGTCATAGCACCGAACTCTTTTATAGTCAACCCAAGTTGACCAAGAGCAATGTGTTTGTTTTCTTGAATGAATTTCTTAATGTTAAATTTATCTACTCTTCCGTACTTTTCTTCTTCAAGTTCTTCTTCGGTAAATCCGTAGTACTCGATTTTTTCTCTTCTTGGAATTGGGACATCATTTTTCCCCGATCCTTGCGGGGAATCAAAAAATTTATGACTGCTAGTGTCATCTTCTCCATAATTTCTGCCAGGTCGGTTTTCTCTTCCTCGATTCCAGCCTGCATAACTTCCCCTGCGCCTTTAACTGTTAAAGATTCATCTTCATGCAATAACATAGCCCAGATTAACATTCTCACTTGAGAGATGGTTAATTTACCTTTTTCTAATTGGTCGGTTAATTCCAAAAATGAAGTGTTGCTCATTTCGTCGAATAAAGAAACTGAATTAATTGTCAATCGTAAAGTTCTCATTTTGTCCAATTCAACTTGAATTCCTATCATATATAATTTACCTATCCTTATCTAATATTTCTTTAAATTTGGTCTCAACATTTTGTTTAAACAAAGAACGCTCATATTTAATAGACGGGCGCATGAAAGGTCTAGCTCGAACCACTTTAACACCACGCGCGTTACCAGGAGCAGCGTGACCATATTCTAACGAGTTTACTTTTATTGCAAGTTTAGCATCGCCAGATTCGGCTTTTATGCCTACATGAGCAACTGCATAGTTTTTATTAGCGCCGTCAAAGGTTACTTTTATTTCTCGTCTAATTTGCCCGCTTCTACTGTTGACTTTTGAACGTGCTAAAGATTGAGTTCTCAAGGCAGATTCGTAAACTAAAGAAGGGAGAGCGCCAGAAATTTCCATCTGGCACTCCTGCATTTTCTTTTTTACTTCTTCTACTCCGTTTAATTTAATACCAACAAAAGCCATATTCTACCAACCAGAGCAGCAAGCAGTATTCCGCAACAATACACCACTACCACGGAAAGTAAAGCTAACTGTGCCAGCTTCGCCGACACCGCCTGAAATAGGTGTATATTTTGGTAGCAATGCACGCCCAGTAAATTGTGGGTAAGCAGTTGACACGCCCGTGGAGCTAACTGCAATACGAACAGGGAAGTCGGTTGCCCCAATCAGAGGAAATAGAGTTGCATCTACTAAAGATGCTGAATAATCTTGTAGTACTTCAATGTCCGCAGTCCAGTTGACTAGACCAGGAATAAAGGTTTTACCTGATAAGCCAGTAGAAGATGTGAATGAGGTCGTTTCGATTTCGTCCGCCTCATAGTTAACTGTAACTTTACGAGTTAATCCCCAGAACGCTGACGTTGCGTTAATTTCTACTACTGCATTTTTCAATACTATAGCTGCCAATTAAACCACTCCTTTTTATTGTGTCTCGGTCGCCATCCCCGAAATGACTACTTTGACCATTTTCTAAAGAACTCGATTAGAGTTCGTGTTTAATACACACCTACAAAATAACTTCCAGAATGGTCGCTGCTGGAATAGATAACAAATCGCACGTAAGGTCTATCTGTTGATGCCGTGTTGTCCAATTTCCGCGTCATAAAAGTGGTAACATTAGATGCGGTGCTGCTCCAAGAATATGGGTAATCAGTAAACACGGTAAAGGAGCTGCTGCAAGATACCTGAAACGAATTATTTAAATTAGCATTCGCTGTTAATTGATGATGCAGAATGGCATATCTCGAACCGAGAGATATCATATCTGTTGCGTTTACGTAAGCAATATAATACGAAGTCGAGTTCGCAATAACTTTACCTGTTAAAATAGACTTAAAAGGTATGCCCTCTACTGCAGATTCATAATTAAATCCATAAAGTTGCCCAATTTCCCCGGTGCGAGTTAATTTAGCTCCATCAATGAGGAAACCGTAAGCCTCATTGCTTTTAGCATTAATACCCGACATCATACCGCCCTCTGTTGCATCAGTGGTGTAAGCCCTTGGGAATATCGTGCAGATTCCAGACGTGTTATTGATTAATGATTTTTCGAAGGCATCACTCATGTTGGCATGCATAAATCCTTCTACTGACAACTTCCCACCCAACAACCCTGGCATGTACTCCCTTGAACCAGATGAATCATAACTGGTTTTTTCTTGAATGTCACATTCTAAATCCAAGTTAACTTTAGTCACTTGCCCTGAAATGTCATAACCGTTGATAAATACAGCCCCTTTGCCTTGCACAAAAGCACTCATAAAACCACCCCCATAGTAACCAGTGCTTTGCACCCAGTGCCAGACGAGAACCTGTTAAAATATACCCATGGGCGGTCTGTAGTCCAAGTCCCTGCGCCGTAAGTTGCCACCGTCCGATAAGAAGTAATGCCCGTGGATGACTTCGAACCTAAAGACGTAGCCCCTATAATTCCCGAACTGCAAGAACAATAAAAGTTGCTTTGGAAAGAAGAAGTGTTTTGGACTACAAAATGATGACAAGTAATCATTAATTGTCCACCAGTAGATCCATAATCTAAATAATTCCAACCATACATTGCGTTATAGCCTGTGGTTAAAGATATATGCAAACATTGCGCGAAATTCCTCGCGAGTGGATAATCGGCGGTAGCCTCAATCGTGAATGTTTCTGCCTCCCCAACCGCACCACCAACTTGATATTTGGTTTCGTTTACCAACAAGGAGTAGCTTTGGTCAAGATATTGTGTTTGTGTGGCTGAGTTGAAATTGTTGCTTATAATAGTAACTACTCCGGTAGAGTTGTTTGAGTTGTTGAAGAATTCACTGCCGATTGTATCGTTCACAAACCCTTCCACTGATAACTTCCCAGTCACCAAACCTGGAGTGTATTCCCTCGAACCAGAAGATTTCCAATTTGTGCATTCCAATAAATCACACTCAATATCGAGGGTTATCTTATTAGTTTGAGATTGCCAAAGGTTTCCGTTAACGAAAATGGCAGGAGTTTTGTTTACAAATACACTCATTTAATCACCCCCACGGTAGTAATTATTTTAGCGGTGGGTGTGCTTGTGTATGTACCATAATACAGAAATCTTCTTTCTACAGCCCAACTGCCCGCACCATAAACAAGATTGTCTTGATAACAGCCTTGACCAGTCGTCGCTTTGGTTGCCAACGAAGTTCCAATAGCCGCCCCGCTACTACTACTACAAAGTAGAAGCGCGATAAAACTAGAACTTAAATTTTGGTAAATTTGAAAAGCAAGACTTGCGCCATTGCCTAGAACCCCATAATCTGTAAAATCGCATCCGTAAACGTAATTAAAACCAGTCGTTGTTATCACAGAACACGCACTATACACATTGTTAACACAAGGATAATCCAAAGGCATTTCTACCGTAATTGCTTCAATCTCCCCTATTGTGCCACCAACTGTTATTTTTCCAGCATCGCCAACTAAAGTGTAAGACTTTCCAGCGCTTGAAGATTCCGTGAACGAGAGCGGAAAAATTGTAATGACATTAGTTGATTGACTAACCGCATTGTTAAAATAATTATTTTCTATCGCATCGTTAGCCCAACCTTCCAAAGCTAGTTTGCTCGATATTAAACCAGGCGCATACTCACGCGAACCGGACGATTGATGAACGGTCACTTCTACCATGTCGCATTCTAAATCGAGAGTAATCTTCGTCACGCCAGTTATTTTGTTGCCGTTTACAAATATCGCAGCCGATTCATTTACAAAACTTGCCATTTCAAACCCCCAATCGCATCATTCATGATAAGCAATTTCAAATTCTTGTATAACTCTATAAGTTTTAATTGCGTCAATATAGTCATCCATTTCTTGCTGATACTCTGTATAGTCTACTTGTACTCCGCTAGTACCGCCCATTACCCCAGTATAATTTTTTAGTTTGGTGTGTACTTCTTTAGCTAATCTTTTTGCCACTGCATAACTAGTGCTGTAACAATCTACTTGTAGAGTAGCAAACACTATACCGCAATCGGCGTTCATTGTTGGCTCACGTTGAGCAGAAATCTTCTGGAAAACTACCGCTGGATATGTGACCATTTGAGGCATGTTAAGAGGATATATTCTCGGGTCGCTGGATGATACCAGCGTCATTAAACCAGTGCTAGAAGCGGTGGAAGAAAGGTGAGCATATAGGGCTTCTTCAAAATACATTAACTGCTCACCTCTTTTACATGCAATTCCGTTTCCCAATACTTGCCATGTCTCTCTTTAGGGATGACTGAAATAATCTCATAAGGTATAGAATCATATTTCATAATCATTTTTGGATTAATCTGCGTTGTGTATCTAATTGTAATTAATCCAGATAATTCAGCGTTGACTTGTTGAGCTGCCCAAAATTCTTTGCCATCTTTAATACGTACTTTAGCCCAGAGACTACAAGCGGAGGAATTGGAAGTTACCGTTTCCCCAAAGTCTCCACGGGTATAAACTTCTTTGTAAAAAGTTACTTTGCGGTTATATTCTCCCGACCCCATTAGTAGATACCTCGTACGCGTCTAGCCCGCAGAGCGCCGAATTCGTACTCCGATAAATCCTTTTCGCGTTTTTCGTATAACTGGCTAACCGCGTTCATAATCCATAATTTAGTCATGTAGTTTCTTTTTTCGAAACTAGCCTGGTCGGTGCTGCCTGCGACATAAGTAATGACTAGACCATTTGCTGTCTGTAATAGGTCGCTAGGATAAACCTCACCATACCTTAACACTACTTTGCCTGGTTCATTTTTTATGTCCACATGATAAGAAGTACTAGACCAAGTTGTTTCTGTGCCATCAGTATCGTAATATTTAATGGATGTTACTGATTGCAACGGTGCGCCCATTGGTAACTCAATTGATTCACCACTCAACGGAAAAGAAGGCATCTCATATTCCCAAGTTTGTGTTCTGTAAGTTCTTCCTTGATAATTCTCCGCTATCTGTTGAGCGGTTAATGTCAACTTTTCTAAAAGTGTATCCTCATCTGTAGATGAGATTCTCAAAAAATCTTTGATTTCTGTTAAACTGCAAACGCTTGTTGACGTGCCCGTTATTAATGATAATGCCATTTCACACCTCTGGAATTTTTCGTTTACTCCGCAATCTCCATAACGCAAGCTTTATCAGTACTACCACCAAAACAAAAGTTAATTGCACCGTTGTATTTTTCAATGCGGTAATAGGTGTTAAGGTTGGTGCTTGGTTGCAACACTAATCCAAAATTACTGGTGGTTGCAGTTTGACCAAGGTGGATGTATAGCGTGTTGGTTGCTGAAGGGTTCATAATATCACAATAATATCTATTTTTTGCCCGCACATAAGCCACCCCTGAAGAACATGACACTGTGATTAAGCCGCTATCCGTAGATAAAGTTCCGGAAATGATGGACATAGCAAAACCTCCTATTCAAAATAAGAGAGGACGCTTGCGCGTCCCCTTAAAATATCACAGTCCGGAACTGGCAACCCATCGAGGTGAGCCATTTCCAGAAGAAAAAGTTAAACCATTCAGAGGATACCATTTGCCAGATGAAGCCCCATATAGTTGGATTACTCCACCGCCGCGATTACCGGAGGTTAGGAAAGTGACTGTGCCATAAGTAGTCCCACCGATAACAAAAGCCGCAGCCCCACAGTTAATTTCCACATGGTTCTCAGAGCTAGAAACAACAATCAGAGTTTTGATATTGCCAAGATAATCGCGGTCAGGAGCGTCTAATGCGTATACACAACCACTGGAAGCGGCTGCATACAACGGTACTTGACTAACTCCATAGTTGGTAATTGTCAAGGCTGCAGTGGTACAAGTTTGACAATCAGGTTGGCGAATCATACCAGAGGATTCCAGCACAATTCTGTCCCCACCTCGTTCTCCGTGCGTTGCGCCTACATATCCCATTTAATGACCTCCTTAAGTTGCTGAACCGCTGGAAGCGGAAGCGGTGAAGGTTACGTCTCCAGAAGTAGATTGAGTTACATTCGCGTTTTTAGGTTTGTGCTGAATGCCATAGATACCAGCATTACAACAACTCGAAGCGCCAATGAGATACGCAGTTACAAATCTTTGCGTTGGTCGATAAGCTTCGGTAGCTGCATAACTAGCTCTATTAGCTGCGCAAGAACCGAAATAGACGGCAGATAAAGTAACAGGAGCGGCAACCGCGCCACTAGAGCAACCCATGTAGATCGCCATGTAAGCGCCCGTAGAAGTGACTGTGCTATTTGCGGTCAAGAAGGTTACTGCCTCATAACCGGACATATCAAGAATGGTTGTGCCAGTCGAAACAGTCCCCACAACTCCAGTAGTCGGAGCTAGAACCATAGTAATTTTGTTTTGAGTAAGAAAATTTTCCATTTATTAACCTCCCCTTAAGCTAACTGCATACGTGCGAACGCTTTGGCAACCACTGGCATACCATCTAATTCTTGTCGGCAGATGTAACCAGTTTGATTCGTCAAAGCATATAATTCTTTCAATACCTGCATTTGCATTGCCATACAATCAGCAATATAGTACTGGCTAAAATCTCCATAGATAGCAACGTATTTTCCAGTAGTAAAAGTGTTAGGCACATAATCACCTAATACATACGACGAACCGTAAATGCTGGAAGGAATGCCCACGCTAACCATACCCTGCTGCCAGATATACTGACCGTTGTTGTCTTTGATTTTTCGTAGTTGTTTAAGCAGGTCAAGATGGAAAAGCATTTTTGCTTTAGTCCAGTAATTCTGATGCAGTTTGTGTTGGAACTCAATAAAACCATCGAAGGTTACCTCAGTAGCTTTATTACCAGTGGAAACGTCTCTAGAAGTGCTAATTCCATCATCGGAAGCGGTAAACAAGCCAAGAGGTTTCATGTTGCCGTCACCAGTCATAAAGGCTTGTTCCTCGGTTTGTCCAAACACTTTAGCCAATTCTCGCAATACTTCGCCTTCGATATCGGCAACGGTTGCAACTTGGATTAGTTTATTGGAAAGTCTAGTGCCTTTGGCAAGAGGGTGAGTGCGCAATTCTTTCTTACCGAATACTACAGTCTCGTCCATGTCGCCAGTTTTTAATTCGCTCGTCCAGGTAGCATCAGTAAAGGAATCAGTCTTCGTGTAAATCCCAAGTCCTTCTGCTTTTCCAGTCTGTTTTTTGGTAGCTAATTGACGCACTACGCAAACGTTATCAATTTCACGCAATAATTCTTTTGCGAACTGAATAGGAGCTTGCAAATATCCACCGTCTGCGTCAGAACCAGCATAGATAGTACGCGCTTCGAAATCTACTCCATTTAGACCTTTGCGCAGGAAATTTCTAAATGTTTCTGAATGACGTTTCTCTTTCTCGTCAACGGTTTCACCAGTTTCTTTTGGAATTGGTTTGCCCTCAACTGGTTTGTTCAATCTCTCTTCTCGCTCAATCTGACGTTGTTCACTTTGAAGCAACAACTCTACTTTGTCCATGTCGCCTTCAATTTTAGACATTTTAGCTGAGTCTAAAGTGTCTAAATTGTCTTTGGCGCTGTTGAGCATATCGCGTTGTTCGTGGACTAAAGAAGCCAGTTTTTCCTGTAATACTTTAATTTGTTCGCTCATTGGTTATCCCCCTTAAGATTGTGCAAATTTTCTAACCGGTCTAGATTCTTAAGTTTCAAATCTAACCAGTCTTGGTTTTTATCGTCTTCCGGCTTTCGGGGAGCTGGAATATTTTCATGTAATTGTGAACGCTTTTCCTCATACAAACTTCTGACTTGTGATTCGGTTTCCGGATAAGCAGGATATGTAACCACTGAGACATCAAACAGTTCGACTTCTGTTAAAGTGCGAACGTCTTTGCCATCGATAACTTCCCACTTGTCTTCAATTGCACGAAATCCAAAGCTACATTGGTCAATGTCGCCTCGCTGCATTGATACTTTTAAATCTTTCGCCCATTGTGTATCTGGCAAATCAACTTCAAACCTCAACCCAATGTCATCTTCTTCCAAATTCAATGTATTAGATTTGTTTCTCCCAATAACCATATTTGGATCATGATTGAACAACGCTCTAACATCTGCGGTAGGCAAACCTTTTCTAAAAGCGCCAGGTTCAATCTTTTCTCTAAACCCCCACATTTCCTCACTATACGTATTAAATTTAGCGGCATATCCAACTATTTTGTTCCCGTCTCCATCTTTAGATCTAAACTCCGCTTTTATTGTTCGCGTCTCCTTCATTGTTGCCACCCCCTGTCATCTTTGGCTGCTGTTTGGCAGCGGTTGTAACCGAAATCATATTCCCGTTAACTAGTAGCTCATCAGCTTCTTTTTCTGGTCTAGGATTGAGATTCTCACGCAATCTAATCTCGTTAGTTGATAGAATCCCATCATTGCGCATCATGTGATAAAATTGCGACCTGGCTACATGGTCACCACGTAACCAACCATCCACAGAGAACTCAAAAAAATACCCCTTAGCACGTTCTTTTTTGCTAAGGAGTTTAAAATTTAACATCTGTTCCCAATTCTTAAAATGAGGTAACATAGTGTATTGAATGAATTCTAGTGATTGATGTTCAATGTTATTATTGGTTGACCGTTCTAAATCTCCAACCAAGTGCAAAGGTACTCGGTACATTCTAGCAATTTCCTGCAATTGATATTGTCTAGCTGCTAGAAATTGAGCCTCTTCCGGCGGAATGCCAATTCTAGTATAGGTAACGCCTTCCTCAAGCAATAAAAACTTGTGTGAATTATCAATGCCAGCATAATTCTGGTTGAGTTGCTCCCGCATTCGCTTAGCTGATTCTTCATCTAGAGAAGCGCCTCCACCTGGATGAGTGAACACCCCGCCAACATTAGCGCCATTTTTATAAAAGTTACTCCCAAACTTCTCTGCCGCAATTGCCATACTGATTGCTTCCTGAGCCTGTTTAATCGGTGATAATCCTACCGTCCCATCTAACGACAAGCATGGTATGTGCAATATTTGTTCTGCTTTATAATCTTTCTTCTCTAGCCCACTTTGATATTCATAATACAATACCCCTTCTTTGGTGCGTTTCGGAGTGATTGAACCAGTTGCGAAAGGTATTAAATCAACTATCTGGTTTATGCCATTGCGGCGAATTAAACTGTAACTGTTACCCAAAATTAATTCTCTAACTTTTTCACTCAAAAAGTAATTGTAAGCTGTTTGTTCTTCGTTAGGTGAAAAGTGTACCAAGCTAAAAAGAGGATGCTCTCTAGCTTCCTCTGCGCCTCCA
>Ga0315295_10002253_pt1 | contig 16396 bp, 17 predicted proteins | sample YL17G14_0_MG_FD_204453 | JGI IMG/M metagenome (GOLD analysis project Ga0315295, IMG submission 204453) | Sediment microbial communities from Yellowstone Lake, YNP, Wyoming, USA - YL17G14_0 | ecosystem: Environmental > Aquatic > Freshwater > Lake > Sediment | place: USA: Wyoming | collected... | reverse complement strand
TCGACGAGCCCCCGGCCATCAGCATGTTCACCGGCATGCAGCCCGTGTAGCCCATTTGAGATACCGAGTGCCCCGTGGACTTCTTGCCTTCCTTCCCTGCGGTCAGTGAGTTGTAGGCGACTCCTCTGGCGACGCCGTTCTCCACGAGCATGAGCTTCTGCTTCGGGACCCCCTCGAAGTCGAAAGGCAGCCTGAAACCGGCCGGGTCGAGGCCGTCATCCCATATCGTGATGTTGTCGCCCGTGATCTTCTGGCCAAGCCGGCCCGACATGAAGCTGCGCCCCTCCTGGTACGCCTCTGCTGAGAACCCGAGGAACGCCAGGTACAGGATCATCTGGGATACCGCGCCCGGCTCGAGGATGACGTCGTACTCTCCCGGCGGGATGGCGACGGGATCGCGCGACCGGAGGCACTTGGATATGGCCCTCTCTGCCACCCTCGTCGGGTCGATCCGGGCGACGTCCGTGGAAGTCTCCTCTCCGTATCCCGAGGAGTCGGCGCTCATGGCGACGCAGGTCAACGTGGCGCGGGTATCGGCGAAGTGGGCGCGCACGCCCAGCGAGTTGGCTACGGCGAGCTCCAGCGTCTCCGTGCTCATGGAGCCGGCGACCCTCACTCCCTTGTCTTCCGCCATGTCGACGACTCGTCGCACGTATGCCGCGCGGAGGTCGGCGGGGCAGTCCTGCGTAGCGCGGGACACGGTAACAGGTGCGTCCGCGATCGGCTCAGGCCCTGGCAGGCTTCTGAAATCAGGCGACTGCAGGGCCAGACCGGACAGCTCGTGGGCCTGCCTGGTCGCGGCCACCACCGAGCCCAGGTCCATCTGGTTAGTCGAGGCGGTGCCGATCTTCTTGCCCGTGATGGCGCGGACCGTCACCTGGTAGCCCCTTTCGCCGACATTCTGGTGTATGTAGTTCTCAGAATACCTGGTCAGCCTGGAGTCCTGCCTCATGACCACGATCTCGGTCTGCTCAGCACGGGATGAGGCGAGTCCTGCTTCAAGGAGCTTCATGATGCTGTCTCTTGCGAGCAAGGGAGACCACCTCTTCGGGATAGGGTTCGACGCAGGGGAAACCTAGGAGGACGCCATCGATTTCAGCTGCGAGACCACGGCATAGGGTACTACGGTGCTGCCCAGATCTCCTCCCTCGCCTGCCGAAACGCCATGGAAGTCCGATCCGCCCGTGACCACGAGGCCGTACTCGGCCGCCAGCCGGAGACACCTGTCGGACATGCCCCGGTCGTGTTCTGGGTGAAAGGCCTCGATGCCGAGGAGGCCGTCGTCCACCAGATCCTTGAGGAGGTTCAGAGCATGGGAGGTGCCGGGATGAGCCCACACGGGGATTCCTCCCGCGCCGGCTATGGCCCGGACAGCCGCCCTTGGCTCCAGGTGGAGGCGGTCAACGTAGGCAGGCCGCCCGATGCCGAGGTACCGCTCGAACGCCTCTTTGACGGAGCTCACGTAGCCCCTCTCGACCATGGCCTGGGCCACGTGGGGGCGCCCGACGGAGTCGCCTGCCGAGAGCTCCAGGACTCTTGAGAGCTCGACCGGCATGCCCATCTCCTCGAGCTTCCGTACGGTGAACCGGGCTCTGTCCTGTCGGGACGCCTGCATGTCGTCCAGCAAGCGCCGGAAAGGCCCCTCCCGGACGGGGACATAGTAGCCCAGAATGTGGAGCTCTCGCCCGCCCCACTGGCTGTTGATCTCTACTCCGGGGACGATCTCGACGCGATCGATATAGAGAGGATCTAGCTTATCTATGGGCCTATCTGGGGGGTAGAGAGACAGGACGCCTGATACGGTATCGTGATCGCATACGCCGACCGCCTTGAGCTCCTTGTGACGGGCGTAGCCGGCGAGGGCCTTGGGTGAGAGGGTCCCGTCTGACGCGGTGGTGTGGGCGTGGAGGTCGCAGTGCCCATAAACAAGAAGGTCCCGGTGTACACCAGGACTACTATCGGGGCCTCTTGTGCTTCCCCGGCTGTCGCCGTGCGGAGCGAGCACTCCTACGTCCGCGGTCCCACGATCAGCTTGATCGCTGTGCGCTCCTGGCCGTCGATCAGGATATCGGTGAATGCCGGTACGCAGACCAAGTCTATCCCGCTAGGCGCCACGAAACCCCTCGCGATGGCAACTGCCTTGATCGCCTGGTTCACGGCTCCAGCGCCGATGCCCTGGATCTCGGCATGCCCTCTCTCTCTGATGACCCCTGCGAGCGCTCCCGCAACTGCGTTCGGGTTCGACTTCGATGAGACCTTAAGCACATCTACCGACGTTATTCGGCGGTCTACGTTGCCTACTCCCACCCATATCCCCCCAAGTACACTGTTAGAGTGTTACAAAAAGCTGTAAGCCATCTAGATTCTGCCAGTTGCCGCTTCCATTCTAATGGCAGTGACAACCTTTGGCAAGACAATTGTACAAACTCTGACTGTGGTGGAACCTACTCGGTGATGAGAATCCGCTCTATGGCCCTTGCTGTCCCTCCGGACTCGATCCCGCAGAAGACGCCGCACAGCTGGTTACTGCCTTTGGCGGGCTCGTGTCGGACCGGCAGCTGGGTGAGGAAGTGTTTCAGGATGATGTCTTTCTTGACGCCTATGACGCCTTCGAGAGAGCCAGTCATCCCTGCGTCAGTAATGTACGCCGTCCCTTTGGGCAGGACGGTCTCATCGGCTGTCTGCACGTGAGTGTGGGTTCCCAGGACCGCGCTGACCTTTCCATCCAGGTAATAGCCCATCGCGATCTTCTCCGACGTGGCCTCGGCGTGGAAATCCACTACGACCGCCGGAGTGGTCATCCTTAGACGGTGGGCCTCGGATTCGAGGGCCCTGAAGGGGCAGTCCAGGTTCTGCGGTGAGAAGACGCGACCGCACGCACTGATAACCCCGATCTGCTGCCCATTGCGGGCCTGGTAGATGCCCGATCCCCGGCCGGGGACGCCCGGAGGGTAGTTAAGCGGCCTCAGGATCCTGCGGTCGCTGTCCAGAGAGGGGTATATCTCCTTCTTGTCCCAGACGTGGTTACCCGAAGTCATCACGTCGACCCCGAGGGAAAAGATCTCAGCTGCGACTTCAGGCGTGAGACCGCTGCCTCCTGCGGCGTTCTCTCCATTGGCGATGACGAAGTCCACGCCATACTTCGACATCAGGGACGGCAGGTGTGCCGCCAGGTATTCCCTGCCCGGCGCGCCGAAGACGTCCCCGATGAAAAGCACGTTCATCACTTGTCGAACACCAGGACCTTTTCACCCTCCCGGAGGGCAACCAGCTTCCGGGGGCTCTGCAAGTTCCTAACTTGGTCCAACATCTCCTGGAGGAACAGCCTGGCCGACCAAGTGAAGTCCTCGGCGCTCTCGGGCTCATCGACTCCGTCTGCCCCAAGCACCAAGAGAGCCCTCTCTGATACCAGGTCCGCAGTCACGTTGAGCTCCTCAGGAGAGATCGACGCCACGTCCCGCTCCACCTGGAAGCAATAGAAGTCGCCCATCTTCTCCCAGCTGGTCCTCACGACCGAGGGCGTCCTGTTCGTCAGACGCAAGAAGACCTCAATCGAGTCCGCGTACATGCGGCTCAAGGCGGCCCGCTTCCTGTACCCGGTCGGGCCGCGGCACAGGAAGACCAGCCCCAACGCCTTCTTCTCCGGATCGAACGTCACCCTGGATATCTGCGGGTAGGCAACCAGAACAGTTGCCAGCACCTCGACGTCCCGGCCCGACGTCCGCTTCTTGCCGGGTCTTTGCCCTGCTTGCGTGAGCGCTCTCTTGGGCACCAGAATCTCTCCTCGTTACTTGGCGTATCCCACCGCCCTGGTCTCGCGGATCACGGTAACCTTAACTTGCCCAGGGTACTCGATGTCCTTCTCTATCTTCTTGACAATGTCCCGGGCAAGTCGCACGGCTCCCAGGTCGTCGATTCTCTCCGGCTTCACCATGATGCGGATCTCCCGGCCGGCCTGGATGGCGTAGGACTTCTCAACTCCCTCGAACGAGTTCGCGATCTCCTCCAGTTTCTCCAGGCGCTTCAGGTACGTTTCAAGTGTCTCGCGCCTGGCGCCCGGCCTGGCCGCCGATATGGCGTCGGCCGCGCCCACCAGGAAAGCCTCGACGGATTGCGCCTCGACGTCACCGTGATGCGCTTCCATCGCCTTCACGACGTCGCCGGACTCTCTGTACCTCCTGAGAAGGTTCACGCCGATAGCCACGTGCGAGCCCTCAACCTCGTGGTCTACTGCCTTCCCGATGTCGTGCAGGAGGCCCGCCCTCCTCGCCACCGCGAGATCGGCGCCTAGCTCACTCGCCATGCTGGCGGCCAGCTGGGCCACCTCGATGGAGTGCTTAAGGACGTTCTGGCCGTAGCTAGTCCTGAAACGGAGCCTGCCCAGGAGCTTCACCAGTTCCGGGTGCAACCCGTGCACCGACAGGTTCAGGGCCGCTTGCTCGCCTTCCTGCTTTATCAGGTTGTCTACGTCCTTCTGTGCCTTCTCCACCATCTCCTCTATCCGCGCCGGGTGGATTCTCCCGTCTGATACGAGTCGCTCCAAGGCAAGCCTGGCCACCTCGCGCCTGACCGGGTCGAAGCCCGACAGGATGACAGCTTCGGGCGTGTCGTCGATGATGAGGTCTATGCCGGTCAGGGTCTCCAGCGCCCTGATGTTCCGGCCCTCGCGGCCGATGATGCGGCCTTTCATCTCGTCGTTGGGTAGCTCCACGACCGACACGGTGTTCTCCGCGACATGGTCAGCAGCGCACTTCTGGATCGCAAGACTGATGACGCTCCTCGCGCGGTTCTCCGCCTCTTCCCTGGCCTCAGACTCGGAGTCCCTGATGAGCCGCGCGGTCTCGTCCTTCAAGGTCTCGCGGACCTCGGAAAGGATCCTCTCCTTGGCATCTTCCTTCGAAAGCCCCGATATCCTCTCGAGTTCTTTGATAGCTTCCTCGTGCAGGCTGTCCAGCGCCCTGCTCTTGTCGGTGAGGACCTTTTCCTGCCCGGAAAGGTTCTCTTCCTTCTGGCTCATCATCTCCTGGCGCCTGTCCAGGGACTCCTCCTTGTTGACCAGGCGGCGCTCGGTCCGAAGCAGCTCCTGCCGCCTCTCTCTGACCTCCCGCTCCAGGTCGTCCCTGAGCCTCTGGGCCTCGTCCCTGGCCTCGACCAGGATCTCCCTCTTCTTGGTGTCCCCCGCCCTGGCGGAGTCGTCGAGGATGCGCTTCGCCTCTGCCTCGGCAGAAGATATCCTTGCTTCACCTACGACCCGCCTTATGAGGTATCCGACCGCGAGTCCAACAACCAGCGCCGCCGCACCGATGATCCACTGCATCAAGGTCACCTCCTCCGAAGAAAACGCAAAAACCGGGCAACACCCGGCTCACCTGGCAGGAAGACCATCTTCTCTTTGCAGTGGACGAGTGCTCTTATGAGGGGAAGGCCTGCGAGGTCAGCCTCTCCGACAGAGCAATCCCAAGTACGGCGTGCCCACCATCCTGGCTGCCCGCCGTGACCGTCCTTTCATCCTGCTGTCCAAAAGCACACGCCCGTGTGTCATCTCGCAATATGGTCTTCAGTATGGTCTTCCTTCCTGCCTGAGGGAGCCCCCGCGCTACTCCGGGTCCCCCTGCCCGAGGCTCGAGAGCGCGGACCGGATCGACTCGTACCCGAAGCCCCGCCTCTGGAGCCACCTGGCCAACCGTTCGCGTTCTTTCTCTTTCAATGATCCTGTCTTTCTACCGATCAGGTACTTGTGGGCCGCCTCCCTGGCCAGGGCCTCTTCGGACAACCCTTCGTAGGTCTCATCCACTGCTGCCCGGGCCATCTCCGGGTCGATGGACCGCTTCCGGAGCTCGAACGCCGCCCGCCTTCTACCTACCGGACACTTCGAGGATACGGCGTGGAGCACGTCCCTTGCGTATCCTTGGTCGTCAAGGTAGCCCCACTCTCGGAGCTTCGCTATGCACGACTCGCTTTCGGTATCAGGGAACCCTTTCCGTGACAGGAGACCGCGCAAGCCTCCGGAAGATACTCTCCTCCGGGAGAGAACGCGGAGAGCGTAGTCCATGGGACCCTTGTCGCCCGCGCCGCTCCGCATCTCACACTTCAGCTTCGACCGGATCCGAGGCGCTCTCGACTTTCAAGGCGCCTGAATGCAGGAATTCCCGTATCTTTCTCTCTATGTCTGCCGCGACCTCGCGGTGTTCCTTGAGGTACGCCCGTGCGGCTTCCTTGCCCTGGCCCAGCCGGATCTCCCCGAACGCGTACCACGTACCGGTCCGGGAAAGGACGTTGTTGGCCACGCCGACATCCAGGAGAGACCCCTCGCGCGAGATCCCCTCTCCGTAGATGAGGTCGAACTCGGCCTGCTTGAACGGGGGAGCCAGCTTGTTCTTGACTATCTTGACTCTGGTCCTGGCTCCTATGTTGTCCTGTCCCTGCTTCAGATTGTCGATCTTGCGGACGTCAAGCCTGACTGACGCGTAGAACTTCAGCGCCCTTCCGCCGGGAGTGACTTCAGGATTCCCGAACATGACCCCGACCTTCTCCCGGAGCTGGTTGATGAAAATCGCCGTCGACTTCGACTTGGATATGATCGCCGTGAGCTTCCGTAAGGCCTGGGACATGAGACGAGCTTGAAGGCCCACGTGGGCATCTCCCATCTCGCCTTCAAGCTCGGCCCTTGGTGCGAGAGCGGCAACGGAATCCACCACTATGCATTCGACCGCCCCGGACCTTACCAGGGCATCCACGATCTCTAGCGCCTGCTCTCCGCTATCTGGCTGGGATATGAGGAGGTTATCCACGTCGACGCCTATCCTCCGGGCATAGATGGGGTCAAGCGCGTGTTCCACGTCTATATAGGCGGAGATCCCGCCCGCCTTCTGGGCTTCGGCGAGGATGTGGAGAGCCACGGTGGTCTTGCCCGAACCTTCAGGGCCGTAGATCTCGATGACCCTGCCCCGCGGTATACCACCTACCCCAAGCGCGATATCTAGTGCCAGGGTGCCTGTGGGGATGACTTCCACCGTCATCTTCTGGGAGGCTTCCCCCCACCGCATTATCGAGCCTTTTCCGAACTGCTTCTCTATCTGAGCGACCGCTAGCTCGAGTGCTTTCTCCTTTTCGAGCATCTACTAAACCTCCTGAGAGTCGCCACTGCCCTGGCAGCACCTTCCTCACTGAGTATAGCATTGAGGGTTGAAACCCACAATCGCGGAAACCTCCCTGATAGGCAGCGTCTTTCAGGCCCGGTGCCGCCCCCTCAGGGGAGCGATACCCCTGAGGGTGTAGGTTGGTCCGCCTGGGCCGAGTATGCTCTCCATGAGGAGCACCCGGGAGACGTCCCAGGCGACAGACGAGCCACGGTCACCGCTGCCGCCGCTGGCGGCGAAACTGGCGAAGAAATCGCGCCACTGGGCGGCGATGTCCCTACCGCCTGGACCTGGGCCAGGGGCTACCCGGTCCCTGGACCTGCCGAGCGTGATGTGGGGCACGAACGCCTTGTCAGGGTCGAAGCCTTCCGCCGAGAGCGCAGCCCTCACCCTATCCGCCAGCCTAAGGAGGTCTTCCCTGCCCTGATCGACCACTACGTGCAGGATCCTCGGCGCGCCCCGCTCGGGGAACGAGCCGGCCCTGCCGAGGCTCATGCGGAACGCCGGGACGTCTTCGACCGCCGAACACAGGGCAGCAGTAAGCGCCGGCTCCCGGTCGCGGTCGACATCGCCCAGGAACTGGAGCGTCACGTGCAAGTTCTCCGGCGCGCCGAAGCGGTAGTTGGGAAACGCACGCCGGGCCTCTTTGACCCACGAAGCCAGTAACAACTTCACGGCCGTGTCAATAGTGACCGCCACGAAGGACCGCATCTCATCGGTCATGCTTGGCTCCCACCTATCCCACACCCCATGCGCCCCGTGTCCCGCATGGTCCGGCGCCGTCAAGCTTCTACTTTAGGTCTCTGAGGTAGCGCCACAGCACGTGGAGAGCGCGCTGGGCCCCATACTCCTTAACGGTCGCCCGGCTGCCCACAAACACCTGCCTGTCTACGTCGGATCCGCCCTCGTACGCGATACCCGTGTGCACAGTGCCGACAGGTTCATCCGGTGTCCCGCCGCCGGGGCCGGCGAACCCGGTCGTAGCCAGCCCGATGGCGGTTCCTGCGACAGCCCTGACTCCCTCCGCCATGGCCCTAGCCACCCGTGGGTTGACCCCTCCGTTTCCCGCCGCGGCATCTTCGGGTACGCCGAGGCAGGAAGCCTTCACCGAGGGGTGGTAAGCCACCACCCCCAGTCGGAAGTAGCGGGAGCTGCCGGGAACCTGCGTGATCTTGTGAGCCACAAGTCCTCCCGTGACCGACTCAGCGACAGCCAGTGTAGCCCCGGTCTTGACCAGATACTTGCCGCACACCGACTCAAGGGTATCGCTGTCCGTCCCGTAGATGAAGTCACCGAGCCGTCTTCTGACCTCGTCCTCGACCCGACTCACCATCGCCGAGGCCTCTTCCGGTGACGGTCCCCTTGCGGCGATGCGGAGGCGCACCTCGAGAGCACCTGCGTAAGGTGCCAAAGAGGGATTGGCGCATTCCATGAGGTCACGGACGGTTTCCCCGATCTTCGCTTCGGTTATCCCTGCGAGCTTCAGCTCCAGACGTGCGAGCGGCACGAGCCCCGGCGTCTTTTCCTTCACCAGGGGCAGGACCTCTTCCTCGAACATGGGTACCATCTCGCGAGGAGGTCCGGGCAGGATCGCTGCGAGCCCCTTGCCCACGAGGACGGCCTGCCCTGGGGCCGTCCCGTGCCTGTTCGGGAGGGGGAATCCCCCCTGAACTACCATGGCCTGCTTGCGGTCGGACTCGGCTGGAACACGGCCTCCCCTCTTGAACCAGGGGAGCATGCCCTGCCAGGCGCCCTCATGGAACTCCAGAGACCGGCCGAGAGCGGAAGATAGGGCCTGGGCAGTCAGATCGTCGTCCGTGGGACCCAGGCCCCCCGTGGCAATAACGATATGGGAGCTTCCCAGCGCTTCCTTGAACGCAGCCGTGAGGCGCGTCAAGTTGTCTCCGACCGTGATCCGCTTGTAGACATCGATTCCCGTGTCTCTGAACCTGGCGGATATGTACTGCGCATTCGTATCCGTGATCTCTCCGAGCAGCAGCTCCGTGCCCACAGACAGGACGATTGCCTGCATGCCGTTACCCCCCCCCGGTTGAAGCGTCTTCGGGGCTTTCATCCGCTGGCCCCGCCACTGGCTTCTATCCCGTTTCCGGGTTTTCCTCTGTAAGAGGGCGCTTTGCGCCACTTCCACGTGAGATGCGCGGGCTTCTCGAGGAGCTTGCGCACGTCCTCCCCCCTCATCGATTCCCTCTCGACGAGGGTGTCCGCCACCCTCTCGAGGACAGCCTTGTGCTGCCGCAATATCGAGACCGCCCTGTCCTGGCACCTCGTAAGGATCTCGCGGGTCGCCTTGGCCAGCGCCTCCGGACTGGCCGTGTCGCGGTCCACCACGCCCAGCGGGGACATGCCGTGGGACACGATCCTTTTGGCCAAGTCCAGCGCCCTCTCGAAGTCGTTTGACGCTCCTGTGCTTCTGGAGCCGAACACCGCGTCCTCGGCCAGCGAGCCGGACGTCAGGATGGCGATCTCGTCCTCCAACGTCTCCCTTGGGTAGATGTACATGTCGTCCTTGGGGTTGTGCCTGACGTACCCCAGGGCGTTTCCCCTGGGCGACACTGTGACCTGGGCGACGGTACCTGGCCTGAGCGTCTCGGTCACGATGGCGTGGCCGGCCTCATGGACCGATACCCGGCGGACCTCCTCCTTCGAGGGGCGCCGCTCGAGCTTCTCGCCCATGATCACCTTGTCCAGAGCCTCCTCCATGTCGTCCTTGGCGATGCACTCGGCTCCCTTGCGCAAGGCCAGTATGGCCGCCTCGTTGCACAGGCTCTCCAGGTGTGCCCCGGAAAGCCCGAAAGTCTCTCCTGCCACCTCTTCCATGTCCACCCCCGGCGCCAGAGGCTTGTTGCGGAGGTGGAGCTTCAGTATCTCCAGCCTGCCGTCCTTGTCCGGTAGATCCACCCTGACTTGGCGATCGAACCGCCCCGGCCGTTGGATCGCCGGGTCGAGCAGGTCGGGCCTGTTGGTGGCGCCTATGACCAGGATCTTCACGTCGTCGTCGAGCTTGAGGCCGTCCATCTCAACCAGAAGCTGATTCAGGGTCTGGTCGTACTCGAGGTGCCCGACCTGAGACCCGCGCCTGCCGGCCAGGACCTCGATTTCGTCCACGAAGACGATGGCGCCGGTCTTCTTCTGCTCCTTGGCCAGTCTCCTGGCCCTGTCGAATAGCTCGCGCACCCGCTGGGCTCCCAGGCCCGCGTAGACCTCGATGAACTCGGATCCCGACGCCGAGATGAACGCCGAGTCAGTGTAGTTTGCCGCCGCCTTGGCGAGCAGGGTCTTGCCCGTCCCAGGAGGACCCGAGAGGAGGATCCCCTTCAAGGGGCGAATTCCCAGGCGCCTCGCTTGGTCGAAGTTCTTCAGGAACTCCAGGGCCTCCATGAGCTCGCGCTTCGCTACCGTTTGCCCGCCGACGTCCCTGAAGGTCACTTCCGGACGCTGGCCGACCACGGCGCCGACCCGCTTCTTGCCAATGTCTCCCAGGTTTCCTCTGGAAGCGATCAGGAAGTACGCCAGCGCCGCCAGTAGCAGGCCTGGCAGCAGGTTGACCCCGCGGACAGCCAGGAACAACAGGATGCCGGCGCCCACGCCGGCCAGCCATTCCACTTTCACTGGGTGACACCCCCCTGCGACTCCGGAGGCCTGTCCAGCACCTGGTAGAGGTAATGCTCCCCGAGGGCCATCTGCACGTAGATGTGCTCCTGATCCACCGTGACTTTGTAGTCGGAGATGCCCGCCCTGGCGAGGGCGGCTGAGCATGCCTCGATCATCGTCCCGAAGTTACCTCTCGCCGAGGCCTCCTCCAGGTAGTAGTGGATGGAGTGGTAGACCTCCTGGAGGGTCTGGTCCCTCTGGTCGGTGATCCGCAGCCTGAAGGCCGCCTGACCCAACCGGTCCTTGACGACCGCATAGAGCCGGCCATGAGTGGTGGAAAGGTCGGCTACCTTGGCCAGGGCGATCTCGACGACCTGCGCGTCGCCGTCCTTAGCGACCTTAACTGAGCTCACGTCCGGATCCGTGAGGAGCGCCTTCTGGAGCAGCGTCCTCACGCCTATGGTTTCGTAAGAGTAGTAAGCAAAGCTCAGGACGGCCAGCGTGAGGACCGCCGACAGGGCAACGTGTTCCCACCTGAAACCCTTCCTAGGCATTCCCGGGATTCTCCCAGCGTCAGAGCCAGGACAGCCTCCTGCTTGCCCGCGCGACCGCTGACTGCGCGCCAGAAATGCCTGGGCGGCGCTGTCCCAGCCGAAAGTATCCAGCTCTCCGCAACTGGATTTGAACCAAGACCTTCAGGACCGCAAAGCGCGGCACTGTGAAGTTGACGTAATTATATCAACCTTGGGCTCCGGTTTCGAAGGTAATGAGTGGTAGAATGCCTGCTCTAGCGCCGCGAAGCGAACAGGCTCAGCACTCCTGCTCGCTTGATTGTCGCGGTTACGAAGCTCTCGGCGGGGATCCCTGGGGCGACGTCCGCAATCTTGACGTAGGTCCGACCGTCCACTTCCGGCGCCTGGTGAGGCCCCCTCCCGATCCAGTAGCCCGGTCTGACTGACGGCTTGGCGAGCAGCACAGGGATGTCCATCCCAACCAGGGACTCGCTGCTCTCCTTAGCGAGGACCAGGCCGAAGCGCCGGATCAGCTCCGTCCTTTCCCTGGCGGCCTCCGGCGGCACGGGGTCGGGCAGTCCGTATGCAGAGGTGCCCTCCTCCCTCGAGTAGGAGAACACGCCCACCCTGTGGACACCCATGGCCTTAAGAAGTCCCAAAGTGTCCTCCACATCCTTCTCGGTCTCCCCCGGGAATCCGGCGATGACTGTGGTGCGGATGAATAGCCCTGGCACGCTCGCCCTCAGGGTCTCGACGGCTTCAAGGATCCGGTCAGGTCCCGGCCTCCCCATGAGGCGCAGCACCTTGGCGGAGCCGTGCTCCACCGGGAGGTCCACGTACGGCGCCACCTTGGGGAGCGCCATGGCGTCGCCCAGCTCGCTCGTCACCCCGTCAGGTCGCACGTAAAGCAGACGTACCCAGGCGATCTCGGGGATTGAGACCAGGCTTCTGACCAGGGGCGCCAATCGCCTTTCCCCGGCAAGGTCGTAGCCATAGTCGGAGAGGTCCTGGGCTATGAGGTCCAGTTCCTTGACGCCTTCTGCCGCCAGCGTCTTGGCCTCGTTCAGGACGTCGTCAGGCTCGCGAGACGCCAGCGTCCCGCGCATTGACGGTATCGCGCAGTAGGTGCACCGGTGGCGGCACCCTTCGCTGACTCTCAAGTAGGCCCAGGAGGCGCCGGGCGTAAGCGCGACCCGCGCTGCCCGTGCGGTCCCGGCTCCGGGCGCCCCTCTGCCGGGAGAGCCGACGTCTTGGAGTCTCCGTCCGGACAGGGCCGCTCCGACTATCTCCACGATATCCCGGGGAGCTGCTGTCCCGGCCACTCCGGCGATCTCAGGTATCTCGTCAACCAGGTCTTTCGGGTAGCGTTGCGAGAGGCAGCCGGTAACCACCACTGGCGGAGCCTTCCCGCCGGACGAAGCTGCCGTCTCCTCCGCCGCCTGGCAGGCCAGGAGGATACCCTCGACGGACTCCCTCCTGGCGTCCTCGATGAAGCCGCAGGTGTGTACCACAAGCACGTTCGCCTCTGCCGGGTCAGCGGACAAGCGGTAACCGGCGTCCCGCAACCGGGCCGCCATCTCCTCAGCGTCGACCTGGTTCTTGGCGCACCCGTACACCATAATGCAGCATGTCTTGGCTTTCCCCATGACGGGACTATCTTAGCATCCGGTCTCCCCAGCGACAAGGAAGGGACAGGAGCGGCGGCGCTACAGCAGCCAAGGTCGCTGACACGTCACATCAGACCTCCCTGAGCAGCACCGACCTTGCCAGGTCCCGGGAGACTGCCACCCGACTCCCCCCTACCTTCACGATGATCGCCGCGAGAGGCCCGAGGGATCCGCTCTTCTCCAGCATCTCCCCAGCGAACATGCCCAGCTCCTCGAGGCGGAGCACCGCGCCCTGCCACGTCCGGTCGTTCAGGCTCTCCGCTCTCGCGATCAGGGCGACGCGGTAGCGGACCCCCTCTCTGGCCCGCTCCAGCGAGAGTACTGCCTTGCCGAGGTCTGATCTCTCACTATGGTAGGACAAGGTTCAACAACATCCCCCATCCCAGGAACAGGCAGGTCGAGGCGAGGAACGTAGCCAACACGACGCCGGGCCCCTGCTCGCGCCACAGAGTCACCGCGGAAGGTAGACACGGGAAGCCCAGGACGACCATGGTCACCGCGATCGTGGCCTCTCGGGCGGTGAGGTCCAGCTGCATTAGGAACAGCGGGGCCAGGTACCTCTGCAGCATGGTGAACAGCACTCCCAGGAAGGCCTGAGGAGGTATGCCGAGGGCGTTTGTGGCGAAGGCGGACAGGCGCCCCGAACCGAGGACGCTCCCCTCGGCCATGAACAGGCCGGATGCCGACGTTAATCGCTACCACAAGCGGGAGGACGTGAGTGAAGAAACCCGAGAGCCGCATCTGCGTCTTCATGGCGACGTTGCCGAAAGTGGGCATGCGAAGCGGCGGCAGTTCCAGCACTAAAGGGTCCTTCACGCTGCCGGACGTTGACCTGAGCATCCTCGCCAGGATGTAGGCGGACGTGGCGAGGGCGGCGACCGGGACGGCCGGGTTCCCCCGGAACCGGGCGAGGGTCGCCCACGCCAGTGAGACGGTGGCGGTGCAGGGCACCAGAGCAGCGATGATGATGGACGCGCTTCGCCTGGACTCTTGAGAGGGCAGAATCCGGGCTGAGAGGATTGCCGGTACCCGGCACCCGAAGCCCAACATGAACGGGATCAGGGCCTGGCCGGGGAGGCTTAGAGTCCCCGTCAGGAGGTCTCCGAGGGCGGCGTATCGCCCCAAGAAGCCAGTGTCCTCCAGGAACGCAATCAGAGCATAAGCCAGGATCATGGCAGGCAGGACTGTGGCCAGGGGCAGGATGATGCCTTCTGGGATGGCCCCGGCCAGAACCCCCGAGATCGGGCTTTCCGGCAGGACCGCCGATAGGAGCGAAGCCAGGTACGCCCCCGCGGGGTCCAAGAGAAGCCGTACGGCCGCCTCCGAGAAAGGCAACGCCCAGGAGATGAACTTCCAGGCCAGCATGAGGCCGACACCCAGGCCGAGGAAGGCAGCGGCCGGGCGGTCGAGCTCGTCCTCGACCAGCTCGACCGCCCGGCGCCAGGATCCCCTGCGTGTCGCGGCACGGGTGATTGGGATCAGGATCGCACCAGCATGCGCGGCTGCCTCGCGCTGCAGGGCTTGCAGATCCGGCAGGACGCCGGGACCCGGGTGCACGGAGCGGCGACCCGCACCTGGACTAGGCCGCACCTCCGCAGCCGTGCGGATCTCCGCCAGAAGCTCCTCTACCCCTTCCCCGGTGACCGCGGAAGTGAGCACCACCGGCCATCCCGTGGTCGCTGACAGACGTCCGACGTCCACTGACATGCCGGCTTCCCGCAGCCGGTCAGCGCAGTTGACCGCGACGACCATCGGGATCCCGTATGGCAGCAGGGAAAGGGTCAGTGAGAGATGACGCGCAAGGTTCGTCCCGTCGAGCACGTTGACGACCAGGTCAAGAGAGCGTTCCTCCAAGACTCCGCGGGTGGCCTGCTGTTCCTTAGTGAATGCGTGGAGCGAGTAGATACCGGGTGTGTCCAGGACCTCGATGTCGCTCCCGGGGACGCGGCCGGAAGCGAGCTCGACGGTGGTGCCCGGGTAGTTGGACGTCACCACCCGGGCACCTGTCAGTCTGGAAAGGAGTGCGCTCTTTCCGCTGTTGGGCTGGCCCACAAGAGCGACGAGCATCGTGCCACCGCCTCGACGGGCCCGGCGGGCCGTTCCTCCGGCCACTAGCCCGCGCGGAAAGTATGTATGCCCCTACTGGGCGAAATAGTCTTTGATGCCCCTGACGATCCCCCTGGCTGCGGTATCCTGGAACGTATCCTGCAAGAGGAGGCTCACATCGTGCCAGCTGGTCATGAATCCCACTTCGACCAGCGCTGCAGGCATGTACGCGTGATTCAGGACGTAGTACGGTCCCGCCTGCACATCGATCAGCCTCAGGCCGGTGGACCTGTTTACGTCCTTGGCGAGGCTTCTCGCGAGGGCCATCGAGTCCGCGGAAGCCGTCCTGTAGAACGCCATGACGCCGGAGGTGCTCGCGTCCTGCTGGTAGGAGTTGATATGGATGCTCACGAACAGGTCCGCTCTGTTTGTATTGGCGAGCGAGGCGCGGGCCACGAGCTCGTCGACCGTCCTGCCCCAGTCGCTCCCCGGGGCATAGTCGCCATAGCGGGTCATTATCACTTTGGCTCCCTGGGCCTCCAGATATCTCTTCACCTTGAGAGATATGCCCAGCGTGAAGTCCTTCTCCTTGTCACCCCACGGCGAGGGAGCGCCCGGTTCGTTTCCGCCGTGGCCGGGGTCGACGGCGATCGTCTTGCCGGTCAGGGCGCCGGCGCGACCGGCGCTGCCTCCCCTCGAAGCTTCCCCAATCGCGCGGTCGATAGCGGCCCAGGTCAGAGGGCCGCAGATGCCGTCGAGATCAAGCCCGCCCGCCTCTTGGAAGTGGCGTACGGCGGCGTCAGTCCGCCAGCCGAAGTCGCCGTCGGCGGGCCCGGGACTATGCCCCAGTTCAGCCAGCGACTTCTGTAGCTCTGCCACTGCATCTCCTTTGTCTCCAACGCGGAGGATCGGGGCCGCCGATGCTCGAATAGGTAAAGGGAGCATGACGGCGAACATCAGTATGGCGCAAGTCGGGACGAGGGTCGCTCTTACCAGGAGACGGTGTCCATGGTTCATTCTGGGTCTCACCTTCTTTCAGAGGAACAAAGTGGAGTTGTTTACATAGTACTATCGGCGAAGCAATGCATCACCCCGCGGGATCTGGGGTGACGCAGGCCAGGAGAGAAGGAATGGGCGTTTATCGCCGAGCGCCTGCTCCTGCTACAGATTTCGAACGGGATCCCAGTGGTTCCCATAGCCGGAGCGGCCGGAGCGAGGGGGCGACAGGCCTTAGGGCCAGCCTGACATGAGGAAAGACCCCGAGGAGATACTGCTCGAGATGCGGGAGGACCCGAGGTTCCTCTCGTGCGTCACGGCGTGGCACCGGATCGAGGCGTCCGAGGGACGCTACGAGCCCATGCCCGGCGAGATCCACCCGGCGTTGGCCACTGCCTTGTCGGCCAAGGGCGTGAGACGCCTC
>Ga0315295_10002252_pt1 | contig 16402 bp, 8 predicted proteins | sample YL17G14_0_MG_FD_204453 | JGI IMG/M metagenome (GOLD analysis project Ga0315295, IMG submission 204453) | Sediment microbial communities from Yellowstone Lake, YNP, Wyoming, USA - YL17G14_0 | ecosystem: Environmental > Aquatic > Freshwater > Lake > Sediment | place: USA: Wyoming | collected... | reverse complement strand
AACTCATCTTCATTCTTAACAGACAGAGCCGCCTGTTTTTCAACAGCGGCCACCTTCATCTTTTCAAGAGCTCCGGGATCGCCGCGCATGACGGCGTCAAGCATTGATTGACTTGAGTTCATTTATTCATCAATTTGAAAATATTTTTTAATACCTTAGTATCTCTTAATCCTAATTTTGGATCAATTCTTTTTGTAGATTTAAGCATATTTTCTGACGACCAAGGGTGTTGAAGTTGTCTAATTGGCCCAGGCGAAAGTGGATGTTTACCCTTAGATTCTAAAGCAGCTTCTGATAGTCTTTTTGAAACCAAATCTCTTGTATCAGGAGGCTGAACTATATACTTTCTATTACCAACACTGTTTGCAGAGCGAGCCCACAACCCCTCACTAATAGCAATCTTCTCCATTTCATCTACAAAAGCAGCCTGTTTGATTTGTTCGAAATTCATGACAACTTCACTTTCTATATTCCAGCAGCTCTCGCAAGAGCTACCCTTTCAGGATCTTTGAGTTTTGAAAATGTAGATACCGGGTCTTTCCTGAACTCTTCAACCATGTCTTTTCCAACCACGGATGCGACTTTCTCCATCACATCGTCATGACAAGCGATCTTCTGAAGTTGGCGATCGGTCACTCCGCCGCCAACATCTTTGGAGTCGTAGTGAGGATTGGTAAGGCTTCCATACACGGTAAATACCGGGTCCATCATCCTTGAATCATAAAGAGGGGAGAGGCCGGCAACCTTGTCGAACTCGTCCAGGGCAGCCATCATAGACTGAGGACTCATCTTGTCTTTGTTGCTGGCAAGCTTGGTAACCATCTCGGCGCCATGCATTCTTGTACCACTGATGTCGACATGGATGTTTCCAGACTCACATGCCTCTTTACGCATGCGCATGTTCTGGTCGAAGTCAGGGGAGTATCCGCAGTCGTTCTTTGACCATCTGGAATAGTTTGCAACCCAAGGCATGTCGAGATCGACACGAAGAGCAGACGCCTGCTTCTCAAGGTTGCTGGCTACGATCGCTCGATCTGCCGGCGTAAACCTGGTTAGGTACTTGTCGAAATACGAAGCAGCAGTCTTGAGCTGGCCCGCGTTATCGATTGGGTATTTGTTTCCGAGGGCGTGCATATCAATCTCCTTTATGGAATTATACCAAAAGTTGTAATTATACCTTTTTTTATTACTATTCTAAATGTAGATCCTGGGGCAACAGTAACATCTGCATCGGTTAAACCTACAGATGGGACTCCACTGTTATACACTCGAAAATACCCATCGTCGTTAAGGACTAATGCGTTTTCGAATTCTGCACTACCACTACAAGCTATATTTCCAGCATTGACTATAGTAGTTTGAATATTTGCTGAAACAACATCTCCAGTTACATTGGCATCTCCAGATATATTGGTATCTCCAGTTACATTAATATCTCCAGAAACATTAATATCTCCAGTGATTATTAAATTTCCAAGAGTCACTGTGTCACTAAGGGCTGGTATCCCTCGCTCTGGATTATTACTAACTGTGCTTGGGGTTGTTACAGTTCCAAGATAAACCAAGTCGTCATTTCCAATAACTTGGGTAGTGCTGATCATTACGATCTGACTCGATATCGTGCTCACACTGTCTTTTAGCGATGCTGCCAGATCGTCATAGACTATATCTTGTTGGCCAGCCTGACCAATGAACCCTGTGTATTTTCCATCCTCATATACCTGACCGTTAATAGCTGCAATTTTATGAACAAGGTAAATGTACGATGTCCCGGCAAGTGGTGTAAATGTAAGACCTCCACCACCAACAGATACTATGTTTCCGCTTTTTGTAAATCCGTATCCGGGAGTTATAACAACAGAAGAACCAGGCCAACTCATCACAAGGCCCTGCATTGGCCTTCCACAAACAGAGTCTCCCACAATACCCTTTACAATCCTCTGCATGTTGTCAAGCATAGCAGCCTGAACAGACCATGGGGTAATGGTCTGCTCAGTCCCAGCGGTTCCGAGAGGATCCAGGGTGCCTGAATCCTGCCCGATTATGTCATTGAGCCTCTGCTTTAATCCGGTTCTGACATGAACCCTTTTCATATTATTTACCTGGTTTTAAATTGAGTGGAGGTAGCGTTTTCGCAGTTGCTCCAGCCATGTCGATAGTAGGTTCAACTTTGGCTTGGACTGGGGGTTGTGCCTGTACTGGATCTTTGGGCTGCTCATATTTGTCGCACCATTCAGCAACCTTGTCTTGAGGGAGCTCATCAGCTATTAACTCGACAACGGTATTAACAGAAACAAGAAGTTCTTTGAACTGATCTTGAAGCGTCTGAATGGTTTGCTTAGCCTGCTTAAGAGCACCGTTTGCATTCATGACTCCGGTTTCGTAGCCCTTGAGTTTCGTAAAAAGTTTCGTCAGGTCGCCCGGAACTTCGTCCATATGGGCAACAAGATAGGCTACCGCAACTCTTTTCTTTCCGATCTCATCAAACTTAGAAACGTCCATAAACCCTCCGATTGATTGTTTAGAAAAACAATAAGCCACCCTTATACGTTTATTTGATTACTATAATTATACAATTCAGAATCACTATTTTGTGCGGACACATTTTCAACAACAGTGAATCGTTCCGGTACAAGAGAATCAATTGATTGCATTCCGCTGAATATTCCATCAAAAACCAAAATCATATCAATGGTATCAGACACAATTATATCTGTATTACTTGTAAATCTTGATGATGGTAAAATCTCAACATATATATATCTATCACTCCCGCTTGTTTCTCTTAAATAGAATATTCCATAAAATATTTTTCCATTAGTAAGGATCAACTTTACAACATCTCCATAAGAAAGTGTGTCATATATTTCACCGAATGCCGCATTGTTTAAATCTGTTGATTGAATAATTGCAGATTGACCAGAGGTAAATGAAGAAATTTTTACAAGATCTAATGGAGGATTTGAAAAAATCAGTCCATTATTGGATACTTTTTTAGGAAGACTCGTAATGAATGAAAAATAATCAAGAGGAACAACAAGTTTTGAATCTTTTATAAAACGTATGGCCGGCATTCCAGCCCATCTGATTCTTTTATAAGAAGTATCCACAGATGTAATTGGAGAAAAGTATTCAATATCAAATCTGGTTGTTGTTATCCTTGAGTCAGTATCAAGATCGAAAAACTTACCAATCCAGTACAGATCGTTTTGAACAACCTGGCTTCCATAATTTATCGCAGAATCGTAAATCTGAAACGAGTTTCCATAAAGAGCTGTGTTGACTTCATCAGACTCTATCTGAATGAACATTTTGAATTTTCTTAGTTCTGATACCGGCCTTATTGCAAGAAGGGTGTTGAACGATTGTATTCTTTGAGGAAAATAGTTCTCAGGATCTGCTTTAAAGCACTGAATCGTCTCAGGTGTTGCTGTATGGATTATCTGAGAAACAAGAACTCCGGATTCGTAAATGAAATAATTTCCAGAGGTAAGTGGGGTTGTAACGAAATATCCATCATCATTGGCTTTTGCCGAAGCCACAACCTGGGCCCCGATTGGAGTCATTATTTTAACCGTTACCAGACTGTTCCTGATAACATTGCCAGCACTATCGGTAAGATGACCCTGAATAGGTTTTGCTCTTAAATTAGACGGCATTATTACACTCCTTCATAATCAATATACAACACCCGTTCCTGGTCGATCAATCTATTTAGACGCGCATCGGAAATAGTCTACTCCAAATTTCTTAACTCTTTCGTTAAGTAAAATTTTGGAAAAATCAAACGCACTAGGATACCCAGTCCAGGGATTTACAGATTCATCAGAATACGTTTGATCATCATCTATAATTATAGCATGCTGAAGGCTACTTTGGTCTATAGAATCTGTAGATACTGGATATTCTTTCGATCTGGAAACACGCGCCCTAAAAAATATTTTATTGTTCTCATCAACATATCTGGCTATATCTGCAGGTGTTGAATCGAATTTTACTGCTTGAGATCTATCTACATTCCCATCGCCGTCAACCCATTCGCTTCCATCAGGTTGCTTTTCATAAGACCTTATGTCAAAGTACCTTGTAATAACTCCAGCCGGATCTGACGGTTCTGATTGTGAGCTGTATATATCGACCGGGGTTTTACCTATCTTAATAACAGAATCTCTTATTTGTAAAGGTCCGCCAACTATAGCTATATCTGCTGTTGCAGAAAATACCAACGAAGACAAATCTGAATCTGGCAAAGGAATAATATAAACATCAATTAAATCCCTGGTTGGGCTTGGAGTATTTCCGATACCTTTTACATAGGCAATGTGAAAAGAATCTCCAGTATATTTATTGTAAAGAACTTTGTTTGTAAAACCAGAAGCTCCATATACCAATTCTGGATGAATATCATAAAAACCGTCGGGAAATAAATAATTTGGTACAGAATTAAGGTTATAAGGAACCAAAGTAATTTTATACATATCAGCCTTGAGCGGCAAGACGCTGTTACTAATCGAAACAACATCAAATGAGCTGACATACAATCCATCAACTATAACCGGGCCGGGAACTTTTTTCAAATCATATCTTTTAGAAACTGCTGGTTGCCAATTTCCACCCCGACTTGTTCCAATAAGAGATTTGTTATCCCATACTTCTATTATAATTTCAGAGTCAGTATTTTTTAATTCTACATTTTCTTCAATTGTATAATTCAGATTTTGTACATCTTGATTTGAATTGTCAGCATCAACATCAATAATTGTAGTAGCCATACACCTAAGATACGCATATAGCCATCTTTTGGTATCTGGTATTGAATTGTGCTCAAATTGATATTTTGTAAAATCTTCAAACAAAGTATCCAGATCTATTTCAAAAACATAAGAAGGATTTTCCCTATTGATATAAGATTCAAATTTATTATCGTCAAATTTCCATCTACGATTATCAGCAAAGCGCAACAACTTCAAATCAAAATCTGATTTTGTAGATCCCGGTTCTGTTATCAAATCTGAAAAAAGAATAGAGTAAGTTCCGAGATGTCCACAACCATCCTGCTCTGGCTGATACATTGTCAACAACTCGACTTCATTTATTATTTCTTTAAAAACAGAAGCTCTCGGATATTCTACCAGATTTTTATAACTTTCTGATCCGACAACTATCTTACCGCCATCTTTTTCAAAACTTGTATAAAAAGCATCATTGTTTGTTGTGCTTATCAATAATCTGTGCCATGTGAACACGTCTGTTCCTGAAAACTTATGTCTCAAATCGAGCAACTCATACCTTGAATCGCCACCAACTTCGTAACTTGCCTCATCACCGGCTGGTATATATGACTTTTTATACAGAATGAAAGTTGGTTTATAAGAATCGAATTGCATTAACGATCGTTCGGAGTATGACCCTGGAGCATATGGAAATTCTACATTGTAAACAATTTCAAATTTTCCATCTTCATTTCTTGTAACTGGAATATTTTTATTTTTTGATAATATTTTTATATAGCCATTAATGCCAGGCAGTTTTATCATTGGTCTGAATTTTTCGTATTTGTCAATGTTGATATTGGAGCTAAAAGACTCGTAGTCCATTAGTGGGCATGTCTTATTGTCAGGACCAACAGGGTTTGAATCATTAAATCTTGGAGGTGATGACGGCGTGTGATTGGAAAGATAAATATTCAAGAACTCTTTATTCACTACAATATTGCTTTCAATACTTGTTTCGCAGTAATAACCCAATCCTGAAACTTTCATGGTATCGGTATACTTGGATGACAAATCGCCAATTGGAGTCATAGTGTATACGGTATAAGTTCTATCAGATCCTATGAGACCATGAAGATCATCAAGACAGCAATCTTGTCTTTTATAAAATGAGTCAGAACCAAAAACAAAATTATTAAGATAAGATGCATCGCTATGGAGTTTTCCCCCATAAGTGGCGAGTGGCAACTTGATAGTATTTATGATATCGGTATTAAACTCTTGAGTTGATAAAAGTCGATCGATTTCATCTATAATATCATTCGATGCTTTTATCTTTAAATACATTTGAGGATTTTCAAGAAAATCATATGCTGATTGAAAATTTACAGGTACATTGTTCTTATCGACAAACATATAATGACAAGTTTTTGCACCACAAATTGGTTCTGTCACAAAATACGGCTCAGTCATAACAACTGATGAATATCTTCTCTGACGTTCTGTTTCAACATCTATACCATCAGTAATTAATTCAAGTCCAGTCGTACTGTATTGTCGTATAGCATAATATCCTCCGGCCATTCTGGTCATATGTCTGCAAATGCTGAATATCAATCTTGATTGATCGTCAGCTTCATTGGCATGACACATTGAATTGACACCTATCCTGCACTCTGATACTGCACTTATGTCGGCTATCACTTTTGCCGGTTCAAGTATCCCACCAGATATTATTTCTGGAAAAAACATTACAGAAGATGTATAAATTTCAGACCAGCTGGTATCATATATAGAAAGCGCCTGAAGATATGGATCATACTTTCCAGATTGATAATGTTGAGATTCGTTGTAATAAACAACAAAAGTATGATCGGCTGTAAAATAAAAGAACTGTGGATTTTCCACATTTACTTGACAATTAATAATCCTGTCTACTTCACTGTCTCCATGATCGATCAATATCTGATCAGCAGTAGCAGTAAGATCAGCTTCCCATCCAGCAATAGATGTCCATGAAAATAAATTATCTTCAATTTTCGTCAACGATCTTCCAGGTATTGACCATATAAATTGTCTGTAGTATTCATTTTTTAAAGATACGACATATCCTTCTGTATGGTATCCTGGAGATCGATTAAACCCATGATTGAATTCGTAAGAAGACAATTCGTTTGTATGATTATACTTTTGAATAACAGAAGCATTTATATATTCTATCAGATCTATTTCTGATCTTTGTTGTCCAATTTTGTAATACTGTTTTCCAGAAAGTTCGAATGTATATGGCGATAAAATAACTCTTTCATATTCTGATAAAAAAGTATACTTGCTATACAAAGAATCTATGTTTCCATATTCATTTTTAAATATTTCTTGATCACTAAAAAAAGAAACGTATCCTGTATGTTTGTTTGTAGATACATTGGACGAATGTTTGAATAAAAAATCTGCAATCCAACTATATTTATCAAACGAATACGATCTTGATACTCCTGAAGACATTAGCCTTGTCGTATCAGAAAATCCAGTTATTATTTCACTGTGATATTCATTCTTTTTTGAATTTATTATTCTGTCCATATTTTATCTACTAAGGATTGTTGGTCCACCGAATTTTACATTTCTAACAACATTGGCATTTCCTGATAAACATTTATCATATACCTGATTAAGATAAATTATGAGCACATGGTTGGCTTCGTCAAAATAGAAAACATACCGATCATCATCAAATAGTGACCCAAACACATCTCCTATAAAATCACTGTCCTTATAGCATACTATCGACATTGATGATTCGTCAAATCTTGCTTCCAATCTCTTGACCTCTATATCGTATTTGTCACTTTTTACAACATAATCAACTTCAGGCATACTTATCTGAATAACAACCTTAGCTTCTCGAGCAAATTCTTTCTTGGTATCCGCATCAATAAACTGGCTATGCAGATCTTTGTAAATAACTGTTCCATATGTGGGAAGGAATCGGTCGGTTCCAGAAATAAGTTTTTCCTGAAAAAGTGAAACCACATTTGTAGAATTGAACAGAATTTTGTACACCCTTATTTCATAAGGACCAATATCAACAATGTAATTATTGAATATTCTTGGACTCTCAATAATATCCAAATCAAAACCAACTATGTACAAATTGTTTCCAGCATCAACAAGTGGAGAAGTGATTAGCGGCTTGAATGCATCTTCTGTAGTCATGACATCGTAAATATCAGAAAGACTGGTTACATCTGTAAATTCAGGATCAGCAATCAAACTAGCCCAGACTCGAGTGGCGAGATCTCCCCACAAGCAATTCTCTGGAAGAACTTGAAGATTAAAAAACAAGCAGTTCTTTATATAGTCGGTATCACTGTACCAGGAATCGCTTGTATTTTTAAATGTCGTCGTTGCTGGATCATCAGCAAGAATGCTTGTGTTCTTTATTGTTCTTACTCCGCCAAGAACATTCGACAAAGATATTATTGTTGATCCGCTTGGATTGTATACTAATTGACAATTAATAATTTCAATATCGCACACTGCCGTATCAACCATAGATTCGAGATTCATTTGAACAATGCAGTTTACAAATTTCATAGACGATGTATTTGAAGTATTTGACACAAGATATTCACCATTTTGATCTGTATCATTGAATATTTCAATATTTACGAATTCAACCTTTTCCTGATGACTCGCATCTTTAATGAGATTGACTGTGTATTCTATTGACGCTGATTTTTTAGCATCAACTATTACGCCAGGATCAGTTGGGTTTGGATCAGTTTGAACAAGAACAGTTCTTATCGGATGATTCTGAAAATTAAATTCTCCAGAAAAAATTTCTCCAGGCTGGACATAAATTATAAGATTGTAATTTTTAGAATGACTGACTAGATAAGTGTTAAGATCGCTTATACTGGTAAATGTATGAGCAGGATCTTCCGTAAGACCAGTCCCTGTATACAAATACAGAATTGCAGTTGGAAGAATATCTGTTGTTCTACCATCTGAATTCAATAAATACATTGGTCCAATTATTAATTCAGCAAATCCTGAAATATCTACAACTTCAAATGCTCCGATATCCCAATATAAAGATTCTCTTGTTCTATAACCAATATCATAATCAAAAGTGAAAAAAGCATCATCACTTAAATCAACAGCGTTATCTATTGCTGTTATATCAACAAATTTCTTAAGTTGATATTTATTTTTCACCCTGTCGATAAAATTAATATATTGATTTGTAATTATATGAGTTCCACTCTGCCACGATAACGATTCATCACTGGATAAACAATTGTATGATATATTAAATGGTTGGGCTTTTTCATCAAATACAAAATCTTTGTATCGACTATCTTGAACAAGATTATTTTTTGAATATATGAACGATCCGGCAGTATCTCCAAAATATTTGATATGCCTTAATCCTCTTTTACAATTCACAATAGTATTATTATAAACATTTATCTGACTGTCTACCGAATCACTTTGAGATCCAACTTGAATACCATTTGTGCAATTGTATACCAAATTGTTTGCCACAATACCATTTGAATAATTTTGATCATTGATTCCTATACCGTACCTGGAACAATTTCTTACGATATTTCCAACAATAAACGGGTTGATTGATTGGTCTACATAAATTCCATTAAGATCCGATTCTGATTGTAAACCTTCTATTTCAATGTAGTCAGATGCGTATATTGAAATTCCATAAGGAGATATTGTAGCTGCCCATGATGACCACGTTCCGCTGTGTCTATGACTTGCATTGCATTCAGAATAAATATCTCTTGGTGTGAATATTCTTACAAAGCAATCCATATCGCATATTAATAATGACAGCAATATATCGGCTGTTGTATCCTCCATGTCTTTACAACATGTCAAATAAACAGCAGTGTCTTCAGTAACAAGATCAAGGCCAACAATATCTTCAAATGCAGATACTGCTTCATGCAATTCGGAATATGAACTTTTTATTGAAGTAACAATAGGGCTATCAATAGTTTGAACACTTGATCCATCGGCATTTTGAATTTCCCATTCACTTTCATTTAATTTTCTTTTAAGATAAAATGTTCCTATTTCAGTTTCTACAGCATCTCCAATCATCAACAAATTATTAGTCTGAGGTTCAGAGAAACTACCTACAGATAATTCGTCAATTGTTATTATTACATTTTCAAATGTTTTCGTTAATTTTTCTGTCGATCTATTTCCAATTGAAAATATTATTCTTTTTGATGGTTGATACTCTGTAGCCCCACGATCCCATAACCTGCCTCTTTTAATTCCAACAGAGTCATAATCGAATGGAACATTAACACGAAAAGTGTAGGGAGTTGTATATCCAGTCCCTCTAATCAATGTATCAAAAATCGAAAGTCTGAAATCATTAGATGCTTTATCTTTAAATGTGACTGAAGTATTTGAAATATTTTGATCTGTAGATCCTGCAGAACTATCACTTGATACACAATTTCTTTTTGGAGTCAAAGAATAAAAATCAGGATTGGTAACAGAATCTTGAACAATTGTATTTATAATATATGAATATTCATCAGAATTTATCCCTCCAGTATTTATAACGGTGTTGTTAGCACACAGGGATTCACCATTAATTATAATTCCTCTTCCCGAACAATTATATATAATACAATTTATCACACTTCCAATTGTATAAGCATTAAAATTGACATCAATTCCAACATCTGCATCATGAACTATACACCCGTCAATTAATATTCCAGATAATTGAGCAGATATAGAAATTCCATTACTACCCGCTGAATCAAATACAATTCCTTCAATTGTACAATATTCACTACCAATAGAACATCCAACACCTCCTGTAATTATAGCCTCATCTCCAGAATCAAATCCAGCATGTCTCTGATTTGAATTGCATTCCGTATAAATGTCGAATGGTGTATAGAATCTCAATATATTAGACTGATCTCCAGTCATCGATGTAATAGTTAAAGTTCCTGAATAGTCATTTTTATGTAATACAAAATTTATAGAATACTTTGCGGCAGTAAGACTATAGAACGGACTTGTTGAATTACCAAGCCATTCTTGTAAATCAGATTGAGCTGTAAAGAGATCGTTACCCCATCTTCGAATACTATTGAGAGTAGCTGAACTTATATCATCAGGAATTTCTCCATACTTTGTCAACACTCTCCACTTGAAGTGTGTAATTTTTTCGACCAGATAACACACTTTACTGGTATCATAAGTTACAACATCTCCGATACTTACCCTACTATCATTTTGTTCAATAGTAAAATAAGCAATACCTTGAGATATTGAAATTTGAGAACCAAGTTTCATTAAATTTACAGATTCAGGACCAATTGAAAAGAAAAGATCTACATGGTCAATATCGAAATAATCTGAACCTATCGAAAATGGAACTTCAAATGTTTCGCTATCAACATCTAACAGTTTTGCTCCAGTGTCATATCCGAGACGTATAGCCCAAATATCTTCCCTGGTAATATGAAAGTCTTTTCCAGATCTATCTTCGAAAATAAGAGTGACGAGATTTTGGTTTCCATTACCAACACCGGCGGTACTATCACTGCTTATGCAATTGTAGTTCACCCCTCCGGTAAATCCAACTTCTCCTGCGCCTGTCTGGGCTATACAGTTCTTGCAATCCATTGATGTAGCGCCAAAATCATAAGCTGTCACTGATGATGGTGTCGGGTTGGCCACGACGGTATTGTTATAACAATGATTAGATCCATCGGTAAGAGGCGCCGACACTCCCGATGTGATAAAGTCATAAATAGTATTGAAATCTATTTGATGATTTGTCGCTCCGGCATTGCTTGAATTGATTCCTATCGAGCAGTCTTTAATCAGGTTGTATCTTACAATGCAATCATCATGAGCGTTACTAATCAACACTCCGTCATACCCATCAGTAGCAATCATTAACCCTTCGATTGTGCAATGGTCCTGATCGATCGAGATGGCTGCAGATTCACTAACAACAATTCTAAAACCAAGAGGAGTAACTGAATCCCAATAATTACTATGTCTCTGCTTGTTTAAGGTGTATCGATCTTGGTATGGAGAATCTATAACAATTCGACACAAAGAACTTGTTGTCCATCCGGATATTGATGCAGGATCAGTATAATCAACCCCATCGTCATAGCATTTGATATTCAGGCCAATTCCTTCAGAAACAAGATCTGTTCCAATTAAAATAGCAACACCAGTGAGCGCGTCCGGTATTGTATTGAAAGACCTTTTAGCACTGACTATCTCTCCAGTTCCATCTGCAGCTACAACACCATGATCGTCAATAACCTTCCATGTATTTTGATCTCCACGCTCGCCAAGATAACATATTATGTCTGCCGGAGGACTTATGTGATATACAATCCTATCACCTACCCCGATATTATCAACAGGAGTATTCTCAAATGTCAATACCCCATTCAATATGGTTATGATAGATCCTACATCAGCAAGGTCGCCAGTATGAGATCCAACTGAAAAAATTGCAGAAGATTCATCTTCCGCCTTCCACTCATCACATCCGGCATCCCAATGTCCATCATCTCTCGGATTTCCCCTATAACCAGTATTGAATGACAGGTGCTCATCGGTTGACAAGTCGAAAGATTCATTAGAAAGAGTTGAATCTCTAAAAGTAATTCTGTAGTCATCATTGTCAGGATCTCTAAATTCGATTGATTTCAATGGCTTGTTAAAAAAACCATTAAATTTATTGATTGATAAATCGCTAGACCAGCAACAATATGATTTGACATATGATGAAAATCCATATGTCAGCTTATAATCAAATTCGCTATTATTGACACAAATATTATTTTTTAATAAAATGCATACATCTTCTTTGAGAGAATCATCTGTTTCTATAAACATTCCCTGTTTACATTTAGTTATAGTATTATTATAAATAATAATTTTTTGAATTGATGGTGTTATAATATGGATTCCATCTTCTTCACAATAAATAAGATTATTATAAATTTTTATTTCCGCCGCACTGCTAATACCCCATCTTATTCCATCTAAATATGTTGAATTTAGAATACTATTTGATATAGTTGCATTTTCACCAAGAATTCTTATACATTCGTAATCTGAAACAACTTGAAGTCCATCATAAATAATGTGATCAGCAACTCCCCAAAAACCTGGAAAACCAGATGCGCTGACATATGGCAAACTTATATCAAAAATTCCATTGTGCCTTCTACTTACATTACAATCAACATCAGTATCATTTGGAGTATAAATCTTGATTCTTCTTGTTGAATCACAAGTTACCGGACTTGTATAATATCCACTAAGACCTCCATCCATTCCTGTAGAATAAGCTATATCAAGAGATGTGTCTATTGAAACAAGGTCGGTTCCAAGAATATTGAAAGCAGAATCAATATATTGATATGGAGCTTTTATACTCGTTACAGCCCCAGAAAAATCAGATGGTCTATTACCACTCGAATCAGTAACCCTCCACACACTGGTGCTTATTTTGTCAAAAAGATAAACATCGTTTGCACCAACAATTACCTTAAATCCTGAACATAATACAGGATCTATCTGTGGAGCTGGCGCCGACAACGAATCGGTAAATGTCAAAATTCCATTAATACATGCCGCACTTAATGGCGCAGATACAGGAACTGTCTTGTGGTCAACATCTGGAGCTAACGCAACTATTAACTTCCTTACATAATGACATGCACCAATACTCCAAGTATCATCTATGACATTTCCAAGAATATCTTTTGTAATTTGAAGTGCCGTATAAGATGACATGTCTGCACCCATGTCCCATCCTACATCATTGACCCATGTTCTGAAATCTTTTGCAGTTCTGTCTTTGAATACTTGCGTAGTATTGGGTATGCATGTCAGGCCATCTCCAAAGGTGGCATCGCTTGTTATGAGATTGTGCCAATCGCTCACATCGTGAGACACGCACAATGCTGATTCAAGAATACAGTTTGTAAGAATTGTATGATCGGGAGCTGCTGCAAAATGAACAGCTCTTGTTGTCGCTATAATCGTATTGTTGAAAATTCTTGTTTCATAAATTCCAGAGTCATAAATTCCATAATCAACATCATAGATTATATTGCTGACACAAATATTATACAAGCAAGATGCGTTTATAGTTATTGCATTATTATCCGAATCATGAAGAAGATTGTTTGTAACAATACAATTAGATGCCGCAAGAGTTATTAAAGAAGTTGATGATACGCCGGAATTTTGTTGAATTTCTATTCCATCAATAACAGTATAAGCTGATTTTACATTTATAACAGGAACAGAATTTGTTGCAGCCTTCAAAACAAATCCAGTACCCGGAGTTCCATCATGTCTTTGATTATAATTACATTCAATTTCAGTATCGGATGGTGATAGTATTTTAAGACGATAATTTTCATCTTGTACCCAGCTTGCTTCAATATCCAGCACTTCTTGAGTATCAGTTGATCGATAACAAGCTATATAAACACCAAGTTGAAGAATTGTAAGATCTGTACTTCCTCCAATTAATGCGGGTATTCCATCAAGAGCTTCCTGAAGCGTACTGAAAACTTTATCAATCGTTGTAACAGTTCCTATTGTTGGAACATCAGGAACTGAACCATCAGCATTTGTTACAAACCACTTGTTGAGACCTATTCGATATTTAATGTAAAAAGTTCCGATGCTTGAAACTATCTTGTCGCCCATTCCAACGTACTGGTGAGATTGGGGCCATGGGTCAGAACTGTTTAAAAATTCAGCAACACCGTGAGATACTCTTAATGATGGGGCGTTTCCAGCAGGGGTTGTTGTAACATACGAAAGAAGTTCTCCTGCCTTTGTTCCAACTGAAAAAGCTACATAAGAATCTGTCGGCTTCATACCTCTTGTGGCATATGAGGCCATGCCAAGAGGGTTGGCCAAACTTGAGTTCCTGAAAAACATCGTTTGGCTCCCTTATGCTGCGATGATTGGTCCACGATGCGTAATCTTGTCAGCTCTTGTTGCTGCAGTTGTTCCAACAGCATCTTGATAAACCTTGGCCTTGTATAGAGCGGTTACAAACGAAATGTCGGAATACCATTTGATATATGATTCTGTTACTCCAATTTCAATTTGGTAGGGCAATCTCATAAGGGTATCTTCAAAACTGTCATTGTCAACAGCAAACTCCTGAACCTTGAAACTTCTCATATTCGAAGTATCACCAGAAGCCCGCTTTACTGTAGCGACATATTTGTGCCTATCAATAATAGTAGCGCCGGCTACGATATCTGCAATGTCGACAGTCCACCACCCAGCATAAACTCCGGGAGGAACAATGACATATGTCATGGTAATATTATTAACAGTGTCAGATGATGCTCCATCAGTCAGATCAACAAAGATAATGTCAACCTGAATAGTTGGAATGCTCGTTATGGCGAGTTGGGTAGTATCATCGATAATACCATCTCCATCAAAAGCGAGGGTGGCATCTTGAGAGAGATTGACAACTTGTGGCTGCTTCATGTTAATCCCTTATCAAATTAGTGACTGGTAATTGAAACCTTTAAGAATTGTATAGGTAATGCCATTTTTGAATACTAAACCACTACCATATGATGGAGGGGCAAAGAACAGAAGGCCTGTTTGAGTTGATGGTACTCCTGCAATAGGAATAGTGGTTCCTGTTTTAATAGGTAACAACCCTCCGCAATAATACGGAAGAGCAGATCCACCTATCGTCATAGGTATATCTGAAGAAAAACTGAAAGAGAGAATATTACTAACTGTAATTCCCGAATAGATGTTTGCCGTAAGAGACGCTAATGATATATAAAAAAGATCATCAGCTCCTGGTGTTATCGAAACATCAGACATTGATTGAAGTACAATTTTGTTGCTTATTATTGAATATTTAAAATATAAAGTTCCAGCTACACTGCCGTCACCAAATGTATATCTGCACAAATTTGCTGTACCGTTATAAAATTTAGTATAAGTAATTTTGTTTTCACTTGCTGCGCCTCCAATAGCAATTGATGCAAATTGAAGATTGTCAGTAATAGCAACACCTTGCATCGCTCCAACTTTTACCCACTGAGCGTTACTTATTGTTACTGAGTTTATATTCTCTAATTGCTTAACCTCAGTATTAGTAAGTTTTTGCAATTCTGCAACTGTCAACGGATCTGTGAATCCAGACACAATATTGAGAAGTGTAGTAAGATTATCTCCTACAGAATCGAGAAATCCATTTATTGTAGTATAAAGTGTAGTTGGAAAACTGCCTACCGGACATGAAATCTGAATACCAACGTCAAGAATGTCACTAATCCAAGCATTACCTATAACTTGAAGTAACGCATTTGGAACAGCTTTTGACGAAGCTCCAATAACCAATTCATGCATAAGATAGCTGAAAGTATAGCCATTAATACTTGCCCCAACAACTCCTGCGGAACTTGAAGCCCTTATCACCCCTCCGTATCCATCATAGGCTTGAAGGAGAATATCAATACCGGTAGCATTTCTTGATTTTACTTCAAACACCGAACTTGAATTGTCTCTGTTCTGAACTTCCAAATACTTAAAATATCCGTCAGCTCCACCGTAAGATCCACCAACATCGTATCTTGATCCGATTATCACATTGTCAA
>Ga0315295_10002251_pt1 | contig 16403 bp, 14 predicted proteins | sample YL17G14_0_MG_FD_204453 | JGI IMG/M metagenome (GOLD analysis project Ga0315295, IMG submission 204453) | Sediment microbial communities from Yellowstone Lake, YNP, Wyoming, USA - YL17G14_0 | ecosystem: Environmental > Aquatic > Freshwater > Lake > Sediment | place: USA: Wyoming | collected... | reverse complement strand
AGCATCCATCACCGCCACAAACCAACCCAATGGGTGGATTTCCATCGCTGCAATCCCCGTCGCAACCGAGTGAACAGAATGCAAACTTGATCTCCGTTCCCTCTACGAGCTGAGCGTATTGACCGTTGGCCGAGTTGATGCCACCCTGAGCGTAGGCGAAATGCAAATTCCCGTCGATGTCCGCTGGCGCGGCCCCTTGCGGAAGGAAAATGGCCTCGATACCAGCTTCTGCGGCGGGCGTCGAACCGTTGGACAGGTAGTAATTATTTCCGTATACGCAATTTCCCCAAGCGTCGTTGTGTGTGACAAACGTGGCCCAGTCGTCGAAGATCCAGTCCTCAGTCTCCTCCACCCACACCCCCCCCGACCACCGCATGATGCTCATCGCACCGGGGTAGAGGTAATAATAGAAAGCCGTGTCCCCAAGATTTCGAGAGTGGTCGCATGAATACCCGCACGCGCCACCACGGTAGCGCCAAAGATAGACACCCGTTTTTCCGAGTGGGATTGTGTAGTCAACCTCATGCGCGGCATCTATGGCATCGGTGGGGACTGCGATTACAAGGGTTCTTACAGCAACCTCAATCGGTGGCGCCCCGTCCTCACCCAACTTGATGAAGAAGTGCCCTGGGGGAGTGCTCTTGTCAACGTCATCCCCGCAGTTGACGTTACAGTTGTCCAGATACAGCGTAAAAGATGAGGTCAACTCGCAGGGATCTCCCTCAACCGGGGTGTATCTGATGCTGATGAGGTATGTTCCTTGATCGGCAGACGTAAGATCATTGATGACGAAAGTTGACGGCCCCGTTCCAGATGACTTAGTTTCTTGTTGAACGATGGTATCTGGCGTCCCCGTTTTGACCCACGTATAGACGAGGTCCCCCTCCGCGGGCGCGAGGGTAGCTTCAGCCACAAGTGTAAGCGTGTCGCCACAGTTGAGGGTATCATTGCCACCCGGATCAGACAGCCATGTCGGGCACGTCACCGTCGAGGGGCAGATTGGATCAGAAATCTCGGACTCACCCTCGGGGGTAATCGTAGTAATGACATAACATTTAGTTGGGTCTGGCGGGGTGTATTCGGGTTCTTCAATACACTCGGTGACAAGGACCCACGGTCCCGAGTCATCGTTTGCCTGATATACCGAATAGCAAAGCGCGCCGGGAATCGCGGTCCAACGGAAATGAACTCCGCCAGATACAACAAGCTCCAGCCCCTGCGTTTGAAACGGTGTGAAAGTCTCAAGGATGATCGTCGGCTCGCCGGTTGAGGAGAACAGGGCCTCGCAGATGGGCGGGCTGATGTAGTCGAACTTCATCCGCCGCATGAACAGATACTCAAACGGTCTCATCGAAGCCCTTTCCGTAGCTGAGAATTGTCGGCTGCTGCCCTTGCACGTCGCGGTCGGCCTGCTTGGTGGCGATGACCTGCGCGACGCGGTCCGCGGCGGACTGGGACACGATGCTCTCGGCGTGACCCACGGCGACGGACGAAAACACTCCGTCGTCCGAGGTCACGCTCGCCGTCTGGTTGCTCTCGAACCAGCGGATCGCGCGGCCGGACAGTGCGGCGTCGGCTTCGGCCAGCGTGTCTGTCTTGGCCCCGGCTCCGTCGAAGCGCAGCGCCCGCTCGCCGGCCTCATCGGTGCAGGCAGTGCCCTCACCATCCGGGTCATCGGCCTCCGGGGTGGCCGAGACTCGCAACCAGCACAGGGTAGCCGGACCGTGTCCAGCCACCATGAGTTGAAAGCAGTCGTCAGTGTCTTCGAGCTTGTCCCGCTCGACCGGGCACGACCCCGTGTCGTCATCCGGGTCTTGCCCACGAATGTCCTCCGTCCGCTCCTTGCGGATCTGGGGCTTGTAGGCGAAGACCTCCGTCTGGTCGCTGTATTCCTGGCCCTGGCGGAAGCACCCGCGCGCCACCTTCAGACGGCGCTGCAAAATCGGCTTGTAGGCCCCGCGCATCCCGCCCGCGTAGAAGACTGCCAGGTCAAGGTCCTCCTCGATGCCGGCCAGCTTCACGTCGGCGTAGCAGAACTTGCAGTCCTGCCCAAGGCGCTTCATCGACTCGTTTGTCTGCCCAAAGTAGCCGCGGCTCTCGAAACACCACGCGATGGGGCACCCGTTGTCCAGGCGCTCTTCGAGGAAGCACTCCCAGAGGCGATTTTCGCCGTCCTCGTCCGCGCTGACGTGGTAGATCCGCTCCGATGTTGCCATCGTCCCATAAATCCACTCCACCGGGCGCGTCCCGAGCCAGTAGCCGGACCACGACGGCCCAGACTCGTCGTTAAGACTCTCGTAACTAGCGTTATTAAGGACCCAGGTGTGCTTGTTGTAGAGGTCGTGCGCGGGCACGCTCATCAAGACGTATTTCTGGAAGGCGGCGCCGGCCACGAGGGAAATGTCCTCGTGCAGCTCCATCTTCGAGACGTGCAGCTCGCTGTCGCGGATCGGAACGCGGGCGGTATGCTTGGTATTGACGGCCGTGTCGAGCGTCACGACGCCCTGCTGGGTCATCCAGGTCAGGCTGCCAACGTGCTCGACGACGCTGCGCTGAGAAGGGCACCCAATGGCGAAAACCTCCTGCTGGAACCCCGTAACATTCGGCCACGAGTCGCGGTCCCGGATGTTCGCCTGGATGAGCGTGCAGTTGGACTCAGTGAAGACCAAGAGCTGCCGCACGTCCAAACTGGGAGTCAGCGCCATCGCCGTCACCTCGCTCGGGAACGAGAATGCCCCGACGCCACCGAGATAGATGATCTCGCGGAACGAGAGCGGATTTGCAATGTCGCTGGCGAAGACGTTGGACCCGTCGGCGACCCAGAGGCGATCTCCGACCCACTTCATCACGCCACCGATAGGGGTCTGGAAGGGGTGATCTCGGAGGTGCCCGGAATTCGACCCGTCATACCACCCAGGGGCGGTAAATCCGCCGTCCTGGATAATCAGCGTTGCGCGGGGGTCGATGATCTCAATGGCGCTCTCCAGCGTGTCGTCGAGCCGTCGCGCGGACTGCTCGGTCATGCTCCAGAAAATCTGCTTCGCGGACGGGGAAAAGTGCAGGTTGTCGATGAGCCTCCAGCTCGTGAAGGGCCACACCGAGGCATAGACGTGCCCCTCGATGACGACGAGCATCTCTTCCAGCCCAACCTTGGGCCGGAACAGCGCGCCGCCCTGGAGATGCCCCTGCGGCAGCTTGACGACGCAACGGAAGCCGGGGCGACAAGAGAGCACCCCACCAACGTTGAGCATGTTCACAGACATCCAGTAATACCCGCGGGGGAGCATCGCCGGCTCGCCGTCGCTCTTGCTGCCCTTGATGAACAGGGCATCGAAGTCCTCGATGCGTTCCATTATCGGATCTGTTCGTAGTCAGATTTGTCCCGCGGCTGGTTCAAATCCATGACCTGCATCGGGAAATACGTCGGGGCCTCAACCGCGTTTTGCGCTTCCTGTTCGAGCCGCTTCGCGTCCGCCTCGAAGGCGTGTGCGTTGGCAAAGTCAACCTCTTCGTAGCCTTTCAGAGCGCGCATGGCAAGGAGAAACGCGCGACGGCTCAGCAGCGGGAGGTGGTCGTAGAGGGAGTCGATCCGCGGGTGCGACTTGCGGTAGGCCACGCGGACCCAGTTGCACCGCTTGCCGAGCTTGATCCGGCGATACTGTGGGAGCCGCTCGTCGGGCTCATAGACGCCCAGGAGGACCCCGGTGTTGCCGGAGTTGTCGATGGTGGACAGACGGCACATACCGACCATGTCCTCTTTCTCAATCGCCGTGATACGGCCCACCTCGGGGGCATCCGCGTCGGGGATCGCGTAACCGTAGATGGTCGGGACCAGCAGTCCGCGCCGCTGCTCTCCGCCGACGTTGTGCCACAGCGGGTGGCCGTTCTTGTCGAATCCGTGAACCACAAAAGACTTGTTGTTGTCGAGGTCCGTTTCGGTGTAGGCCACGAGCTTGGCGGGCGTGATGAGATCCCGATACGTGGCATGCCACTTACCCTGATCCTGCCATGTCCACTGGCACGGGGAACAGTCGCCAGGTCCGTTCAGGTGGAAGTTGAAAAGCTGGTGCAGGCCAAGCGTGGGCTTGCCCCCGATGTTCACCCCGAGGACAGTGTCCACCTCGCGGGGTAGCGTCACGCAAGTCTGGCAGTCGGTGCAGAGGTCCACCCACCCCTTGTAGCCTTCGAGTTCCGCCGCATTTGCGATAAGCTGCACCGCGTCGCAGATCCAGCGGTAGAGCTTCACGTCGGAGCAGTTGCCCACGATCTTCTTGGCCTCGTCATAAATTTCTTCAACTTGGATCATGGCTTATTCCTCTTCCTCCTCGCTGTCCATCTTGCGCCGCGCGAGTTTGTCCAGGGCGTCCTCGGTGTCCTTGGCATAGCTCCGGGGGTTGTCAGAGCTTCCAGACGTATCTTCCTTGACCTTGTCGATTGACAGCACCTCAACGTCGCACCGGTAGTGCTCTTTGTCGCCGCGGGTCTCCTCGGTCTCGCTGACCACTCGAAAACGGATGACGGCGGTGCCGGACTTCGGGAGGTCCAGGGACTCGCCCCCCTCGATGTGGAGGGTGGGATAACTCATTGATGGTTCCTGGCTCATCTGCACGGGAGAGCAACACGTCCCTCCGCACTTAAATCCTAGGTTGACTTCACTCATAGCGGTTACGGGGTAGAACTGAGTTTCACGCAGTTGAGGCATACCTTAGTCTTGTCAACGACCGCCTGGCCGGTGCCGAGGTCGCAGGACGCTCGCAACTTGATGTAGGGTGTGCCCGTGGCGTAGAAAATTGCGCTGGCTGAGGGGGTCTGGTCTGTGGTGTTTACCCCGAGACTGGCCGAGGCCCTTGATCCGGGAACAACTACTCCAGACTGCACTTTCAACTCGGTCTCAATCACCGGGGTCCCCGTTCCGACGTTGCTCACCACGCAGGAGTAACTGAGCAGGTAGGTCCCAGCCGACAGCAACTGGACGGCCACCTCGGCAGCTCCTCCGCCGACGAAGTCCACCTCAGTCATAGCCCCGGGGATGTCGAAGTCAGCACCTCCTCCAGAAAAGTCATTCTCGGTGACTTGGTTGTGCGTGATCGTGTAGGCCACGCCGGCCGTTCCCTGCGGGCCTTGGATGCCCTGGGCACCCGTGGGTCCGACAACCGTAGCCCCGGGATAACCCGATGGGACCACGAGCTTGCCGGAGGCAACCCACGCACCGACGGCCGTGCCGCCGGAGGCCCGCACCAGCGTCACGTTCAGTGCGCCGGAGTTATTGACGTTCGTCACGAGATACCAGCCGCTCTCGGCCACGAACACATACATGCCCTCCAGGATGGCCGGGTTGTAGTTCGTGATGATCTGGATGTTCGGGGAGGAGATGTCCGGCTGGTTGAACCCGCCGAGCAGCACCGTGTAGGCGTTGCGGCCTGGCGCACCGTCGTCGCCCTCGTCGCCGGCCGGGCCGGTAAGGCCCACGATGCCGTCGGTGAACAGGCGGAGAAAATAGCACGCGAGCCCCTCACCCTCCGCGCGGGGGTTGTTCGGCAGCCCGATGTCGAGGTTGCACGGGAGACTCCACACCACCTCGCCATCCACCTCGGTCTTGATGACCGTGCCGAAGAATTCGTCGGTGAAGTTCTGGATCTGCGACGGCAGCGACTCGCACGCGGCGGTGTTTGTGGTCGTGACCCGGCACGGGTTGACACAGACATTGTTGACACAGCAGGACATTACTTGGGTTCCTTGGGAGTGATAGCTTTCACGAGTTCCTGCACTTCACTCGACTGTGCGCGCTCGTGTTCCACCCGGAACAGATCTTTGATCTTGGCCTGGAGCGCCGGGTCCTGGACTTCCCGCTCCACGGCCTGCTTGAACTTCTCGCCGCCCTTGGCAATCTCTCCGACGGCTTTCTTCAGAAAATTGGCCCCCATCTGCACAGCGTTGACTCCGAGCTGCACGGGAGGGTTGCTCATCGCATACATCTTCACGAACGACCACGCCACACCGAGGACGATCAGCCCCACAAATCCGACCACGAGAAAGCCACCGAGCCAAAGGAAGTAGGGAACTTTGAGCCACCCGGTATCTTCAATTTTCTTGCCGGCGTTCTTGTCGTTGTCCGCCTTGAAATCGTCGAGTCGCGCGTTGAGCTTGGCGACAGCCGACCGCAGGTCGTTGGCGACTTTGTGGGGGTCTTCATTCGGTTGGATCGGGTTCTTGGGAGGGCCGACAGACTTGGCGACGGCGTCGGTGAGGTCGGCCGTGGCGCGAGCGGGCTCGGTGACGCACACGGGGGCATCAACTCCGATGGCGGCGTCGAGGGTTTTCTGGGCCTGCTCTTCCGCCATTGCGGCGGCGCGGCGCTGCTTCTCAAGCTCCGCCGAGGAAGCGACGGGGACCTTCTCGACCTTGTCCTGGCCGAGTTCAACTCTCTTCGGGATCAGTGTTCCGCACCCCGTTAGAGTCAGGGCCAGCAGTAGCGTCAGCAGCTTTTTCATGTTTCCACTTATGCCAGCCACGAATTGTTTTGACCACGAAGTAGGCGGCGGTGGCGAGCGCGACTACGGCTTGACTGACATCGAGCATGACATGGAAGAAACCAGAGAGCCCGACGAAAAAGGACGCAACTTTGTCGAGGGAAAGATTGAACATGGCGAGCATGCCGACTGCGACTCCCTCTCGGTCGAATAGAATTCTAAGCATGCTCTGTTGGTGTTACGGTTTACTTAGGCGGGGCCGGTTTTGAGGCCGACCCCGCCCGTGCTCACCTACCCGACCAAACTCATCGGCCTTCCTGCTCGTGCGAAGGATTCACGCCAGTATCCACGCACTGCGGCTTGCAGCCACCTTCGCTGGAGAGATAGGTATTCGACCCGGCGGTGTCGATCACTCGGCACAGCTCAAGGGAATCACCCACTTCGCATTGGAACTCGGCGTAATCGTCGCAGCCCGTGTAGTGCGCCTCTGAATCGCTCACGCAATCCACGAGACCCAGGTCAGCCTTGCAACGCTTATACAGCAACGGAACAATGTGCTGCGGGCGGAGGGGCTTGTAGGCCCGACTGATCTGATACCGGTGCCATCCGTAGTCACCCCACTGATTGCACTGGTTGTCGATGACATAGTGCCATTCCAACTCGCCCATGTGCAGTTGCGGAGCGAACTTGAACGAGCCCTCGCCCACGTATTTCTCGGGGACAAGGCGCTCGAAGGTTCCGTCGGCAACCAGGAAGCCGACTTCGTAGTCCGCGTTCAGCCAAGCCGGGTTCGGCTTCGCATACGCGGTGTTGCGGACCAGGTCGTGAACGATCGTGACCGGATCGACGAGGGCCAGGGTGCCGTCCATGTTGAAACCCGTCGCGCGCAGGGGCCGCTGATCGACACCGAAAGCGATGCCGCGGTAAGCGGGGCTCTGCTCGAACGAGTAGGCCGTGAGGATCGTCTTCCCCATGTCGTAGCCACCAGTCGTCAGCGAGACCGCCACGTTCTGGATGCCCACTTCATTGCGGAAGTATTCCACCTGATCGCTGCCGCCGATGAAGCGGAAGTGCGGCATGCCCTTATCTTGGGAATACCACTCAGCAAACAGCACCTCCTTCATGTAGCGGGAGATGTAGTGCAATGCCTTGAAGGTCATCGGACCCGTCGGGGTTTGCCCGAAGAACAGCACACCGAGGTCGGTTTCCCAACCGCCAGTGAACAGCGAGTCGAAGTCCCAGTTCGCGTTTGCCACGAACTTCGAGGCCGAGCGCAGGTAGAGCTGCGCGCGCACGTCCGCGTTGATATACTGAGTGACCAGCTTCTTCAGCGAGTCTTCAGCCAGGGTGTAGCTGCCCTTGAAGGCGGCGTAACCTTTCTTCACGCAGATGGACGGCCCACGACCACGGAACGACTCCAGCCGAGTTGCGAACTCGATGGTAGCGGTGAGGTCCTGATGACCCGCAGTCCCGCACAGATCGGTGTCGCAGGTAAACACAGGAAGCGCGAGTGAATCACCCGGCGCGGCCTGCATCTGAACCACGGAACGGATTTCGTCAGAAACGCCAGAGGGGAACGTCCCACCCCCAATGACATTCATAAAGGGCGCATTGGCGGCGAGAGTCTTGGCAATCGCTCCAACAATGCGGCCTACGTCTTTGCTAGCGATGTCCGAGATTTCACTCGGATCGTCACAGAAAAAGTCAGCCATAAAAAGCTCCAAACTTGAGGCAATACCGGGCCTCAGAATTTCCGGTTGCGGCAGTTGCCCGCCGCGGGGCTTTTCTGTGACCGGCAGAGGTAGGTCGTCCGCGAGGAGCCACTCCGCGGAGTTTGTGAGGCTCCACCTTTATGTCACCGACTTTTGGAAAATGTCAACGTAAAAGTAGCCGTTTAGCGACATGTCGGTGGAGGGAATCGTCCTTGATGCCATGAATCCAGACTGCGTCCGACCGGATTTCGTTCGCAAACCACTCGTCCGTCATGGTTTCCGAGCCCCAATAGCTGCGGATCTCGGGGATGTCCGCCTGCCCCCACTGCTCGAACCGCGGGGCCAGGTAATAGTCCCAGCCGGCGGCGCAGTTCACCGTGCTGATGTCCCTGGTCAGCCACTTCAGGAAACCGGGGTGGCAGGAAAACATGGCGTTGCCATTGATGTGGGGCCGGGGGTGGTCCTTGATGTAGTGCCCGGCGACGAAGCACGGCTGGACCGCATCCCACCGCTTCTCCAGGCGGGAGATCCAGTCTGGGACCAGCGGGGCGCCGTCCCCCTCGAACGTAAACACCGCCTTGTAGGGCGTGCCCCAGTCGGGTTTTGACAGGCTGTGGTAGAGCCACTCCATCGTCCCTAGCCAAAGATCGTTGCACCCGTAGGGCCATCCCGTGCCGCGGCGCCGACACTGGTAAACGTGCAGATTGAACTTCCGAGAGAGCAGCGGCCGGATCGCCGTGTCGAACTGGCAGTCGAACCGATGGATCAGCAGCAGGTCCGCCCGCTCGCAATGCGCCGGCTGAATGTCGGCCAGGAGCTTCGCCAAGCGGTATGCCATCTGGGAGTCGCCGTGCCAGAACTGAAGTGCCAGCAGGATCTTGTCTTTCGGGGTTGGGACCCTGAAGACGGGGGTGTAGCTTTGGCTAAACGGATTTCGGGCTCTTCCGCTGCTCATGGTCGTTTAAAGGTGTTCTTGGGACCGTAAACGCACTGCCCAATGTGGCCGCAGACGAGCCCCATGTCCACGTAGGGCTGGTGCCCGGCCTCCCGGGCGCGCATGCAGAACTGAACGTCTTCACCCATGCCAAGAGATGACTTGTGCCGGCCCTCCGAGGCCGCGGTTTCGAGGATGGAAAAGACTTCGTGGGCGGAGTTGGCGGTGCAGCCGTTCGTGTTTAGCACGGCCCTGGCTTTGTCAACCATGTCCATGACGTTGTGCTCCGAGGTAGAGAACCAGTTTCCGCCCGTCCCATCTGGGCGCCGGGCGAGGCGGGGGAACCGCTTCTCGATGTCGAGGTAAACTGACCGGTGGACCAGTAGGCATCCCGTGGCCACCCAGTTGGTTGGCTTGATGAGGTCGTAGGGGGCCTTCCTGGAATACTCCGCCTCCGTCGGGTTGTTGATTCCCTCGTTGTAGAGCGGTGGACCGTATTTGTGCCGGCCGAAGTAGAGCGCGCCAACCAACTTCTTGCCGTGTGACAACAGCCGATCCATCGCGTTCAAGCTGGCAAACTTCTCCGGCAGCGGATGGTGGCTGTGGGCATTGAACCACGACGCGTTGCCAAACGGAACGAGCATGTCGTCGTCGATGGTCAGTTGCCACTCCGCATTGCTCTTCAGGAAGATGTCGGCGCATTTGTTACGGGCGTGGGAGACGAACGCGTCCCCGAAGTTCAGCAGGAGCGACGTTCGGCGCCGATCCACAAGCCCCATGAGACAGAACGCCGTCATAGGGTTGGTGTGCTTCATCCAGGGCATCGTCAGCATCACCTTCGAGAGCTGCGTGTTGATGACGCGGGGGAACTCGACGCCCGGGCCGGCGATGACCTCCCCCTTCTGATCGCTCCCACCGATCTCTTCGATCTCGAAGCTCATCGGTCAACGCGGGCAGTATCCCGCTTGGCCGCGATTTCACGAGCGAGTCTGTCGATGGCGTCACCAGGCCGCTCGGTGAACACCTTGGCGTCATCCTTGAATTCAGGCATCCGGCCATCCGCCGGGGCCGCGCTCTCGCGCAACCGAGTGGTGGAAGACTTCTTCATGGCCTCTATCTTCGCGTTCAGGGCCTCGATATCCTTCTTGAGCCCGTCACGCTCCGCGGACACCTTCGCGTGCTCCTTGCGCTCGTGGAACAGCCGGATGGTCCCCTGGATCAACACGGCCCGCATGAACGGCGACTTGTCTTTGAGCGCCTCCGTGATGTCGCGCTGATACTCGGCCGCCGCCTTGTTGTGCTCTTCGTCTCCGCTCTTCTGCTTCAGAAAATCCTCACCTTCGAGGAGCTTGTCCAGTTGGGCCTTGGTGCCCTCATAGTGGGCCTTGTCGGCCTGGACCAGGTCGGTTTCCTTCTGCTTCAGATAGTCGGTGATGTTTCCCTTGGCCGAGTCGATGGCCTGCTGCTTCTCGTATTTGCGCTGCTCGATGTCTGCCACACGAGACTCGACGAGGCGCTGCATGGTCGGGTCCTCGATGGCCTCGAACAGCTTGCTCAGGCTGATGTTGTCGATGCCACCGGCTTTCTTGATCGCGTCAATGGTGGCGTCTGTCACCACCGGAGACTTCCGCAACTGCGCGTAGCAGAATTCGCGGGAGGCATTGATCCCCTTGTCCAACTCTTTGAACTTCGGGTCCACGTCCACGTCCAGCTTGGCGCGAAAAGCGCGGCTCTCGGCTAGCTCGTCGAGGATCTCTTTCGGGACAGGATTCTTCAGCGTCTCCTCGCGCTCGGCCAGGGCTTTCTTGAGGTCGGCGACCTCCTTCTCCTTGGCTGAGAGTTCCTGCGCGGCCTTGATCTTGATGGCGGCGAACGCCTCGTGGGACTTGGTAGAGGCCCCCTGGGGTAGTTGCGGGGCGTCCTTGAACCGGTCGTTGGCGGCCTGCTTGGCCTCCTCAGCGGCCTTCGCGGCAGCAGCGGCTTCCTCCGCCTTCTTCGCGGCGTCGGGGTCCTCGTCGGTCTTCGGAGCGACGATTACCTCCGTCACCGGGACTGCTTCCTTCTCCTTCTGTTTGGCGGCGGCGGCCTTGTCCAGGGCTGAGCCGACATCCGCAAAGGTGGCGTCTGTGCCGGCGTTGGCGTGGCCGGCCGAATCCTGGTCAGCCAGCTTGGCGGCGACTGATGCGTTGTTGGCAGCGATTTCCTCGGTGGAGGTCAGGTCGGTTTTGGTCGGGTCGGGCATATACTAGGTGGTGGGCTTGGGGTTGACTGATTGACCGTCGTTCCACGCATCGTCGTCATCGAGCGCAGGGTAGGCGGAAGATGTTTCTTTCTCGACCGGGGGCGGGAAAGCCAGGGCCAGGAAGGCCGCAATGGCCATCTGGAATCCGAGCAGCTTTCCGTTTGCAATCAAGATTTCGTTGGTGTCGCCCTTGTGCATGAGCTGCGGGGCGGAGTCGGCAACCTTCGGGATCAGACGGGTGCCGGCGCGGGATTGGAGGAACTGGCGCCAGAGCACCAAGTCTTCCGAATCCCAGTCGAGGGACTGGTTCGTAATTTCCATGTCAGATAGGCAGCCCTACTGCATCGGCGGGGGAGCAACCCCACCTTCTGGCGGCATCTCGCCGCCCGCAACTTCCTCGTCCAGGGCCTGGGACTTGGACTGCGTTTCTGCCGCCTGCTCGTCGAGCTGCTTTAGCCGAACGAGGGCGGTCTTGGCTTTCCCGAGAAGATCCTTCACTTGATCGAGGAGTTCCTTGGGAGCGCCGAAATTCTGTGCGTAGTTGAAATGCTCGCCGATGTGGGCAACCGCGGCCTCGAAGACTGCGGTGTCCGCCTGCCCCTGCATCACGGCACCGGCGATGTTCTCCAGCACTGGGAAAAGGATCTGCATGTGGACCGCGTGATTGTCGCGCGGGGACACGGGGACCGGCTGGCCGGACGTGATGAGCGCAAGCTCCATCTGTTGGAGCCGACTCTGCTCAGCCATGACGGTCGGATCTTCGTCGGGGATCAGCACGCGCTTCGCGAAGTCCGCGTCCACGCGGGACGTGAGATCTTCGATTTCGAGTTGCCGATGATTGTAAGCGGGGTCGCCCTTCTTCTCGGCGGCAATCTGCACCACCATCTGGCGCTGCATCGGGGTAAGATCTCGGACAGTCTCGGCCACGGCCTGCTTGGCCAGCTCGTCGAGTTCTTCGCGAGTCATCTTCTCCAGGCACCGCTTCTGGAAAGTCTTTGCGTCCTCTTCGAGTGTGTCCTGGTCGCACGCGCGCCTCTGCATCGTGCTTACCATCACAACGAATTGCTCAAGGAACCGGGTGACGCGGGAGTCACGATTCTCCTCCTCTCGGCCGGCGACAATGTTCCACGCCTGCGGGGACCTGCCAGCCTCACCTTGGAGAGACGGCGGGACTGCGGGGGACACGGCGCCGACGAGCTGGTCAGAGAGCATCCCAAAGTAGGCGTCGAGCTTCAGGAATGGCTCGATGTTGCCGTCGATCTTCTGGTCAAGCACATTCCACCCCAGCGGGATGATGCAGGCCATGCCGACGACTGACATGCGGAACTTGTGTAACTGTCGTGGGTCCCCCTGGATGAGGGACTTGCCCGAGAGGATCGCACGGTCCACGACTTCGTTGCGGGAGCGGTCGATCATGCCCGCCATCTCGTAGATGTCGCGACCCAGACCCTTGCTGCCGTGCATCGTTCCGTTGCCTTTCTCGAATGAGAAAAACGCGACGCAGTCGGCCATTGTGTCGAACGCATCGTCCGCGGAGTAAAGCTCTGCGAGTTCAGGTATTCCGCCTAAGCGGTAGTGCGACACTTTACCTGTGACCTCGCGAACCAAAAGGGAGTAGCAGGTGATGACGCTGGCACCGGCCATGTAAGAGTGGCCCACGGATAACTCCCGGGTAGCCCTCTGATACCAGTTCTCAGTCTGGGTGGAGCCAAGCAAATCTCGCAACTGTGCCGGGGATGCCTTGTTGATCGCCTCGATGCAGTTCTTGATGTTCCAGCCCATCGCCTCGGCGGCTTCCTTGTCCTCGATCTGCTTGAAAAGCTCGTGCGGGAGATACGTCTCCTTCAGGACCACCACTTGGGCGGAGTCCGCTATCTGTTTCGTCCCGTCAGTAAGGAAAGACTCGTCGTGCTTGAACGCCGCGGGGAACCAGGTGTATTTGTCGAGCCACGCGCACACGAAGGAGCCGTAGGCAGCGTTCCCGAGAGAGATGTCGTCGAGGAGCGACCGCCAGCCCGGCCGAATCCGGCAGAGCTTCGTGAATTCGGTGCGGAAAAACTCGGTCTTCTCCCGGGACTGGAGCCACTTGTCGGAGAGCGATGCGTTGGTGAGGTGCTTCATGCCCTGCACGGCGTCTGCGAATCGGGGGGCAACCTTATTCAGCATCGAAGGCATCGGCTTCGTGGTGAAGTTCTGGCGCCATCCGAGCCCGTCATTATCCAGCTTCTGCTGGGTGTATGGGCGCTCGGCATTCAGCTTCGCGGTGATCCGATTGAAGACGGTATTGCGTGAAGAGTTCGCCTGAATGATCGTGTTGATGACATTGCGGGCCATCCCAACGTCCTTGATGGCGCGGGTATGCGGCTTGCCTTTCTTGTCCAGGTCCGGTGAGAGAATCAGCCCACCACTCGCGGAACCAGTGTCCGGGTAGGTGAACGTCTCGGCTTTTCCGGTCTCCGGCAACCGCTCACGATCAAAGTCTGCCATACGCTTTATGTGCCCCCTTTCTTGTCGTCCGTCAACTTCCATTCACCCCACTTGTCCACGGGGCAGGACTCGGTGGACAGAACCACCTTCGCGCTGATGAAGCAGGTGCAGCGTTTACACTGCTCCCCGTCGTCGGTCAGGAACTGGCAGGGGGCTTCACAGAATGCGAGTCGTGCCTCCTCCACCTCTCTCGGCACGATGAGCTTGCGCCCACGGAGCTTGGCCTTCGCTGCCCGGGCTATCGCCCGCACCAGGATCTTGGGGTTGGGCGGAATCACAAGGTCTTCTTTCTCCAGCACTCTGCGGGGAGATCGCCGTTCTCCACGGTCAGCTCATCGAGCCAGGTCATCACCGGGAGATCCGTTCCCAGCACCCCGCACGACTCCTCCGGCGGGAGTGTGGCGTGCCCGCGGCCGAGGATCTCATCTCGCAGACCTTCGAGGGCCTTCCGGCACGCGCCGCAGCCCTGCTTCATCGCCTGCCGCTTCGGGCAGCCCGTGCAGATCTTGGCGCGGCGCTTCCGCTCGTCCGAGTTCACGAAGACCAGTTCTTTGTCCTCGCCCAGCTTCCGCATCGACCGAAGCCACCCGAGCACGCGGCTCTTCAGTGTGACCGGGGCCTTGACCATCGGCCTGGCGGGGCGCTCATTGCTTCGCGCCGAGGGGGCGAGCGCATCCCGGCGCAACTGCGGATCGCGCTTGCACGCCTGGGCGATGACCTCCTTCTCGGGAGTCCCCGGGGCCATCCGGTTGCGCGACCGGTAGCTCTGCACCCGCTTCACAACCTCGATCCACGAATTCCCGCGGATCGTGGTGCCATCGGACTCTTCAAAAAGGTAGCCGGAGCTGGGCCGGACATTCACGTTAATTTTCTGAGAGATCATCGCATCTGCTCACAGTCTAAGTAATCTGAACGATTACTTTCGTCGATTCTGACTCCGTTCGGATATTGCCCTGGCCAGTCGTCGTCTTCCATGCCGCCGCCAGATCCGCCCTCTGCGCTGTCTCCCTTCATCGAGAGTATCAGCAGCTCCCCCTTCCGGGCGGCGTAAACGAAGAGGGTGAGGGAGTCTGCCTCATCCGGCGACTCGTATCCGCGGGCCTTGTAGTCCTTCTTCGACTCGACCTGGGACTTCCCATTGATGGAGCGATACTGGCGTTGGGTCAACTGTTGAGACAGTTGGCTCATTTCAATTTGTGGGTGCAAAATGAAATAACCGAACTCCAGCCACTTTCGCATTCCGAACCACAACTCCGAGTCGATCCGGGGGTATTCCTCCTTGCAAGTCTTGGTGTCCTCCACCATGACCTTGGTTTCGCTGCAACCCTCCGAGTAGTTCACGTCATGGATCGCGCTGGACCATTCGCTCTTCATCAGGTCCGCTATACCAGCGCCGTGTCCAGTGCGGTCCACTGCCATGAGGTGGCCGGCGATGGCCCCGTTCTTGCAGGTCTTGATGATCGCGTCCTTCATGGTCGCGGTATCGCCCTTGGGGAGCTTGAACTGCTGGTCTGCCTGAAGTCCCCAACGTGGAACCACGCGGCCGTTCTTGTCCTTGAACATGATGACGTGTCCTTTGGGATACGTCAGCGACGGGGGGAACTTGACCCCACTCACCATGCCGAGGCGGCCGATGGTGAACACCGCCGAGGACCGCCCTTCGAGCGCCAGGTCGCAGGAGCCTATCGCCTGGGGGTCCGAGAACCAGATGAACTCGCCGCGGGACTTGGACAGCATCCCGGGCGGAACGACCGTCAGGGCGACGCCCTGCGGCGGGTAGAGCCCGCGGCCCATGCTGTAGTAGCCCGCACTCTGATAGCCTCCAGCGTTCTTCGCGATGGCCTCCAGGCCGGTCTTGGTCTGAAGCCCGGGATAGATGACTTTGCCCTGGATGACATTCTCGCACCGCTCGCCGTCCAGGCGCAGCACCTCCCACCCGCGCTTCGAGGTCCACCGAAAATGCTTCTCAGGGTCCAGGGACTCCCACCCGAACGTCGGCTCCGCGCGCTTGCCTACTTCGTCCTGCTGGTTGGTGGGGTTGTAGGCTCCGAAGATCTTGAAGCCGCCGTCGGAGACCTCCGAGGAGTTCGACATGATGTTGTCGATGTCGGACCAGATGCCGGCGGGGACGTTTTCGATTTCGTCGATGAAGACGAGCATTCGGCTGAGGGCTCCGAACTTGGGGTGGGGCTCGGGCCTGGGCTTGCGCTTGGCGCCCTGCAACCGAGCCGCTTTCTTGACGCGGCCAACCGGAACCACGACACCTTTGATCGAGCCGAGCTGCTGGCGGCGGTCGAGGCCGATCCAAAGCTCGCCGATTTCACCTGGGAGCGGGAGCGTGGACGACCGGTGGAGGGAGACGAGGTGCGAGAAAAGGTTTGACTCAAGGTGATCCTCCGACGGCCCAATGATCTTCAGGCTGGTCCACTCGGGGTCGCGCAGCCATTCCAGCATGAAGCGGGCGCCCATCGTGTAGGACTTGCCGAGCGAGCCGCCGCCCATGATGAGCCCAAAGCTGGCGTCGTCGTAGAGCTTCCAGACCTGCCGCGCGCAGTCGG
>Ga0315295_10002250_pt1 | contig 16405 bp, 15 predicted proteins | sample YL17G14_0_MG_FD_204453 | JGI IMG/M metagenome (GOLD analysis project Ga0315295, IMG submission 204453) | Sediment microbial communities from Yellowstone Lake, YNP, Wyoming, USA - YL17G14_0 | ecosystem: Environmental > Aquatic > Freshwater > Lake > Sediment | place: USA: Wyoming | collected... | reverse complement strand
TTGACTCCACGGAACCGGAGAACAGACTGGTGGCGGCCGAACTGGAGCGACGGTGGAATGAGGCTCTGGGAAACGTAGAACGGCTGCGCGAAGAGGTCAAAACGGCTCCCGGCGTCCGGTCTGACCCTCCTGATGAAATGGCTTACCTCATGGCTTTAGCCACCGAGTTTCCACGAGTCTGGCAGGACCCGGAGACCGACCCGTCTTTGAAGAAGCGGATCGTTCGCACCCTCGTCGAGGAGATCCTTGTAGATGTGGACGAGGAGAGAGGCATCATCGGCGCTGTCATCCACTGGGCCGGGGGCAGCCACACCGCCTTGGAGGTCAAGAAGAATCGGACAGGACAGCACCGGTTCTCTACCGACCGCGACGTGATCGAACTGGTGCGGGACCTGGTTCGCGTTGCCCCGGACTTCCAGACCGCGCGTGTCCTCAACCGGTTGCGCGTGCATACAGGAAAAGGCAACTCCTGGACCGAAGGACGTGTGCGCTCTTTAAGGGACTACTACCATATCCCTGCACATTCGGGGGAGGAACAGGTCGCAAGAGGGTGGCTCAACATGGCGCAGGCATCTGCGTATCTGGGCATCAGCCCCATGTCGGTACGGCGTCTGCTGCAAAGTGGGACCATCCCAGGAAAGCAGATTGTTGCCTTTGCGCCATGGGTCATCATGCGTGAGGATCTTGACACCGAGTCGGTCGGTCTCGCTGTCGCTCGCATCAGGTCCGGCCGCGGCTCGCCGCTACCAGAAGATCCACGCCAGCCAACATTGAGCCTAGCAGGAAAGCTATAAGGAGGGGCATTATGTCGTTGTCTTGGTCGGGCCTGTGACCAGGACGTTCTGGCGGTCTCGTACCCACTGGCAGGTGGAGAGGCCGGCCATGACGCTCCTCTCCAGGCCGCGGCTGTGGCCGTAGTCGATGTCCTCCACGCACGCCTGGGTCTTAAGGTGAGCCACCTTCAAAAGCCTCTTGAGTCGCCGGTCCTCGCGGTACGTCGACTCCCGGTCCACCAGGAGGCCGAAGCGCTCCTCGAAGCAGAGTTCCCTGCAGCCGGGGTCTTGGCTTTGGGCCAGGAAGGCCTCGGCCATGGCGGTGAGGCGCATCCTGCGTAGGCTCTCCACGGTCTGGTTGACTGACATGACTGGTCATCTCCCTGTATGTAGTAACCGGGGCCCCGGACGTTCTCGTGCTCCACGGTGACGGCCTCCGCCGGCGCCTCAACTCCCGCCTGGTCGAGGTTTCTCTTCAGGATCGACTGCACGCTGCGGTAAGAGTAAGCGCCCAGAGCGACGGCTCTCCCGCACGCGGCCTCGATGCGGTCGTTCTGGAATTCCTTCGCCAGGCGGAAGATGGCCAGGCCGGGGACCCACCGAAGGTGGGTGCTGAAGCCCTGCTCGGGGTGGGGCTTCTGGGCCAGAATGGTCTCCGCGACCTTGGCCGTGTTGGGGCCGATGCTCTTGGCCCAACTTACGAGTCTAGAAGGCGACCACTCCAGGTACCGGCGGTGGGAGTCCGGCATGTGCTCTTTGAGGGTGGAATACTGGCCCTTGCCGTGAAAACGCCTGTGGCTGGCCACCCTCTTACCCTTGAACAACACTTCCACGGTGGAGGCGGTGAGCCTCACCTCGACCTCCTGCTTCGCCAACTGGTAGGGCACGCTGTAGTAGTTGTGGTCGACCTCGATGTGGTAGTCTACGTTTGCCCGAGCCTTCTTCCACAGAGCGAATTCGTACCGTGTGCTGGGCAGAGGCTGCAGAGCGGGCTTGTCGAGGGAGAGGAAGAGTGAACGGCGGCTACCGTCCATCTTCTGAAAGGGCCTGTTGTTCAGGTCCTCCAGGGCCTCCCGGATGGCCTCCCTAAGTTCTGCCAGCCCGAAGAAGGTCCGGTTCCTCAACTTCGCCAGTATCCGGCGTTCCGAGTTCTGAACGGCTTCCTCCACTTTTGCCTTGTCCTTCGGCTTCCTCACACGCGCGGGCAGCACTACCGCGTCGTAGTGGACGGCCATCTCCTGTTATCCTGACATCGGAATAACAGGAGTTATGCCGACTCCGGGATTATGCCGATCAGTACCCACCAGGGCTAGAGATCACTTGGTGTACCAGGCTTTTTAGCCCGGGTGATCCATGCAGCGCGGGATAATCACAGCCTTTCGAGAAAAGCGATGAGCGGGTCCGGTGGATGGTAGCGACCCGCAGGGACCGAGGCGGGCGCCATACGAGCCAGGGCCTTCTCCTTGATGGATAGGTCGGCGTGAAGGTAGGCTTGCGTCGATCTGCTGTCGGCATGGCCGAGCCAGAGGGCGATCACGGAAGTGTCTACCCCCGCCTGCAGCAACTGCATGGCGCTCGTATGCCGCAGCACATGCGGGGTGAGGTGCTTGTCGCCCAGTGATGGAGTCTGCCGCCCGGCGGTGGCAGCGTGGGCCGCCACACGTCTTTCGACTGCGTCGGGGCTGAGACGTCTACCCGTATGTGTTGGAAACAACGGATCGTCCAAACGCCCTTGGCGTTCGCGCAGCCACGCCCTCAGGACGGCAACGGTCGACTTGGTGAGGGGGACACATCGTTCCTTGCGGCCCTTGCCCTCACAGCACACGTGCGCCGCCGTGTCGAGGCTGACATCGCCGCAGTCAAGCCCGATGAGTTCGGACAAGCGCAAGCCGGTCTGGATAGCGAGGAGCATTAGCGCCCGGTCACGCCGGCCTTCCCAGCGCGTGGTATCGGGGGCATCCAACAGTGCTCCGACCTCGACCGGAGTGAGGAACGAAATGACCTTGTTCTCACACCGCTTTTGCGGGATGGCTAGCACGCGCTGAATGACTGCGGCGTGTTCGGGGTGACGCAGGGAGGCGTACCGGAACAACGAGCGGACAGCCGCAAGCCGAGCATTGCGGGTCCGCGGGCTGTTATGGCGGTCGGTTTCCAGGTGGTCGAGGAAGGCGCTGATGGTGGGCGCGTCCAGGTCATCCCAATCCAGGGCGGAAGGTTCCTTACCTGTCTGAAGGCGCATGAAACCGAGCAGTAACCGAAACGTGTCCCGGTACGCAGTCACCGTGCGTAGGCTGCAGCAGCGTTGGCGGACCAGCCAGTCGGTAAAGAAGGCCTGTAAAGTCGGTGCCAGCGCGCTCATGTCTGATCCTCCTCCGCGGCTTCGAGGCGTCCAGCTGCCAACGAAAGCAATTGCGGAACGCCTGAAAGATACCAGTATGTGGAGCGGGGGTTGAGGTGACCAAGATAGGTAGACAAGCGCGGCAGGCACGCTTGCACGTCCTTCCCGTCGCCGTACCAGCCAATCAAGGTCCGTACCGCGAACGAATGGCGTAAGTCATGGATGTGTGGAATGACCGACGCTCCGGCTCCAAAGCCGGCACAGTCCACGAGGTCTCGGAAGGTCTCATGCACGGTTGAGTCTTCCAGTCGCTTGCCCCGGCCGGAGATGAAGAAACTTGTATCCTTCGGTTTGGGCTGAGCTTTGTCACGCTTCCAGGCGTAGTGGGCCAGCGCCTCCGTAGTGCTGGGGTGCAACGGCATTTCACGCGACTTGCCGAACTTGGACATTCGGACCACCAAGACGCCTTCGGCCAGATTGACGTCGGCGCGGTCCAGGCTGATGGCCTCACCTACGCGCATGCCGGTCGCGGCCAACAAGCCGATGAGCGTTTCGTAAGTAGCGGACCGCAGGGGCGGCTGGATCCTGCGCGCCTCGGCCATCAGAGCAGCGATGTCCTGTGGCGAGTAAATGAACGGCGGGCGCCGCTGCCGGGGACGGGGCAACAGGCTGGCCGAAGGCACCTCGGTACGAGGGTCGATGCCGGCCAGGTAACAAGCAAAGCCCCGGGCCACGGTCAGTCGCTGCGAACGGGACGCCGGTGCCGGATCGCCCTTGGACGATTGTGCCCAGGCCAGAGTCGCCTGGATCGTCACGGATTCCGCCCCGATGCTCTCAAGGTAGGCAACAAATTGAGGCAGGAGCCTGGCTGCGTGCTCCATCTTGTGGCCAAGCGCTCGGCGCAATTGCAGGTACTCCTCAGCCAACTGGGCCAGGGATTTCATTGCACACCACCCGGCCACGGTTGGGCCACGCTTCGCAGCGCCACGCGATCGACTTTGGCGTAGATGGCAGTGGCCGCCAGGTCGTGATGACGTAACACCTGGGCGATCTCGGGCAAGGCCAGACCTTGTCGCAGCATCTCGCTTGCGAGTGTGTGACGAAGGCAGTGCGCCCCCACCGGGGGTATGCCGACCCGCTTACAGGCTGCTCTCACCACTCTGCTGACTACCGAAGTTCCAATACCGCGCAGGGGTGCGCGCTGGGTGATGAACGCTTGGCGTAGATCAGTCCGGGGGCGGCCGCCGCGTAGGTAGGCCACCAGGGCCTCGCCGACGTCCACAGGCAAAGGGAGGCGATCGCACCCACGCCCCTTGCCTCGGATGACGATCTCTCCGGTGCGCCAATGAAGATCGTCCAGCTCAAGGCGGGCAACCTCGATGGCCCGCACCCCGAGACGAGCCAACAGCGTCAGGATGGCAAAATCTCGAAGCCCATGGGCCCGGGAACGGTCGCAACTCTTCAAGAGGGCTTCAACCTCGGACGGTGTCAGCCTGGCCGGCAATTGGGCCTGCCGCCAGCCGGCAACTGGAGGGAGGGCGGCCGCCAGTGGTGCCGCAGTCAAGCCTTCCAGGTACAGGAAGCGCAGGAATGGCCGGAGCCATCCAACCAAGTTCTTTGCGCTCCTGCCAACCGGACACGACGTTTTCCGAAGGACGAACGCCGTGACATCGGTAACTTCTGAGCCACGGACACCGGCGAGACTTCCTGTCGCCGGTAGACAGTCCTTCAGAAACCCTAGAGCTGTGGAAACATAGTGCGTAACGGTTCGCGGCGCCAGATCCAGACACTTGACCAAGTACTGCCGGTAGCGTTCCAACAGCTCATCGGCCTCGGTAACCGACGGCGGTCCAGCTGGTGGCAACACAACGCCCTGGTTCCGCAAATACCCGAACAAAGGACGCAGGGCTCGTTCGGTAGCGAGACGTCGCCCCTTTCTCGCTCGCTGAACAACCAGGAACTGCTTGATTCGGTCCGGCGTGAGGTCCGTGACATCAAGGCCTTGGGCGACCAACCATTTGCTCAGCTGGGCCATGACCCACATTTGGAACTCCGTTCCACCCGGCGAGTACCCCAGCCTGACCAGCTCTGAACGAAATCGGTCTGCATGAGGTGCCAGTGGACCCGGAACCCGGTTCTCCCAAACCATGAGACCCCTCCCCTTTCTGGAGCAGCACGCTCCGGCACAGGGAGGTTTCGACGTCAGATGGTATTATCCCGATCTCTCTCGCGTTGGCCGCTCCTTATGCCTTGCTCCCCACAGCATCCAACTTCCTCCTTCGGCATAATCCCGGAGTCGGCATAACTCCTGGTAGGTGAGGTTCACGTCAGGCTCGTAGTAGTCGGGCTGCTTCACCCCGGACTTGAGGTTGTCTGGTACCAGCACCTTCGGCACCCCGCCAAAGAACTCGAACGCCCTGACGTGGGCGCCGATCCATGACTCCAGGGTGTCACCCCAGCTGGGCTCGGCGTAGGTGTAGTTGCTGGCGCCGAGGACCGCGATGAAGACCACGGCCTCACGGGTCTCGCCGGTGGTTCGATGACGGGCACCTTCTGCCCCGCGTAGTCCACGAACATCTTCTCACCGGCCAGATGTATCTGCCGCACCGACACATCGATTGTCTTCGCCCAGTCCCTGTACGCCTGGCAGAACTGGCTGCGCTGGTAGGCGTCCGGGTGGGCCTGCTTGTGCTCCTCCCAGAGAAGCTGCAGCGTGACGCCCTTCCGGCGGAGCTCCTTGTTGATGTATTCCATGCCAGGCATGGGTTTTGCCTCTTTGGCCTGGGACGGCGGCGGGTACAGCTTGGCCTCGAGCGCGGTCTCATCCAGGTCCTCAGGCAGAGGCCAAGAGAGCCCGACGGCCTCCGCCCTTGCCAGGACCTCGATCACGGTGCTGTGCGAGACCGAGCAACTCCCAGCGACTTGCCGTACGCCTAGCCCCAGCCCCCACTTCAGCCTCAGGATCTCTTTCACTTTGCGCATGGATAACCTCCGGTTTTGCGCCATGGGGTCCGTTCACTCCTCCGTATGTGTTGCGATCTCCGTACACTTGGAGGTCTGAGAACAGGAACCCTACGGCCAGGTGTCGCCCGGCGTCGCCAACGCTTTTCCCGGGAGGTTTTCGAAGACTCCCGGCCACTCAATCCGAAAGCCGACAAAAGTGGTCGGCACGGACCGGATTCGGTGGTCGAACGCCTCCGGATCAAGTGGTCGGATGGAATCGGATCTGGTGGTCGGACGAGATCGGATTCAGTGGACGGATGCTACCGGATAGAGTGGTCGGCTCACGCCGGATCAGGTGGTCGGATCAGGCCGGAATATGCACTTAGATCCATTACTGGTCGGGCATCGGCGATCGTCTGCTATAGTTCAGACTGATCTGACCGGATCTGCTGCCCACGACGACTTGGATGGATTGACTACCTTGTTCGATGGCCCTCCGCACGTCATCCTCATTCAGGATCATTGGGTCTGGAATGTCGACTGTCATTGAACCCACATCGAGATCGGTTCCAAAGAGACACAGGCTCTCGCTGCCTGACCCTTCGAGGCGAAGGGTGCCGGGACTCTTGAGGACCTCCAGCAGCTCGTTGTCTCCTGAGGGTGTAAACGACACGGTGATGCTGATGGCTAGCACAGGTCGCCCGTCAAGGATGCTCTCCACGGCTCTGAGTACGGTGACGTCTTCCTCGTCCAGCTGGTCTGGATACTCGAAGGGGACGTCGAAGAAGCTTGAGACTCTGATTAGTGCTTCGCAGAGCCAGCGTGAGAACTTCAGTCTGCGCAAGCTGTCTCTCGCCTTCTCTGTGAGAGCGACGGACAAGGGGAACGTCTGCACTCCTGTCCTATCCGCAGCCCAGAATTGCATGCGCCGACCGTCGAGGAGTCCTTCGACCAGTCGGAAACCCTGGTACCTTTCCTGAAGACTCCAAGGCTGCTTCCACTTGCAGGACCAGCCAGGGCCGCAAGGGTCAAGGAAGCAGTTGAGGGTGAGTGCCGCGTGTTCAAATGATACCCGGAGATATCCTGCAAAGTACGTCTTCACCCCCACCGGGACTATGAAGGTGGGCTCATCAAGGAACGACAAGAACCCTGTTGAGGTGTGCTGTGGCAGGCGCTCCACCTCGACCTCGGACTCAGACGCTTTCTGGATTGGTATCTGAACGTCGGCGAGCTCGATCTCTGCTTGGGTCACGCTGCCCGGGGGAAGGTGAAGTGTGTCGGCTCTGAGATTGGCGGTGAACTCGTCAAGGCTCTTCAGGGCTTGATCGGACAGCGTCACGGTCCCAGGCGCTTCAAATCGCGAAAGCCTACGGGTCTTCCCATCGGTCGAGACCTCAATGCCAGCCCCTTTGCGCCGCAGGAGATTGACAAGCTCCTCGACATTCCTCGGTGCCTCCAAGCAGTCTTGGATGAGGTGCTCCATGACATATCGATGGATGAACTCCAGAGCCGTTTCAGCATCACTGTCGATGACCTCGATCCCGAGTCGAGAGAGGCGTGCCTTCTCATATTGAGGGAGCACGGGCACGACTAGGTAACTCTCCGGATGGAGCACTGTCATGCGCATCAGAATTCGGTCGAACGCAGCCCGGACATCCAGATCCTCAAGGCTGTACCCGATGAACAACACTGAGCTGGCCGCCACGACCGACATAGCCGCAGCCCACAACAGCGGCTGTCGAGGTTTGTCAATCAGCTCGGCTACATCACTGTCGGTGATGACCAGGCTCTCTGGCAGACTCAGGTCTCCGTGAATCTTGAACAGGTGTCGAGACTTCGTGGAGGCTAGGGGCAGGTGGGTATCGGCGAATGCCACGCCCAAGTCGTCAATACTTCGCTCGAGCAGGCTGTCGTAGTTGGTTGTGACGATGTCTCTTATCTGAACCATGTCGCGCACATAGTCATGAAGCTTGAGGTTGGGCGTCTTCAGTGACAGGACTTCCTTAACGATGGATACCAGTTCGGACTTGGACTGGTAGCGCATTCGCACAAAGCGCTCCGCGACCAGAGGAAGGCAGTACCCCAATTCGCCTAGATCCTCCCTCTCCCGAGCTGTACAGTGGCTCCTTATCGCGTCAACGAGACCCCTGCCAGTGGGCAGAGGCGCTATGCAGTTGAACGCGGCTCCCGTCCATAGCACTATCTGCCCCAGGCGTATCTTGTCAGCAATGTGTTTGAGCCGATCTTCTGGCAAGGTAGCTTCGGAGCGATCGCCCTGACCGATCATGTCGTTCACCTCCCTGTAATCTGACCATGCCTCGCACGGTCCCAGACAGTGACTTCGAAAACGCCCAACAGGCGACGCTGCCAAGACTAGAAACGACTATCGGTGAGCTACGCTGACCACATGGGGCACCAAGGTCTTGTCGATGAAGAACGCTTCGACATGGCGCCGAACATGCTCTCGAACTTGTGCGACCGCCAGGCACATTCCGTCCGCCGGGAGATACCTCGGGAAGTGGTTGAGCCTTGCAGTCATCTCACGATAAGGGAGGGGACGCTCATCTAGAACTCGGAGGATAGCATCAGTGAGGGAGCAGCGTCTCACTCCAAGCACTAAGGTGCTCGCTGCACCTCCCGCATCTGGGTCATTCCTGTGACGCAATCAGTGCGCCTCCCTCGCAAACGTCTTCGCCCTGCGCCGCAGACTCCGCCAGTCGCTCCTGCAGGTGGAGGCGCGTCCTGGTTTGGAGTGCTTCCCATCTCGTGTCCGCCATCGCCTCTCACTTGTTCACTGGTTCATCGTTTCGGTAGACAAGGTTCAGATGCACCGGATCGCCGTGGTCGACCTCGAAGGTAAATGACTGCAGATGAATTGCACATTCTATGACGAAGCTCTCGCAAAACTGGTATTCCCGGGCGGTAGGCGCGCCGCGGTGTCTCGATACGTAGGCCTCGCCCGTGTTTGGCGGGACGACCACCGCAGGAGTGAGAAGACGGAATTTGGCGTAGCGTCGGTAGTCAATGCCCAGGCAGATGATCTTGATGCTATCCTGGAGGGCCTTGATCGAGCTCACTACTCTGTCGAGTACTCCCAGGAACTCGGGACCTCGTACATGATTGCTGTAGCTGTGCCAGTATCCCTAGTCCTCCCCGACGCTGAATGCTGAACGGCCATAACGCTGTTCCGAACTCGCTTGGTATTCATCGATGAGGTAGACAAAGGCCATTGCAACTCTGTCCATGGCCTCATCGAGCCGGCCATCGGCGGCAGCCCGGGCTGCTTTCTCAAGGTCGAGGCGGCATTGCTTGTACCTAACTAGCTCAGTGAGTAACGCCGCCCTCAGTGGTGTACCTAGCGTTTGGCTGGCGCAGTCCTCCAGAAAGGCACCGGTGGCGTCTCGCAGCTCCAGCACCTCGGTCCTGGATGGTAGAGCCCCCTTGTGCTTGAGCGAGTTCCTGACGGTGTTGAGATGATCCATGCGTGCCTTGTGGGGCAGTTCCACCTTCGGAGCACATAGTTTCCAGTAGTCCATGAAACCCGGGCTCGTTGTGATCATGATGTCCTTCTCTTCGCAGATCAGGCGTATCAGCATCTCAGCACAGTCATGTAGGGACAGGACAGCAAGGGCGCACAGCGGCTCCGGTTCTTCGGCTTGGTCTGAGGCCCTTAGGTAAAGATGCCTGATAAGGGCCAGCCTCTGGCGGATCCGATGATCGGCCACTACTCATCCTCCAGTTCAAGGTCCCGAAAGAATGCCTTCGCCGCGGTTCCCATGAGGCCCTTCCCAACCTCGAGAAGACGCTTGCACGGGCGAAATCCACCCAGGAATCGAATCAGGAAGTGATCGAACTGCTCGGCTCGGTACTGGGGTTTGGCCTTCTCCTCCAGCAGGGCCTCCAGATCAAGGGCCCTGCCTTCTGCAGCCTGTGCCATGTGCTCCAGGTCCGTCACGTTCACCCATTGAGGGCGCTCCCATGATGGATCAGGGTAGAGGTGGGCCCTCTCGATCAACGGATCGAGGTAGGCACGCCTAGCCACCGAATCTACTCTGATGTCAGCCATGTTTGTGATGAGTGGGAAGACCTTGTCCGGCTTCAGGTATCCGTTCTGCCGAAGGAAGTCGGACAGCGCCCCGGACGTGCAAGTTTGCTGCCACAATCCTCTGGTAAGAATCCCCTCATCCGATTCACGCCCCTCCTCCGGTGTTACCGGCTGGTTCCCATCAAGCTTGTCGAGAAGGTCATCGGAAGGGCCAAGAACTCTGTGTCCTCCGCCCCCTGTCAAGAACGCCGTCCCCGGCCTGCCCCCCTTGTGTTCAAGGACCACAGCTAGGTTTCTCCGGACAAGGAGGCTGTCCGTCAGTTCCCCACCATCCCGGAGAGGGGGCACTGGTACCATAGACCACTGTCCGCGGGAATCAGAGGCCGCGATTCGCCCGACAAGGGAGTGAGCATAGTCCTGATAAGCCTGGCCAAGGGCTTCGTGAAACTGAGCACGTTGCCTTTCAGCCAGATAGTCAGACAACATGAAGAAGGGCTCGTCTTGAATCTTAGCCAGGAGGAGGGGAAATACCGGGCATACGATCTCCTCTGGCCGTGCCTCAATGAGAGGGCTCTGACGAAGCACCACTAGGTCGAACCCCTCTTGGGGCGTGATCGGGCGTTCCTGAGACCACCGGTTCGCCGCATCTCTGTAGTCGGTTGGCTTGCGGGTCCAGCCCGCGACCGTTTCTTCGAGACCTGTGTCTTGGGCAGGCACCAAGCCATACCGAGGAAACCACGGTATCCGGTTCCCTCCAGACAGGATCTCGGCAGAGAAGAGGGCAAGGATTTCGAAATACCTTCGTAGGGATACGCCTCGGGTAGCTAGAGCAAAGCAGTTCTCGATAGTCGCGAAGTACCTAGGCAGGATGCTGGCCAGAATGTGGTATTGCCTGGCCAGACTCAGCAGTGTCACAGCGGGGTGGGTGAAGTAATGATTGAACTGGTGATGTCTCAACCAGTCCAGGACGAAGGCCCTGCGTTCCCTAAGGTCGCTTCCGACGCTGCTGCTTGACTTGGTCAGAAGGTCATTTGAGATCAGCAATAGCCTGCAGACCCTCATAGATAGGCTTGGGGAAATCTGCGGGGTTACAGTACCGGGCCTGCAGTTCATGACAGTTTGATGGGCCAACCACGCAAGGTTATGCTCATGGATAAGCAGGTGACGTCCGCTAGTGTACGGGACCCTCTGTTTCAGTGTGCAGGGAAAACTATCAGCGATTGCCGCGTTCAGATAACCTCCTTGCCAGTCAGCGTCGAATACCTTGTCGCCCGCCTGCACTGCTGCCAACGAGATCCTTCCCAAGCACCCGAGTACGCCATCAAGAGGGAGGTTTCGGAGCTCAGACTGGACCTGCTGGACGGTCACCGCTGGCCCGCCCAGCTCCTTGAATGATACATAACTCTCATGTTCGCGGGCCCTCATCGCATGCCCCTTCCTCAGTGGTCACGCCAGTTCGCAGCAGTCGACACTCTAACTGCCAAGAGAAGGTCACCTTCCGAAAAGGATGCTCTCCAGTCTCTCCGATGCTGCACGTTGCAGACCCGGAAGCACGTGCGAGTAGGTGTCCAGGGTCAACACCACACTTGCATGCCCTAGCCGTTCGGACACCACTTTTGGGTTCTCGCCTGCCGCGAGGAGAAGGCTCGCGCACGTGTGCCGGAGGTCGTAGAGCCGAATGTCCGGGAGGCCGGCCGTCTTCAGGACGGCCTTGAAGTGGCGGACCACCTCGCGCTCATTCAAAGGCTCGCCGGCGGCAGAGGCGAAGATCAGGTCCATGTTCTTGTAGGCTGGTCCCTGGGAGAGGCGCCACTTGGTCTGCTGTAGGCGGTATGCGCGCAGAGCCTGGGTAACGGTCGGTAGAAGATGGATGGCCCGCCGGCTTCGCTTAGTCTTTGGCTCCTCGAACTGCCGATCGCGGGTGAGCGCCCGGCACACACTCAGGGTTCCCATATCGGAACTGATGTCCTTCCACTGCAGCGCCAGATACTCACCAGGGCGCATGCCAGTGGTAAGGGCCACTAGGAAGAGCGCGTAGAACGACGGGTCGTTCTGTGAGGCCTCGAGGAAACGTGTGGCTTGCTCAGACGAGAAGGCTTTCATCTCCCGGCGTTCCTGCCTCGGAAGATCGACGTACTGGGCCGGATTCCGCGGCAAGAACTGCCATCTGACGGCCTGTTCCAGCGCTCCCCGGAGCACGCTATGGGTGTAGCGCACAGTGCGCGCCGACAGTCCGCGCTCAGTCAGGCGCGCATAGACCTTCTGGATCTCCATCGCCGTGATCTGCGAAAGCCGTCTCTCGCCCAGGGGCTCCCGGACGTAGCGGGCAAGCAGGTTAACGTAGTCGTCGTACGTGACCTGGCGGACGTGAGGCTTCTTGACCACTGACAGCCACTCGTCCAGGAACTCGTTCAGAGTCTTTCTGCTGGGCTCAGTGAAAACGCCGAGGTCCCTGTCCCGGAGGACCTGGTTAAGGTACGCCTGGGCATCCTTCTTGCTGCCGTGGATGGTCTTGTTGTGGTACTTCCGCTTCCCCTCCGTGCCCCGCCCCATGTAAACGCGGACGAGAAAGGTTCGTTCCCCGCGAGAGATGATCTGGCCGGCTATGCTGACTCCCCCTCTGATGGTTCTGGAGGATACCGCTTCCAATCTCAGTATAACTCAGGGGAATTCAGCACACAACAGGCACACACAGGCGCAAACGATGGCGGTGTAGCAGGTAGTTCCTGAGTGACGACTGATAATGAATCAGTGTCGCCTCGCTGTTCGGCTTCCGCCGCTCCAAGGGCAGAGCCAGCGTCTCTGCACCTTCATTCCTCACCTTCGGAGCCTTCTTGAACGTCACGTGCATGTCGATGCCCTTGCCCGCTAGGAGTTCGGCCACGGTCAGGATTTGCAGCTCGGAGCTGCACTTAGCCTAGATCACCTCAAGCAGTTCCTCCTCACTGCTGGACCTTGCCCCCTCGATTCCTGCAGCTATCTGCCGAGCTTCCTCGCGCAATCTGGCCCGCGTCTCGACCACTTCTCTCGTCGCATCCGCTATCTGTCTACGCTGAGTGTCGTCCCTTGGCAGGGGAACGAGTATCTCAAAGAGCCGGTTGCCCAGAGTGTCTATGATATCCTGGGTGAACTGCTTGGCCCTGATCTGCCTCTTGACAACGGGCGTGTTCAGGCAGGCAAACAACAGCCACGGATCGAGGATGTCAGGCTTCAGGACACGGATCTTGTAGATGTGACTCTGGTACACGATCCGCACGTCATTATCGGTCAGTATGGTGCTGGCGCCTATCAGGTACGTTCCGTCCCTAACCATGAGGATATCGCGGGACTGAACGTCAAGCTTGTCCTTCAGCGCGTCGTACAGGCCCTCGCTGATCCCTTGCTTGGGGTCAAGTTTGAGTTCCCAGTTGGCTATGTCTGAGGTTCGCACAAAGGGGATGCGGCCAGTGTTGTAGGCCATCTTGCCAACTTCGACACCGGTGGTGATGTGTAGCACACCGTCCCGAACCAGGTCGCCCATGCGAAGGAGATCGTGCGTGGTAGTCAGCCGGACAAGATACTCCGCAAGCTCCGGATCGTAGTACTTGGGCACCAGGATACGGTTCCTGATCTGGGACAGCTTGAGGCAGAAACCGAGGTGATCCTGTCTACCACGATCTCCCTCGACCATGAGCCTGCGGTAGCGCTCTGCTATGGTAGGGACGTCATCAAGTAGCACCCGCGCTCCATCACTCTGCTGTTGGATTGTTGGATTGCCTCTTGAGTCGTGGCCACACCACTTTGCTTCCGCCATAAAGATGTCGTAGTCCTCGTTGAGGGTGGGCGGGGTGTTCTGTAGGAAGAGCATACATACCTTCGTATGGGTTCCGCCCTTTCCGCTTGTCTTGAACAATGGCTCGGGCATTATGACCACAGCTAGAAGTCTAACCGTCTCAAGAAGCCAGGCTACCACGTACTCGTAGGAGGGGTTGCCAAGGATGCTCTCCGGCAGTAGTATCCCAACGCGCCCTCCTGGGCGGACAAAGCGTATGCAGCGTTCAAGGAAGAGCAGTTGGGGCGGTTTGTCCTCTTGGAGTTCACTCGCCATTGTCCACTCGCCGGTTTCCTTGTTCTTCCGCCAACGATGAGCGAGATCGTACTGAGAGAGCGTGTCCTCACCAGATATGCGGATCTTGCTGCCGAAAGGAGGGTTCGTCAAGACCACGTCGAAGGTCCCAAGCTGGATAGCATCGCGAGTCTCGTGTTTCCACTCACTGACGGGCACCAAGCTGTTGTCGCAGAAGACCCCGCCACGACCATCGCCGATGATCGCCATGTAGGCCTTGGTGACCTTTGCAAGAAACGTGTCCTTGTCGATGCCTCTGAACTGCCTAGTTGCAAGATCGCGCTTCCATCGATCTAGTTGGAGTGGGTCCCAGCCCTTCTGATTCCCAAGAGCATCGAGTTTCTCCCAGACGTGTGCGAGTGCCACCACAAGGAATCCTCCGGACCCGCAAGCCGGATCGAGAATTGTGTCTTCCATACCTGGGGCCAGAATGTCAGTCATCATTCGAACCACGTTCCTGGGGGTGAAGAACTGCCCCTCGGCACCTCGAAGAGCCGGGCCTATGAACACTTCAAAGGCCTCCCCTACAGCGTCGCGGTCGGCTTGGGTGATGCGATAATTATGTAGCTCGCCAACGACGTAGACGATGCTACTGCTATCTAGGTTAATGGTGTCTTGCGTCGTGAACACGTCGCTGTACACACGCTTAACCTGCTCGAATATGCCGACAATACGGGCGCATACGAGTTCGGGATCTTCGCCGAACCCGCAGCGGAATGCCACGATCTCATCCTCTCCCGTGTTGATCTCATCATAGATCTTGCAAAAGAGCAGACTGATGAGTTCTTGCGCCAAAGCCTCATCGCGTGTGATCCCGGTGGCGTGGCCTGCGAGGTGGTTTCTCATATCCCGGAAAGTGGCCTTGAGATTGGTCGGTGGTATTAGGTCTTTCTTGCGATACTTCCCGATGTCCTGAATTCGTTCGCCGCTCCGTGGGATATTGGGAAGCGGATCGTATGTCCGTCGCCCGTCACGATGGACGATCTTTCGAAGGTAAGCGTGATCCTCACCGTTGTACCAAACGCCTACCTCTGCTGAGCTCATGTCCATATAGAGCTTCAGTTGGCCTATCCCCTTCTTACGGTCCTTGTTCTTGCATTCAACAACAATGAGCAATTCATCTTCAGTCTTCTGGCGGGAGCGGAAGACAGCAATATCTACAGGATACGACTTCGCTTCATCAGAAGGGCGCTTCCTGACTCGAAACTGCGGATGGGTCTGTATCTGATCCCGAGCATAGCTGTACTCCTCGACCAATCGTTGCGAGAAGACCTGGACAGCGTCTACCTCTTCGGGAGTGGCTTCAACCTCCCGACCTGAGATGTAGTCAATCAGACAGCCGGGGCGTGGAATGGAGCCATGTGCAGTCTTGGGCGTCGAAGTCATAGTCGCTCCTTTGTTGCTTGATACGTTCTGGCCGCCTTTTCCACTGACTCGTCCTTGATGTGCCTCCTGAGCACGTCCAGGTTGTCGCCGTAGTAGAGCAGATTGTCGCCCATTTCGCCACCCCCAGGTCACGGAGCTCCCGTCGTCTCTACTTCGCCTGAGTAGCCGAGACTGGCGGGCAGTTGCTCTCGGATTCGACAGGGCGGCCCGGTAATCCCTTCATGGCCGCGACTCTGAACGCCACCGGGGCGATTCTCTTCCACGCGTATCTTGGTGGGGGTGCGGACGTTTTCTTGGACTTCTTCATGCGTAGCCTAAGACCTGCCTGTATTCCATTGGGCTCTTGCCGCCCAGCGACATCTTGATGCGCTTCTCATTGTACCAGTGGAGGTAGCCATCGAGCCTGCCCGTGAACTCCTCGATGCTGACCCCGGCCCACGATCTCCCGTAGAACAGCTCGTTCTTCAGCCGCCCGAAGAAGCCTTCGCACGCGGCGTTATCAGGGGTACAGCCTTTCTTGGACATCGAGCGGGTGAGCCCGGCGGCTTCCATCCTGTCAATCCAGCCTGGCCAGCGGTAGTGGCTGCCACGATCGCTGTGGACCACGGGCCGGTCATTCTCCCCCAGCGTCGATATCGCGTTATCCAGCATGGAGTTCACCATCCCCGCGTCAGGGCTTGTCCCGATGCTCCAGCTGACCGCCATGCCGTCAAAGCAGTCAAGCATGGGTGACAGATAGACCTTGCCGGCAGGCAGCGGAAACTCTGTGAGGTCGGTTAGCCACTTGGCGTTGGGGGCGTCAGCGTGAAAGTCGC
>Ga0315295_10002249_pt1 | contig 16405 bp, 33 predicted proteins | sample YL17G14_0_MG_FD_204453 | JGI IMG/M metagenome (GOLD analysis project Ga0315295, IMG submission 204453) | Sediment microbial communities from Yellowstone Lake, YNP, Wyoming, USA - YL17G14_0 | ecosystem: Environmental > Aquatic > Freshwater > Lake > Sediment | place: USA: Wyoming | collected... | reverse complement strand
ACCTTTCAATCGGGATGAAGCCACTTCCCGCCATGCCTCATCATAGTCATTATTGATTGTGACTATCAGAGGCAGGAACTCTTGGATACAATGGCGTGCAATGAATGCCCGCAGGGATCCCTTGATCCATTTGGTCCCCCGTCGCCAGATCTTTGGGAGCTCTTCAAGATTGAGTCTGGAAATATACCCGGCAGCCTGTTCCAGACTGGTCAGAGACTGACCAGATATCTCTGACAGGACAGAGACTATGACTGGGGTAAGAAGGATCTCTCCGGTGCTGGTTTCAAGTTCTCCAGACTGATACTCATAATCAATATTAGTTCTAAGATCTCTGATGCACCAGTTCCCTTTAAGGGAGAAGATTGAGAAGTTATCGATGTATGAATTGATCCGGTCTTTAGTGGTGACAGTTTCCCAGCCCCCTGTATGAGTCTCAACGGCTCCGTCAGAATGGAAAGTTATTACATAGGTACCATGAAGCTGGACATGGATCTGGTCGTTGTCTCGAATGAGATAGGTGTTGTTGGCAATCTTTTTAGTATCTCGGTTTCGAACTTTGCTGTTGAGTTCATTCAGAGCTTTTTGATAATTCATAAAGAAGCCTTTCTATAAATGTCACTGAGACGTACATGACGCTTTAAACGTATTCATTCGATGTACTCCTTCATGGCGGTGATGATGTTATCGACTGACCAGCCACAGGTATCTATCAGGAAGTTTATTTGTCCTTCCAGGCCATCATTGTTAGCACTGGACGCTAACTCGGATGCTGTCGTGTGGCAGGTCTCGTCGAGGTGATTAGCCTCTACTCCGTGATCTTCCAGATACTTCTTAAGTTCTTTCTTGGTCATTGTAGGATTCCTTTTTAAGTGTTGTCTATCTTAGAGTAGGGGCAGGTATGGGCGTCAGATCATACGTACGCATGATACAAACCTCTCTCATTCGACCTCCTCTTCGGTGTCTTCGTAGACAGTGACATAGCAACCCTCACAGACGTAGACCTGTATAGGTGGAGTCAGTGTATCGCAGATGCTGTATTCTCGGACTTTCTCTAACAGCTCCAAGAACACGGTCTCGTCTGCGGGCTGCCCGGCGTCCAGGCTGTACCCAAGAGCCTCCTTAACCATCTCCTGAAACTCCGCAGGTTCGAGGGCTTCCAGAGAGACCAACGCCTGCACTACGCACTGGGGACGGGATGATACTGGGTAGAGGTTATGGATGTCGTCCCCACCGATTTCTCCATCAGGGTATCCAGTAAAGAAATCTTCTGAGAAAGAAAGTTCGTAGCTCATAGAGCCTCCTTATATTTTGCTGCATATTCTACTGGGTGAAATTTCTTCAACATAAAAGCTCGAAGTTCTGCTCGACAGAAATGATGCCCCTGTAGAGCATTGATCCAGCGGTTGAGGAGTTCCTCTGACAAAGTGTCAGCAGCTTTTAAGAGAGCCTGCTCCCAGTCACTCCCCGCTTCGGGGTCGTGCTCGTTGACAAACTTTTGAAGATCTGCGGGGATTGGTGTCCGCCACGATTGACACAAGTCAATGATGTGGTACGATAAGTTACTATGTAAGACCTCCGTTGGGACAACAGGGTTATTGATGTCGAGCAGGAACTTCATAGAGCCTCCTTACTTGACGGTGGTATGCTGCCAATGATTGTACCCTTGCTTAGTGCCCACGCCTTCGATCATGATATACTTCTTACCTGCAAAGGACTCAAATCTGCCGAGAAAGGTTACAGGTTTATGTTCAAAATCTATATGATAGAAATGGCCTCGGATAAATCTTTTGACAGGAGTTGTGTTTGGGGATGTCTGCCACTTTGGCATAGTCTGTGTTCTCCTTTCAGGATCTTATAAAACAGAGGCCCTTTCTGGGGAAGACCCATATAGAGTATCAAGTCTGTGTAAGGTATAGGTTTGAAGTCTTTAAAATTTTCATACTTGTATATATAACAGGTCTTCTGCCATCCTTTTCTAAGACCACGGCATTTACCAAACGCTACCCATTTTACATTATAAAAGTCCTGATGTCGCCCGGTTACAAGAATGATTGCTGTATGGACAAAAGATTCTTCTGAGTCCACATAGAGTTGCATCTATTCTCCTTTCAGACGACGCTCAAGGAGCTGCTTGGCCTTGCTGGATACCAGACTGTCCATAGGAATCAGGGGAAGGTCTTTAGCCTTGATCCTGGAGAGGTATATAGACTCTACACGTTCTCCACACTGTTCCAGGGCCCCGTTATAGAGTTCCCAAAGAAAGTCATCCGATCCCATTATGTTGGACATGTCCTCTGCCAGTCTCTCGGTGAGTGGCTTATCATTCTCTAAACAGTCCCGAACTTCTTTACTGATACAGTCGTGTTCATAGAGAGAGTTTATATTAACAGAGAGGATTGGGACGTGTCCATCATTAGCTTTGAAGTTCAGATCATCAATACATTTTGGGCAGAGGTAGAGAGTTGTCTTGGGGAGCTTGATGCTCCCCTTATTCTTACAGACAACGCAGGTTTTCATTCAATCGATCCAGACTCAAAGGCCGTTGACTTCCAGACCTTGGCCAGGATCTTTCCTTTCTTCACGTCATAGAAGTGGGGATTGAACCGGTACTTGTGTGTACCGATTGAGATCTCCCGCTGGATAGTGAACTGGTCTTGGTCTACTGATACGAACAGAGGCATGAGTTCTTCCATGAGTTGGTCATGTTCCTGATACAGAGCTTTCATTTTGGTAATCTGGGTTCGGACCTCGGACAGTCTGGAGAACTTATCTTTCAGACTGGTAAGGGCAGCCTGCACGGTGCTGGGGATCTGGGTCTTGGCACTCTGGATCTTTTGTTTCTTTGTCATTTCAATTTCCTTTCTTTAGAAGCCTACGTAAATAAAATCTTCATACTTGTTCATCCAGAAGGCGGCATTGATTCTGGCTGCTGGGAGTTCTTGGACATAGGGATCGAAGCCTAATGGAGAGTCATAGATCATGAAGAACATTTCTTATATTTCCTTTCAACGATAGGGGCGTAGATAGTGCCTATGTATAGGGCATACTCTTTTGAGGGGGCTTCATGTTCCAGCCAGTTAGCTTTAACGGTATCATTAAGTTCTAAAGCAGAACTATAACACCAACGACCGTTGTCCAGACCAAAGAGGACCTTCTCGTCATAGACCTGCTTGTAAGTTACTTCATCCACATGGTCCCCATACTTATCTCCTCGTGTCCACGTCCTGGTCAATTCCGTAATCTTGACCAGGACAGGTGGGGACATCTCAAAATCAGGACGATAGACAATCCAATCCCCTATCTTTAGTTTCTTATCACAGATGTCCGAGAAGCGAGGCATCCTTTATCTCCTTATGAATAATGGCTCTGGCCATTTCATGTAAGAGCTCAAGCTGTCTCTGGCAGTTCGCTTTAAGGGCGTCTATCTCTCGGACCTTCCCCCTAATGCAAGAGTATCTGCCGTCTCCCTTATGAATAAGATCTAGGACATCATTTAGTATCATCAGTCTGGAAGATGCCTTACCCAGCATCAGAAAGGTCTGATCCAGACTCGGGATATCTGAGATAGAATCTATGGCTGTCAGAGGCAAGGTATTTAATCGATCCTTAACAGCCTTCTGATAACTCTCATGGAGTTTGGGAAGAATGGTTGCTATGCTTTCTCCACGCACCCAATCAGGTCGTCGAGTCTGTGACAGGACATTTGGTTCTCCGTTTAACATGGTTCCACCTTTGTTCCGAGTCGAATCTCTTCCAGGATAGATGATACGTGTTCACATCGTTCCAGACCGGCTGTAATGACGATGGCCCGGCCAGAGGAGTGGGCTTCCATCATTATGGCCATGGCTCTGTGTGTGTCACAGTTGATGGCTTTTATAATCTGGACTGCTACCTCATCCATGTCATGTGATTCATCATTAAACAAAACAACATTATAGGGGCGTCCTATGACGTTGGATGTATCAGTTCCTTTAAGTGTTAGTTCATCGGTCATCGAGGTTGCTGTCTCCCGGGTTTAGATGGGTTCTTAGCCTTGACAGTCTTCATGGTCTTGGCAGTTTTGAAGGTCTTTAGGGGCTTACAGGTCTTCATGGGTCTGGATGGCTTGTACTTCATGGGTTATCCTTTCAGCCATGCCCTTCGTAGGGCCTTGAGTATGTATGGATGTATTCTTATAGCCTTATTACTGGTCAGTTGTTATGGAATGATAGGGCACTGAACTTCACAGAGACACAGTTCTTGCTAATGGGTATGACTTCAGAGTCTGGATGAGGGGGTAGGCCCTTGACCAGGGCCTTGAGTGATTCTTTAAAAGCTGCTGACCGCTTCTCCATTTCTTTTGTGGTGTTACGTATACTCTGGGAGATTGTATCAGACATAGATAGGTACTCTCTGTTTTATGATTCTGAAGGATATACCGGGTTCGGATTCCCGGTAATATTTTATTTGTGCTCGTGCGTCTTGACGATTGGTCTCGGTAGTGACACATTCATATCCGAAACCATAGTCCCCCTGTATCTCCCACTCGTCTTCTGTCTTACGGATATACATATAGTCACTCCTTAGGTTTAATGACCCAATCGAATCCGTATAGAAAGTCCTGCCATTTAATAAAGGACACATCCTTCTTATTAAGACCTTTCAGAAAGACCCCTTTATCAGACAGAAGATCTACGATATAATTCTTCCGACGTTTCTCTGTCCCGTATAAGCGTAGTCCAATTTTTAATTTCTTGATTACGTCCTGATTTTGAATAAGACGATGAAGAATATACTTCTTGAGTTCAACCTGTTCTCTGACCCAAGAAAGCAATTCCTTTTTATTGGTCATCATAAAGTGCTTCTCCTTTTAACTATGTCGCGTGAGATAAACCTTATCACCCCAGTCTACTGGGGGATTCTGTCCCTCTGGGAGTACCCAGAGTACCTTCGAACAGTCTGGCTTCGTTGGCGCCGGGGCACAGCCATCCGTCAGAATCATTAGCCCCCGATATCGGGCCTTGTTAGCGATGTCTATGACCGGCTGGAAGGATGTCCCACCCCGGCCTTTGAATTCCAGACTCTTATGACGGCGGTTATAGGGGTGTGGATCTTCTGTCTTGTCACAATCAAACTGCATGAAATCTACCGGGAGCATCTCGGATAACTGATTCATGACCCCTATCCATTGTGCTAACAGGTCTGCGTCTATACTTCCAGACGTGTCTGCTGCTACCAGCCATCGGTCAACGAACTCTCGTTTGGATCCAGGATGAATGAACCCTGTCCTACGGTTGGGGCGCTTCCGGGTTACTGTCTTGTCTTTCCAGGCCATGTTCCCAAACCATGTCCGGATTTTGTTCTTCCAGTTGATTCGTTTCGTCTGGGCAGCCATGATGAGTTCCTTGGCAGAGGCCGAGACTGTGCCCCATGAATCCATACGGGCAACTTCTTTTATCTTAGCCCGGACTTTCTCATCAGCCACCTCATGCTCTCTCCATCCATCATGAGCATCAAAGGTCTTAATCTTGATTGTAATCTTCTGTCCTTTTTTCTTATCTCCACCCCCACCCTGTCCTTGCTCATCTCCATCCCCACCCTGTCCTTCTTCAGAGACCCCGTCGATCTCTATGGTGATCTGGGGCATCCTCTTTCTCAAGAAATCATAGTACCATTCCGCAGTCTGCATAGTCTGGATGTCTTTGAACATTGGTTCTTTTTCCAGACTGCTTACAAATAATCCTCCGGCTTTCCCGTCCTTTGTTACAGGTCGGACACAGGAATGCGACGGGTCATTAGGAATCAGTTCATTCACGGCCAGGTCTGTGGCCATGTTCCAGAGGTATCCCTCTTCTAACTTCCTACTGGTACAATGATGCAGTGCCAGATGCAGGACCTCATGGCACAAGACATAGGTCAGTTCGTTGTCTGTAAGGTTATTAGTAAAGACCGGGTTGTACCGGAGTTCAAACTTTCCAGACTCTGTAACCAGGACCCCCATGGTTCCGATGTTGTTATCAGGATGCTTGGTCATCATACCCAGGATCTGATGCACAAACTTGAACCGGCAGATCAAGAATGATATCATCCATTCTATACGTTTCTCTGCCTTGGAGATGTCTTTAACTGTGGCTGGGGTCAATTCCTCTGTAATCATAAAAGATACCTCTTTCTGGATTAGGAAGGGGGGAAGGCCCCCCTTCTTTAGGAGGCCTTATCTTCACCCATTGCCATCTTCTTATTCAAGAAACCATAGATGTAATCCGTTACACCCGTTGTCTCACGATACCATTTCGTAGCCTGTTCCCGGGCATCGGTCGTGAATTGAGACCAGAAACCAGACGCGGCTTCCTTGGGAATCAGCTTCACATATTTGAACAGGTTCTCGGACTGTTTCTTCGTGAGCTTGACCTTCTCCTTGGAGATGTAGTTCACAATCTCCTTGTTATAGAAGGTTACCTCTGTGACCAGCATGGCCTTGAAGGACTCGACCATCTCATCATTGAGATGATCCAGAATGTCCTTGGCGTTATAAACCTTATAGTTCTGCCGGATGAACTCCGTGAACTGGACTGCAATGGTATCCCCGACATACCCCTTAGAGAGTAAGAGGAGATAATCGAGATCCTTGAGCAGGTCGTCTCCGTTGTCTTTCATGTACTTGATACAGTCTGACAACGAGACCCAGGACCGTCTGGACGGATAGACTACCCCAGACTCGATACCTTTCTCTGGGGGATCCAGGTCCCCAGAGAACTTATTCACGTACTGAAGGATGGCCCGGTGAACTCCGATCTCTTCGGCATAGTTCATCCACTCAGGAACCGTTGGACGGAACTTGATCTTGAGGAACCGGTCATATAGGGCTGGGTCCATGGACTGGACACTATAGGCATCCATATTGTCGTTGATGGCAGAGATGACTCGCCAGCCTATTGGGAGTTCCCGGAAGTTGAGCCGGTAATCCAGAGCCAGTTCAAAGGCTGTCTGCTGGACTTCCCGTGTTGCTCTATTGAGCTCATCCAGAAACAGGAACCCAGAGGAGTCCGGGTCTGTCGGGAACCAGTGGGGAATGTCATAGATCGTAACATTTTCAGCCACGACTTCCTCAGTAGCCTTGACTCCGGCTTTGAAGACGACATGGGTGATAGTGAACTTGTCCATGCCCCGTGGCATCCCTATGAGATCACCAACCTCACGCTGGGACAGGCGCATGTCTATGAACCCGAAGGGTTTGCCGAGTTTCTTGGAGAGCTCGGCGGCAGTCTGGGCCACGACTTGGGATTTGCCCAGGCCGTGGTTGGATTCGATGAGTACGGACTTACGGGGTGGGAGACCCATGAGAGTACGCTTAGTCTGGAGAACATTCATTTATACAGCCTCCTTATTTTGTGTAAGACGGGTTTCGAGAATTCTTTTCCACTCAATAGAATGGAATGTTTCCTCTGTGATTATCAGAGGAATGAAACTTTCTGGAACAGACTTGGCAATGTATTTCTTTGTGTACCATGAGAGTTTCTTCCAGAGTCCTTGAAGCTCTTTCAGAGTGAGCTTAGCCAGGGCTGATGTAAACAGTTGCTCAAGAATATTTTTCTCATAGTTATAGTTTAAATCTTCTGCTTTATCTACAACGAAAGACCGATCTATCAGGGAGTTCAGGATGTTTGCATTTTTTTCTTTCTTCAGGATCTCAGCCAGACATGTACTGTCTGGAAAATGATTTTGTTCAAAGGCTTTAGCAATAAATGTAGCCTTGATAGACCTGGAACTGTTTGGCCCCATATTAACAAAGTCTGCCCAGGGAATTTGAACGGCCATGTCAGGATTCTTGGTTATAAGATACCGGAGTCCTTTCCAATTCTCCTGGGTGTCCAGACAGACTTTTTCCAGATGAACCTTTCCATTAGAATCAAAGTGGATCATAGGTAATGATACCTGTCTATTAGGCAAGATTTAAACTTGAGAATTCCTTCGGGGACATTTCAATCTCTACTGTTGAAGACGTAGCCTGAGTTACGATCTTACTTGCAGGGTCATCCTTCTTAAAGAACTTATTTATTGTTGAAGATAGAATGGATGACTCACAGCCAATCAATAACGGTGCATGCCCTTTCTTTATCTTAATCAGGTTAATAACCGGGGCCAGATTATCCAGAACTTCTGGGGAGGATACAGACAGGAGTGCATCGATCATGGCATCAGTCTGGGCCAATTTTTTTATTGACCTTATTGAGTCTGGACAGATCTTTATCAGTTCTACCCAGGTCTCTTCCGTGATTCTGGCTTCGAGTTTCTTAAGATTGATAAGACCTTTTAAGGGAGCGACACCGTTGAGCAGTACGACGGAAGCTGGCTGGATACGACCCTCGGCATTCTTTCTAACCACATCCTTTTGAAATTCTGGGTTGTTCTTTATTCGAGCAGGAAGGTCATCAGGGCATATAGATCCGGTAGCGACGTAGGCTACTTGGACTGGATAGGTCTTGATTGGAAGCTTATCCAGATTAACATGACGGGCAGCTTCAACACACATGCTTTCAGTAATCAATCTAGTCGGGATCTTGTGTATGTTGTCTACATAAGCTTCCAGGGCTTTCTGGGCTAGGGTCTCTGTCCAGAGAGTCTCTGGGATATCTGTTCGATCCAAGCAGACTGTATCGTTGAAGGCTTCAGACAGGGCCTCAGTCGTGTAGACCTGGATAGGAATATCAGACCTGTTAATAATTGCCTGCTGTTTTCTCGCCAGTTCTATGAGGAGCTGCTTGCCTTTTGTCTCGTCTGCCCAGAACTTTGATGGGATCTCTTCAACAATACCATCATGTTCTGCAATAAGTATCAAAATTTCTTCGTCAAGAATATGTTCAGGGATGAATTTTATTTCATTGAATCTCTGAGATTTGATTCCAGCAATGAACTCTGTCCGGGTCGGGTCTGGGAGACTCTTAAGAAAGTCAGCATCTTTCTCGATCAGTTGCAGTCGTTGTTTCTTGGTGAACAGGGCGAAGTGCTCTTTAGGGATATTATTCTTATGAGAGTACCGCCAGGAACCCAGGGCATAGATCACGGACAAGGCCGGGGTCTTTTTATCTTCAGGGAGAAACTCATAGATTTTATAGTTGTACCGGTCTTTAGATCTCTTCATGAGAGACAGGATCACGGCCTCATTCAGAGTTATAACGGTCTTGATTAGGGCCGGGCGTGTCTCAAGGAGACTTCTGAGTCTCTCGATGTTTACATGGTACTTCATTTCTTTCTCCTTATTTAATTACCGGAAAAGATCAGTATCTTTGTCCCGGTCGGGTAGTCTTCTTTCTCGTCACTTCCGCCGTATTCAGATTGATAGACTGTTCCTGCGGCGCCGACGAAATCGATTGTTCCGTCTGGGGTATAGACTCCTATGGGGAGGTCCATCCATTCTGGATGTTTCTCACAGAGTGTGCGGAGAGTCTCCACGTTATAATCAGTTGGATCGAGTTCCCAACAGCCCTCTTCATTTAAGTGCATTGACATTGCGTCTCCTTACTTGTTTGTGTGCCCAGTGATTGTATCCTTTTTTTTCTCCGACCCCTTCTATCATAATCATTTTATTTGGGACATAATCTTCAAAGGCACAGATGACATGGATGGACTCACCTGTGACCTTATCGACTACCTCATCCCCTGGATGAAGTTTCTCTGCTTGCTTGAATGTCATGAAAGTCCCTCCTGAATCAATGGTTGATACGGGTCATTAGGGTCCGAGTCATCTCCTGATAAACTTTCTCATGAAGAGCTGGGACTTCGTCCTTGTGGCTATCCAGAAAGTTGAACAGCTCTGATATTTCACCATCGCTGAACTCTATGATGACAGGGATCTCTCGTGACTTGCAGGTAGGTATGGGCATTACAACCTCCGGTTTAGGGGCACACAAGGCAGCCATCTTATCAAAGTCGATGTACGTACCAAGCGTCGTGCCCTTAAAGTATTTAACGGTATCGTCGTGTGTACGGTGCCCATTGTGGTGGGCGTTGGTGAAACAGATCCAGTTGACCAAGCTCTTAGAAGTGCCAGGCTTTATGCACTCTTGTATGTGTAGACAACTCATAGAGCCTTCTGAGTACATCTGACCCAATTGATACGATCTTGGTCATTCGGTCGTTTAAGATCCGGGACGTGCTGTTTAAGTTGAGCGTCAATCTCTTTACGATGTTCAATGACATATTTTCGTATTGATGTAGGTTGAGCTACTGCTTTAATAGTTAGAGCAGCTTCATGATTAATACTTTTCATAGAGAGCTTCTTTCTTTAGACGTTCTAAATCATTTTGTGTTATCTTACCTTCTTTAACCATCTGTAATATTTTTTCCATTGCATCCCATACGTCAGGGGGATATCCTCTATAAAACTTTAAGTCACTGGCCGCAATTTCTTTTTCGCCGCCCTGCCCTTTTAGAGTAATGCTATTTCCATGGCCACCTTGAATGGTAAACTCATTACCTTCTGAATCCCAGACTCTCATAGAGCCTCCTTAGTTAGCGGAAAACACTAAGACACTCACCATAGGAGAGTCTTTGTTTATTGGGTCGTCTTGTGTCAACGAGGTATACACATCACCGGCAGCGCCTACCCAGTCATAGCTTCCATCTGGGACGTATACCACGATAGGAAGATCTCTCCACTCTGGATGCTCTTCATACAAGGTACGCAGGGTTTGGGGGCATGATGACATAGAGCCTCCTTAGTTACCGAATGATGCCCAAGCACGCTCCATCAAAGGGCTGGGAGCGGGGGTGTCCTCTGGAGCGATGTCGTCCCAGTCGATGATCGTATGCGTATCAAAGTGTTTCTTGAACTCTTCACTGTCGATCAGCTCATTGAGCCACGCTTCATTACCGGCAGTCTTTTTAAACCCTGCCAGTATGAGCGTATGCTTGTCTCTTAGTATGTCTGGGCTTGCGTATCCATTACAGATCTTGAATGAGATACAACGTTCTGCGAGTTGCTTACTGGCTGCTTCTCTCTCGAAATTAAACATAGAGCCTCCTTAAATTACCAGATTGATCTGAAACCCCTTACGGGCACGTTTCAGACATCGCTTACAAGTAACGTTCTGAATGTATGAAGTGTGCTTCCAGCCAGAGGCCCCTTCTTTGTTTTTGTTACAGACTATGACATGATCGAGGATCAGATGTATTTTCATAAACAGACCTGCTCCCAGACGGCTTCTACAATTTTAGGCTCTAATGCCGGGACCTCTTCATAGACATAGGCATCAAAGGACCCGTCTCCACGGTCAACAGTCTGGATATGCTCGTCTTTCTTGTCCATATCATTAATGTCTTCATCCAGGATCAGGACCCGGACATCTTCTATGTCTGAGTCTATGCCTTGAATCATACCCCCTCGAACGTAGATGACTATTTTACTCATGATGAGATCTCCTTAATGGTCAGCCTTACAGCGACTTGGTTGTGGCTTTCTTTAAAGACTTCAAGATCTTTATCATCCATGTAGAGGTAGAGTAGTCCACAGAACTCTTCCCCCATGAGCTCCCCTTGTTTAAACTCAAGATGATCTACCTGAACTGTTACTCTCTTAAGCTTTAATATCTTCACCCATCTTATCCTTTCGCAAAGACATCTGCTTAGCAACCTCAAGTAGAAGATCTTCTGCTTTATCTACAACGAAAGTAACACCCTCAGGAAGATCCCTTCCATCTGGAGGAAATACTGGATGGTAAATACCATTTATCTTTTCCCAGAAGAATTCCTCAGGATGCCCAATGTTACTGGCATCATGAGGATACTTCTGAGCTATTGCCCAACAGACCCCCTTACTCATGGCCTCCGCCGTTTCCATGGCCTGAATGCCGGTTTCAATGCCGTAGGATTGACCCGGGCATTTGTGTTCTGAGGATCTGTATACTGTGCCCAGAGATCTTTCTTCTGTTGAATGAAGGTCTCATAAGCAGCCGGATCGGAAAGGATAATCTTCCCCACTGCTATCTGAAAGTGCAGGTAAGAAACAAATCCGGTGACCTGGAAGATCCCAAGGTTTGCACGGTCTGCCATTCGGGAATGTATCCCGACACAGGCATCAGGAAAGATCTGTCCATTCACAGATAAGAACTCTGCCCGGATTTGATCCTTCTCTTCCCCGGTCATGTCCCGTTTCTTCGTCCGCTTGTGACCATTACCATTCCTCTGTCTGGGAACATAGGTCTGAGTTCCAGACGGGGGTATTGTCGTGAACTCCCCTGGGTCTTGGGTCACAGAAGTTACCTGTGGGGCCTCTATTTCGCCGAAGGGTGTCATCGTTACCTGAGAAGTAGGAGTCACCTGAGGAGTCTCAGTCGTTACATTTCCACGGAGATCATTAACGATGATGTCATTAAAAGCCGTGTCCATACGAGACTTGAACTTACTCAAGGCCTTCTGAACAGGGTCAAGCAAGACTTCATCGGGGACTTCAATCTCTTCATCTACCTTGTCTGTGTTATTGGCAAGACGTTTCAGTTCCACGACCAGGAACTTTTCGACAAAATCCGCAATCAGATCCTTGTTATTAACATGGATCTGATCCTGGGATCTCTTCTTGAGCCATGAGAAGAACTTATTAAGTCGGTCTTCTGCCGTGTACTGGACTGTGATCTTCATTACAGACCCCTTTCTTTAGAGGAGGATCTTAGTGAGCTTGGAATAGAACTGACCTGCAAATTCCGTCAGGTCCTTAACAGGGATAAAGTCCGGACAGTATTCTTTAAGAGAATCATCATTGATCCCCAGACCTACAACCCGGATCCCTGCTCTTTGTATACGTTCCAGGAAAGTCTTCATGGCCTTTCTCATGGCTGTGTCTAAGACATCGGATCCTGTCTCTGTCATACCATCTGTAAGTATGAACAAGACCTTCTTAGTCTCTGAGCGAACGATCAATCTTTTGGCAGCCCATCTTATGGCTGGGTACTCTGCCGTGTTTTTCATGTCTGCCGGTGGACGGAACCGATAACGGACCCGTCGATAGGGTTCTTCAAAGATTTTCATCACATTGAGATGACATGGTACAGATCTGATACCTTGTTCTGCTAAGGTATTGTTACAGGACTCAATCGTAAATCCTACAGCTTCGAAGGGTATCCGGAGCTTATCAAGTTCTACCGCTAAGGCAGTCATGATAGACAAGGCAGTCTTTATTTTCAGGCCATTCATTGATCCTGAATTATCAATGACCATGGACACGGCCGAGTCCTCATAGACAGTCTCAGACTTACGCTTAAAGACTTCCTGGGATCCTTGCTTAAGTTTCCAGAGTCTTTTAGAATCTAACTTACCTGTCCGAAGGTTCCTCTGCCAATAGGGAGCTCTCTCGGAGATCAGGAGTGTCCGGAGTTTTGCTCCGACATAGCCTGTCATTTTCTTACCATTATCTTCGAAGGCCCTGACAGTTTGTTCCCATGAACCAAGTTGGGATTCATTAGTTATGAGCTCTTGGAGTCCTGGAACTTCACGATAGATCTGGGTAGTGTCAGCATACTTATTGACCTCAGTCTTGATCTCATCTCCGATGTCCTGGACTGTGGTCTCTTTCTCTATTTCATCCTGGGCCTGTTCAAGGGTATCCTTAGCAGCCTGACTTAGTCCATTACTTTGACTGTTCTGGTTAGAAGGATCTGTATCAGATCGGAATCGTCTTGGGTCATCAGTTGTTCCAGAGGACTCTTCAAGCTGTGTCGGTTTACCATTATCGCTCGTGCCAGAATCAGTTCCTCGTTCGTTGCTGCTCGGATCCCCGTCGCTGTCTTCGGATTCTTTGCTATTGGAGGGAGCACTGTCGTCTCCGCTTCCAGAATCTTGGGGGTCTTCATCTTCTGAGTCCGTGGTGCTGTTGTTTTCGCTTCCAGAATCTTGAGGATCTGTTTCTGTGTCTTCATCTTCTGAGTCCGAGTTATACGACCCGGAACTTTGTGACTTTTTACTTTTGTCACTCTTATCTCCTTGGGACTGTTGAGGTTGCTGGGGTGGTTCCGATTCCTTAAGGGCATTGAAGATATCTTCAGTCAAAATCTCTGAGTCATGTAAGGTCTTCTGGGACTTGACCTTATCCATGAAAGGCCGGAGCTTGGCATTAAAGACTTCTTCGATCTCGGCAGGGACCTGGGCCTTGGACTGGATACCAAGTTGTTCCTCACGGGCCCTTAAGTATAAGAGCTTGAGGAGCTTACCGAATACAGACTCTTTAGCACCTTGAAGGTGTGCATTGAATTTGGTCTCGGTATAGGTCTCTAAGAATTTCTTCCACTTCCGAGACATGCCTGGGTATCTATTGGTCATTTCAGTTTCAATACAGACATCTCGGACTACATTGAATATTGATTGCTTGGATCGATCAGTGATGGCTTGAAAAGCCTTAACGTCCTTGGTTACAATATGCCCTGTCTCGTGATAGACCCCGACCTCGGTCATTAGGCGGACGAAGTCATCGGCTTGATCTTCGACCGGGACTACATAGATCTTTTTACCATCTGTACAGAACTGGGTCCCGATGACTACTTCGACACCGGTGTCTTCGGAGTAGGTCTTAGCAAAGACCTCCATTTTGGATTCAATCGGGAGTGTATTCATCAGGTCTCCTTTTATTTTCGTGGGGTATTCAGATTCAGAATGTTCCGTACTATCTTAAGAGATTCAGCCTTGCCATAGGCTTCATAGTTCACTTCAAGAACTTGGTTTAGAAATTCTAATGCTTTGATATGCTTATCAATCAAGTTCCCATAGAGCTCATCAAGATCCAGGGTCATGATAGATATAGCTACCCATCCAAGACATATTCTCAGGAGAGTTGGGTTTCCAAAATGAACTCGGAACCCGGCATATCTTCCGAATGAAACATAGAATGAGAGTCCTTTAAACATTATCTATCGTACCTTTCTGATCAGTCATAGTGTGTCCATTCCTTTGGGTCTCGAAGGCGTATGTTTCCCTCAGAGTCAGCCTTCCACCACGCTCTATCGATCTTACATATCTTTCCTCGGCATGCGTCGAAGTTCAGCACACGCCCTTTGGCGTCGGCTATACGATGCACGAGAGAGTCTACCTGCTCTTTATCGAGCCGGAGATACTCCTCAGTGTCTTTGGCTATGAAAATGATCCCGCCATTCAGGTATGCCATGCACTCGTCGCAAGGTTCCTGAGATGGGATCTTATTGTGACCGTACTCCTGATACCCATCACGACTACCATACTTTCCATCAGTATTCTCATGGAGCTTCTTCATTGTACTATCACAGGACGCCCCGAGTAGGGCAAGTTCATTTGTATCCTTGCCACAAATGTAGCAGAAGCACAGTGCTGGAGCGACACCGTGTTTCTTAGACAGTGTAAGTGACATTACGATACTCCTTTCAGTGTTATCGTACCCTGTTCTCTATGAACGTCTTCACAATGTCCCTGTCGGTCTCGGTCATCCGATTCAGGAATGTGAACCATGCTGCATCAATCATGCCCATCGACATGCCGACTATGGCATCAGACCATTCCAACAGGTCCCGAGTTGAGATCGTGGATATGATCCTGTCAGCGCCTGTCGTTCGGGCTGATCGGGCATCTCGGGCAGCATCAACCATCTGTTCGGCCAGAGACTTGTCGATCCCTGTCTTATTGACCAGGACTTTAATTTCTTGAGGCCGGTCCATATAGTCCATAAGGACTGTGAGCGAGAATCGGTTCATGAAGGCCTGGTTCAGGGGCTTGGTACCGGAGTAGACGAAGGAGTCTTCACCAGTGCCAATTGTATTGGCTGTGGCGACCACGAAGAAGTCCTTGGATTTAGGGACGACTTCCTGGACACCTGTGTTACAGGTGTAGTAATTCTGATTGGTTTCCATGACTCGATGGAGCCCTGCCAGGATATCCGGCACGGCCATGTCTACTTCCTCAAGGAGGAGGCCTTTACCTTCTTTATAGGCCCGGAGGACTGCTCCATAGGAGACGGTGGTGACTGCTTCACCTTTATCATTGGTGGTGACCCACGGCTTAGCCATGAGCTCATCGTTAGAGGTCTCACCGGTGCAGGAAAAGATCTCAAGGCGTTCCTTGAGTCTGGCTGCAACCTGGATAGCGTAGCAGGACTTGCCACATCCTGTAGGGCCAACAAGGAGCAAATTCTTCCGCCGTTTAATAGCGAACTCAATGACCTTAGAGATGGCTGGGTTCTCCTCAAAGTGTGGATCAGTCTTCAGATCATCGGGCTGGCCGGTGGCGACTGCTTTGGGACGAAGGGACTGGGCGAAGTCCTGGGCATCGGTCAGGATCTGATTCATGGGACCTCCTTAATAGGGTTTCTTGCACTCACACTTAATGGTGTAATAGACTTTACCTTTACAACATTTACAGTAGGATTTCTGGGCATGGAGGATGTTACCGCACTTACATACGGTGAATGAGTAGT
>Ga0315295_10002248_pt1 | contig 16408 bp, 17 predicted proteins | sample YL17G14_0_MG_FD_204453 | JGI IMG/M metagenome (GOLD analysis project Ga0315295, IMG submission 204453) | Sediment microbial communities from Yellowstone Lake, YNP, Wyoming, USA - YL17G14_0 | ecosystem: Environmental > Aquatic > Freshwater > Lake > Sediment | place: USA: Wyoming | collected... | reverse complement strand
GTGAAGTCCTGTGACCATCGAAAAAACCTTTATTGCCCTTTAAATGCAGGGGCGAAAACGAAATTTCGGAGAATCTTTTTTGCAACTACTGAGTAAATTCTCTTGTTTTTTTGTTCTGGCTCCTGAATTCTTTTTCGCTAACCCAAGAAAGCAACCCCAATCTCATATTTCGCGAACGAAATAACAAAGGAGGAAAGAAATGACTGTTAATGATGTTAAAAAAATCTGTGTAGTCGGGGCGGGAAACATGGGGCATCAGATATCGCTCCTCTGCGCCATCCAAGGATATAAGACCACCTGCACTGATGTGATCCCTGAAGTTTTAAAAAAAGCCGAAAAATTCGCGGACACCTATCTGCCCGGAAGAGTGGAAAAAGGAAAGATGACCAAGGAGGTGGCCGAGAAGGCCCGGAAGAATATTTCCTTTACCGGAGACCTGAAAGAAGCCGCCAAAGATGCGGACTACGTAATTGAGGCGATCATAGAGGTCCTCGACGCCAAGAGAAAGATGTTCGCGGATCTCGACCGCCTGGCTCCGTCCCAGGCGATCCTGGCCACCAACAGCTCCTTCATCGTCAGCTCCCTGATTGCGGATGTTACGAAGCGGCCCTCGAAGGTTGTAAACATGCATTTCTTCAACCCGGCCCTGGTGATGAAACTCGTAGAAGTCGTCCAGGGGCCCCATGTCTCGGATGAGACCGCGCAGACAGCCATGGACCTCTGCACGAAGCTGGAAAAGGTCCCCGTCCTTCTGAAGAAGGAAGTAGATGGATTCCTCCTGAACCGGATCTTCCGGGTGATCAGCAAAGAAGCCCTCTGGATGCTGGAGATGGGCGTGGCCAGCGCCGAGGACATCGATAAGGCCTGCGTCTTCGGAGCGGGCCATCCGATGGGCCCCTTCCGCCTGAATGATCTCACCGGAATCGACCTCAGCTACACCATGTCTATGGAGCGGTTCAGAAAGACCGGCGACCCCGCAGACCTTCCTTGTCCGAGCTTGGTAGAGAAATACATCAAGGGTCATTACGGCGAAAAGACCGGCAAAGGATGGTACGACTACACGAAAAAATAGAAAAACCCATTGAACCCGTTGCGCGAGTTGTTTCTAATGGAATGGGAGGTACGAATACTGGGAGGGGGTAGGCATCCCAGTATTCGTACCTACGGCTGGGCTTAGAATCTTAGTTTTCGAGCCTATCACCTAATCCCAATAAGCCCCAAAATCTTCCCTTCGACAACGGAACAGATTCTTCCATGAGAACTGAATATTTTTCTGCTGATACGCTGATGAATGGAGAGAATAGGAATGGAAATTCGCCCGGCGACCCTTGGAGATGAAAGTCAAATCATCGATCTCCTCAAGCAATTCCCCCCGGAAGAGATCTCTTTGGACTGGAAAGATGCCGCTTCGACGTTTCGTCAGGTCATCGAGAACCCTGAGCTGGGATCGGTCCTGGTCGCGGAAGAGAACGGGGAAATTCTGGGAGTCATCAGCATCTCCTACCCTACCGCAATCCGCTGCGGGGGGATATATTCCTGTATAGAGGAATTCATCGTTTCCGAGAAAGCCCGGGGAAAAGGAATCGGCGGACAACTCGTCGAAGCGATCATCGCCGCGGCGACTGCCAGAGGATGCTATGAAATTCAAATCAACAACCCCAGCCCGCTGGGTTACCCTGTGTATCTTCGCCATGGTCTGAAGGATATCGGCAGACACCTCAAAATGAAATTGCCTACCTGTTAAAGGGGAATGAAGAATAATGATGATCTCGTAAAAAGTAGGGAAAGCCGTCACTCCTGCGAAAACAGGAGTCCAGAACTACCTGAATTAACTGGATTCCCGCTTTCGCGGGAATGACGAAATTTGGACCAAAAGGACTTTTTACGAATCCATAAAGAATCATTCCCTCAAAAAACCCCATGCCCGCCCGCTAGTCACGGACCTGAATTTTGACCTCGCAGCAGTCATGACCATAGGCCAGGCATTGGCCTTCGAAAAAGGGTGCCAGTTCGGCCTTTGGATTGATCCGCTTAAGGGTCTCCTTGGCTATGGCCCAGAGGAATCTGCCGCAGTAGTCCGGATACTGCTTGAACACTTCACTGGCCACACATGATTCCTCGACCTTTACGGCCTTTTTGGGTTCGCTTTCCACCCATTTGCCCTTGACTCCGGACATCCCGTCTTCGAAGTCAAAAATATTCCCCAGGCTGCGGGCGCTTTCCGGGTCTTCAACCAGGAATTTCATCAAGGGAACCCGGTATTCGGCAAACTCGCTGGCGGCTTTCTCCAGAACTTCCCAACCTTTCTCTCCAAAGGCCTCAACCACATTCTTCACCATGATCATGGGCAGCCTGGCGGCATACCCCTGTACGACCGATGTTTTGGCCATCTTCGTTGCCTTTTCCCGATCTTCCGTCATATCCTTTCCTCCTTTTCACCCATACCGGCGCCCTTTCCCATTCCTGTCCATTACCTCCCCTTGAATTGAGCGGGACGCTTTTGGAAGAAGGCCGTAACGCCCTCCACACTGTCTTCGGTCAGCCCAGCCTCCTTCTGCAGCACTCTCTCCAGGAGAAGCTGCTCAACATAACTATTCTCCCAGCTATTCCAGTACAGTTTGCGGATGAGGTGCAATGAAACGGTGGGCCCCGAGGCGAGCTCCCTGGCAAGTTTCAGGGCCTCGGGCATCAGGTCCCCGTCATCGTAAACCCGGTTGATCATCCCCCATTCGAGCGCCGTCTGGGCCGGCAGTCTCTCGCCGAGCAACGACAGCTCCATCGCCCGAGCCCGCCCGATGAGACGCGGAAGAAGGTACGTGGCACCCCCGTCGGGGATAAGACCGATCCGGCGAAAGGCCTGCAAAAAATACGCCGAACGGGCCGCAAGAACAAGGTCGCCCATGAGAGCAAAACTCATGCCCACACCGGCTGCCGGCCCGTTGACGGCGGTGACAATCGGCATTCTGAGGTCCCGCAGGCCCAGAAGCAGCGGAGTATACCATTGCTCCAGCACCTTGCCCGCATCCCGCTCGTCTTTATCAGCGGACGCGTCCCTCTCCGGATCAGCAAGATTTGCGCCGGAGCAGAACCCGCGTCCAGCGCCTGTCATGAGCAGGCATCGGGCACCGCTTTCCGCCTTCCCCAGTCTCGTGATTGCGTCCAGCAACTCGCGGACCATCTGATGTGACACCGCATTCAGGGCCTCTGGATGGTTCAGCGTGAGAACTGCCACATGGTCCGTGAAATCAAGTTTGATACGCTCGTAATTCATCGACTCCTCTCCTTCCTTAGTTTAACAACCAACCCGCTTGGGAATAAGTCCCTTGCTCGGCCTTGAAGTATAGGCAATTTGTGATTATGTGTCAACGAGGTCCAAACATCTGTGCGGGTGTCCCCGAAAAATGTCCTACGGTTTTAGAATATCATTTACAGATCCGTAAATTTACGTTACCTTCCTACAAGCGCTGGTGAAGGTCAGGGTATTAACCTTATATATTTATGAAATCACTTTTGAGAAGAAAGGACGCGGGGTGAAAATGAAGGTGCAAAGAAATATGATCCGAGAGGCTTTGGATAAACGGAATTTAGCCCTGGGGACCTGGGTCCAGATGAAGAATCCCGAGGCCTGCGAATTGGTTGCGGCTGCCGGTTATGATTTTGTAATCATCGATATGGAGCATGGATCTTTCGGCTGGGATGGCGCAGTCGATATGATCCGAGCTGTTGAGTATGGTGGCGCAACGCCAGTCATCCGTTTGCCGGGAGACTCCATTGTGGACATAAAGAAGGCCTTAGACGCAGGGGCTCTTGGGGTAATCATACCCAAGATCTGTTCTGGCAAGGAGGCTTTACAGGTTGTGAAGGCCGCCAAGTATGAGCCCTCAGGAAGGAGAGGAGCCTGCCCTGTGGTAAGAGCTACGGCTCATGGCCTTCTGGATTGGAAAATGTACCGCAAATGGTCGGACGAAAACGTGATGGTCTGGGCGATCGTAGAGACGATGGAGGCGATAGAGAATATTGCTGATATTGTTTCTCAGGGCTTGGACGCGATCGTCCTCGGGCCCTTCGATCTTTCGATGGCCATGGGATTTCAGGGAGACGTTGAACATCCCCAGGTAAAAAGAGAGCTAATTCGAATTTCCGAGATTGCCTTAAAGAAAGGCGTTGAGTGTGTGGCTGTTTTATTCGATATGGAGCCGGAGCAAATCCTCAGGTCCGCCAAATTCTGGAAAGAGAAGGGCTGTCGAATGATAACAACGTCGTCAGATCGAGGAATCTTGTCCCACTTTCATAAGAAAGTGCTTGACTCCCTGCAAGATCTTTCCAAATAGTTCTTTATTATCATATCCTATGCAAACCAAATCATCTGATATCATTGCAGTGAAAATCAGAGATTGACCCTGCAGGCGTTGCCAGGGCAAGTCAGAAAAATCAGAATGAAATTCTTGGAGGTTATCCGTTGGAATGACCATCTACATGGCCGATAAAGGGTGTAAGTTAAAGAATCATCAGTAGACATCTTCAGTTTTTGGGGTATGTATTCTTACATTTATGAACCGCCAACCAGCCGGTTTGGGGGATACTTAGGGGATATCCGATCGAATGTTACTTCCTCATCGAAACGCTTTCCTTTGATAGTGAAGATTCCAATCTGAGATCGATAAAGAGTGGAAAACGTTTATCACATTTCTAAGGAAGTAATTGGGGAGTTTTGGGGAAGTTCTTCTCAATTTAGCGTTCCCAAACAAAAAGGTCTTTTAAAAATAGCTTGCAAAAATAGGCCGTTATAATAATTTCAGCAATTTGGTATATGAATTGCCTATTTACTTTAAGGAGCCACCACCAGGATTTTATTAACCCATAACCCAATCCCTAAACTTTTGGAGGATGTTATTAGCGGGACTTTCCAGAAGGTGCCGATACGACGCCTCCAAGGAGTTCTTGTATCCCCTTGGAGGCTTTTATGCTTTAATTCTCGTCAATGCATTTAAAAGGTATTTAAGATGTAGAAAATTTGAGACCTCAAAAATCGAAACTGTAACAAATTCGATGGAAAGGATATAAGGTAAGAAAAGATTTATTTGTAACTCTTTCTATGCACCGCTTTAAACTTTTTGAAGGGAAAAAATGAAGAGAACATGTTTGTCAATTATAATTGCCGGATTGCTAGCGTTCAGTGCTGTAACCTTTCTCTTTCCCGTCCCCCTTTACCCAAATTGTTTCACTGCTACCATTCAGCCAATACAAATTTGTGACGATTCTGGCAGAACCTGCAGTGCTATTGCGTTTGATAGACAAGCTCTCCAAAGCATATTTCAGCAAGCAGATTTGACGCTCAATATCCTGCCAATCAGGAGCTTCTTCAATTCCGTTTATCAGACTATCGATAGCATTGAGGAAGGAAACGCCCTTCTCGGATATCAACCCGGCGTAATTGGCCCCATTCCTGACCCGGGCATCGACAAGACAGCGAGCCCGCCCGTACTGAATGTCTGGTTTGCGGAGTCGTCCTTTTCGCCGCCTGGCGTTGTGGCTCTGGCGTTTGTAGATTACAACAGGGCTTGGGTAATATGCGGGGTAAGAGCCGAGGTCGAGACATTGATACTTGCCCATGCCCTGGCCCATAATTTCGGACTCGACCATGTAGATCACCCGGCCAACCTCATGAATGAAGTTTTTTCCCCCATAAACACCTCTCTTGACGATTTGCAGGTGGCCATTATACAAGCGAGTCGATTTGTGACGCCCGTCCTCGAAGCTGACCAGAAATTAAAATAGTAAATCAAAATTCAATTATCAATGCACAAATGCAGGGTCAGAAATGGACCCGCCTTTTTTATCGCACATTCCTATCGGTAACCCTCACCTTTCGACTGACCTTGGAATCAACAGTAGTAGATGGAAGCCATACCTTTGGTTTTTAGCTCTCCCTTCCTGAACTCTTGATTTTCAAATTCTCCGCTTCAATGCAAGATTTCAAATGGAAGTCATCAAGATTGGCTGAATTACAGGGGGAATTTTCGGAGAGATTTTTCCCCTTGACTGGCCATGCAGAAAAGGATATTTCTTAATTGTTGTTTTCTTCTGTAGCCCAGTAAACCAAACAAATCAACCCCTAACCTTCTGGAGGAAGTCATGAGCAGGAGTTTCCGGAAAGTGACGGAATAGGGGCTCCAAGGAGTTTTGATGCCTTGGAGCCTTTAAAATTCACCTTTAATGAATCGAAAAGTATTTGAATCTTACTCAATCGACCATCAGCTTTCCGGAAGATGCTAGCTGCAAAGGAGGGGATATGTCTATCAGAGAAGATTCGATAATCTTTACTCCGGCACGCATTGGACATCTCGAAATCAAAAACCGTTTAGTCCGTTCGGCCACGTACGAGAATGCAGCCACAAGCAAAGGTGAAGTATCGGACTTTTTAGTTGACCTTTATCGCACTTTGGCCGAAGGGGGTGTGGGTCTGATAATCACCGGCATTGCCGGCGTATACTCCAAGGCGCTGGCACCCCATCTCCTCATGCGGGCGGATAACGACGATTTCATCGCGAGCCTTCGAAAGATCCCGCAGGCAGTGCGGGAAGCTGCGCCGGACTGCGGGGTGATGCTGCAATTGCATCACCCCGGAAGACAGGTCATTCACCGAGAAAACACCGCCAAACTGATGCCTCTGCTTCCGCCGGCCCTGGTCGCCTATATTCAAAAGCATCCTGAGGTCATGGCGCCCCCGGCAGAAGCAGTCCATGAGGTGGAGCCAACCGCCCCTTCCGCGGTCTACGACGCGACCTTCGACCGGACGCCGAGGGCGTTGACCCGAGACGAAATCGGAGAAATCATCGAGGCCTTTGCCGAAGGCGTACGGCGGGCCCAAGAGGCTGGTTTCGACGGGGTTCAGCTTCATGCTGCTCACGGCTGGCTTCTGAGTTCCTTTTTGTCACCGCGGACCAACCAGCGTGAGGATCAATACGGCGGCTCCACTGAGAATCGGACCAGAATCGTCAAGGAGATCTATCAGCGAGCCAGAAAAAAGGTCGGGGATCGTTTTCCCATCCTGATCAAATTCAACACCACTGACTTCCTTCCTGGGGGCCCCGACCTCAACGAAGCGGTCCGGGTGGGAAAGATCTTAGGCGAGGTGGGGTTCGCGGCCATTGAGGCCAGCGGAGGCATGTGGGAGTCGTGCACCCGCCCGAAAGACGAACTGGGGTGGCTTCCCGTGCTCTTGGCCGAATCGCGGACCGGCATTAAGACCTATGATCAAGAAGCCTATTTCCTGCCGGCTGCGAAAGCGCTCAAAGAAAAGACGAATGCGACGGTCATCCTAGTGGGAGGTCTACGGTCGTTCAGTAAAATAGAAGAAGTCTTGAGTTCCAAAGCGGCGGATTTCGTCTCAATGTCCAGGCCCCTAATCCGCCAGCCGGACCTCCCCATCCTCTGGCGATCCGGGGAGGGACCAGACAAGGCGGAATGTATTTCCTGCAACGCCTGCCTCCCGCTTGGCACTTCTCGTTTGGCTTGTCGGGTAAAGAACCCATAGGCGTCGCCGAGGGCATTCCCCTCGAGATTTCATGTTCCTGTTCTACCTTAGGATTAGGGGAGTCTAGCAGCGATCGAAATGGGTCAAGCTTGGTGTTATAAGATGGGGACATGTTACAATCACTTTTAATCGGAAAATCTCAGCCTTTGGCGTTCATTTAGCCCACACTTAGCAGATGTACTCTTCGAAATCCGGAATGGAGGGCCTTTCTCCCTTCAAAACGATGGTTTCTTCCACATTTGACAGGCTCCATTAAAAGGTGTAGAGTTCATTCCCGTAATCTTCAGAAATTGGAAAGGTGTGCGGGCTTGGCCGAGGCTTTTTGACGACCGACGGAAGGGGGCTTAGGGTGAAACCATATAAGACATCGAAAAATTTAGATTGCGAAAGAAAGCCTATTTGTTATCATAACTTAAAAAAAGTAATACGCTGGTGTCTTAGGCCGACAGTACGCGAGATTCGGGGTCTTATGCGAAAACCATATAATCCAAAGTTCGAAGCGATTGAAAACAGCCTAAATCTGGAGTATCATAGTTTATAGGAGGATGGCGAAACATGCTAGGAAAAGCAGATATTCTTAGACTTACCGTTTCTGAACGGATTCAACTCGTACAGGATATTTGGGACAGTATTGCAGAAGTGCCCGACTCTGTCCCCCTGACGGATGAGCAGAAAGCCGAACTCGACCGACGACTCGATGCCTATCACATGGATCCGAATGCCGGTTCGCCATGGTCTGTTGTGCGTGAGCGATTCAAAAGCCGAGCATGAGTCGAGAGCTTATCGTCCGTCCGGAGGCGGAAGCTGAGTTAGCCGAAGCTTTCGAGTGGTACGAATCCCGCATCCCTGGGCTGGGATTAGATTTCATCCGGGTGGTGGATAGTCTCTTCAATTCGATCCTTCGTAATCCTCTAATGTATCCCGTCGTCTATAAAACCGTCCGTCGCGGGCTCACGCGAAGGTTCCCTTATGAGGCCTTTTTCTTGGTTGAACCAGACACCGTGGTTATTCTCGCTGTATTCCATGCCAAACGTAATCCCCAGGGCTGGCAAGAAAGAATCTAAAGCGCTTAGAACAAATCGTTCCAGACGGCGGCATGCTGCCGCCGCTGAGCTATCAGGTGATGCTCTCTTTCAACTGGAAATAAACAAGTCTCGGTTAGACCCCTCCTCACTCTATGTGGCTGGAAGAGTTAAAGGCGAAAGGTGGGCGAAATTTACCTGGGAAACCGACGACTTCTTCCTGTACTCTTCAGTTGAAAAATATTGTGGATCGATTAAGATTTCGATCAGTAATAGCTAGAGGGAGGTTGTGCTTTTCCATATGATCTCAAGACTTCCGGCAAATTGTAGATAGCCGCTATTCAGAGCGAATATTTTTTGCACGAAATCCCATCCAGGCTAACTTACTGTTATTATTAATAAATAAAATGAGTAAAATTTCCCTTGACAATATTTCTGCATGATCTAAGATTTCAGCCATAGATTCCCGTCCGTTGCCAATTAACCCAGCAACAAAACCTTTAACCTTATGGGGAGTAAGATGAGAAGGTGGGGTTACCAAAAAATGGTCATGTGAAACCTCCAAAGGGCTTATGATTTCCCTTTGGGGGTACCTTCCCGTTTCGTCCTTGTTAAATCAGGCGTTCTAAATTTATAGGCTTACCTACCATAACCCCTAACCTTCTGGAGGGTGTTATGAGAAGGAGTTTCCGGAAGATGCCAATATGACGCCTCCGGGGACTTTTCTAGTTCCCTGGAGGCTTCCCTCTGGCTCTTGAGATACAATCATACAATCAACAAACATGCAATCAAAGGAGAGCAGAAGAATGAAAAAAAGAACGACGGCAAGGAATTTGTTGATCCTCTTCGCCGCGGCTGTATTCGCGGTTTCTCTCGTCTCAGTCGCATCTCTTAGGGCAGACCCAGGGAAAGATGCCTACCCTCAGCCCAAATGGTGGACAGGGTACAGCACCGCCATTCCCGTTGTTTCAGTTCCCGAAGGGTATCCACCATTGCCCACCCATGCCAGATACATCGGTCATCTCAAGGGATCCTGGTACGAGATGGGGATACAGTACGGCGAGAGAGCCGGAGATATGATGCTATTAGTATTTAACGGCTGGTTCAGTGGAATAGCTAAAAAGATGACTTGGCCGGAAATAATATACCGAATTCACAAGTATCAAGATGAAGTCCTAAAATGGTACTGCCCAGAGTTACTCGAGTTCGCTCAGGGTATGGCTCACGGAGCTGCCAGTTATCTTGAGGAGTCCCCATACCATAAACAATATGGGATCACGGCGTATGAAATGGTTCTCGGCCTGAACCTCTACTTTGAGATTAACACGGCTCCACCTTTGGTTTCAGGGTTTCCAAAAGTCGTGTCGAGTAAGGCGCCTGATCCCGGCTCCTCCGATGCGAGCCTTGCCGGCTGTAGTGGAATTGCGCTCTTACCCAAAGCCACGGCTAAGCGCCGGTTAATTCATGCCAACTCGAGGGATCAGAGTTTCTGGCCACAGGCATATACGGTCATGTATACATTGGAGCATCATGGCAAGATCGGTCCCTCCGGAAGACCGAACCTGATATACAAGGTCTCTACAGCGGGGGAGATTGGTGGTATCCATGTAGGAAATGACAAGGGGTTCACCGTAGGGGCGTTCGCGGGTGGAAATGTAGGGGTACGTACCAATCCCCTTTACCCGGACTACGCTTTTGGTGTGCCTTGGCAGCTGGCCATGGCTCAAACGGGCATTTTCTCAAGAAACTTACAAGAGGGGATTGATAATCTGGTTCATGGTTCAAATTATTACAGAAAAAATACAGGTAGGAAGATCGTTCAAGAGGCTTGGGGGCTGAATTACTTACTTTCTGATCCTGATTCGGCCTGTACTGTGGAGATGAATCCCTATCGTTACGCCGTCAGGTACCCCGGGGATGCTGGTGAAACCGAAAGTGCTTATATAGTTCAAACCAACCATAATGTTTGCAATTACAGCTTCGATGAAAATGACGTAAAGACTAACGTTCCTATGACCCAGTTCGGAAATGGTTATGACTCAAAAAAGCCCTCAGGACTCGACGGAAGCGGTACTCGCTTTTGGACCATCATGTGGCTTGCCAAAAATGATTTTGGAAGAATCGACGAGCATGTAATAATGAATGACTTCTGGACTCGCGATTTCTACATTGATTCAGCAGGGAATAAAATCTACTATGTATGGGTTGAGGGAAACGAGACCCAGCCTGCGGGGCTCATTGGACCTAACAAAGGATGGGTCCCTTCGCATACGGCTATGCGCACAGTCGCGAATGCACCGGGCGCGCGGAGTGGCCAAGTCGATGCGCATGTTGCGATCCCCTCTAAACTCAAATTCTATTGGACTATCGGAACACCTCCTGATTGGGTAGGACCATGGGACTCTTGGGTGTTAGAGAAAGAGAGGAGGTAATCCCGGACAGGTAGTCGTTGAGTAGACCTACAGTCAATTGTCAAAGAGCAAAGGCAGGGTCAGAAATGGTCCTGCCTTTTGTATGCACATTTCTACCAGTAATTGTTAGCCTCCATAGTTATCTTGGGGTGAGGATTTGTAGGTGTTAGCTTTAAATTTGTGGAAATGGTTCAATTTCCTCGCGGGAATGAGAAGTACTTCCTCAAGTCAACAATTGACGGGCTCCATGGAAAGATGTAGAGTTGATTCCGTAATCTTCATAATCAGGTAACATGTGCGGATGCTGCCAGAAGCCTTTTAACGACCAATGCAAGGGGGCTTAGGCTGAAACCATCTAAGACCCCAGTATACTCTGGTTGAAGGTAAATAATGATTTAGTTTCAAAAGCTTTCATCATAATTCTCGGTTAGGCCGACCGGAGTAGCAGAAATGCCAACTACACCTGACCTTGGTCCCATAGCGCGCCAGATGAAGGCCGCCCAGGACGAGGTTCGGCAGATCGAGCCGTTTACATCGCAGCTAAGCGCCTTCGACGTTTCCTCAGCTTACGCAGTGGCGCATTTGATCCACGAGGCACGGCTTGCCGAAGGGCCCGCTCCGGTCGGCCGAAAGATCGGCTTCACCAATCCCGACATGTGGTCCCTGTACGGAGTGCGCGAACCTATATGGGCCTACCTGTATGACACGACTGTCGTTCGCCTTTCCGACAAGCACGAAACGTGCAGTATTAGACGCTTTGCCGAACCGAAGATCGAGCCCGAGATTGTCTTCCACTTCCGTTCGGCACCGCCGGTCGATGGCGATCTTTGCGCAATACTCGACTGCATCGACTGGGTTGTGCACGCCTTCGAAATCGTGCAATCCCACTTTCCGGGGTGGAAGTTCCAGGCCGCAGATACCGTCGCGGACTGGGCGCTGCACGGAACGCTGCTAGTGGGCGAGCCCCAGGCAGTAGCCCGCCTGGGAACAGATCTGGTCGCGGCACTTGAGTCTTTTTCGATCGCTCTGTCCTGTGATGGAGAGGTGCGCGAAGTGGGCAGAGGGTCCAATGTCCTTGGCAGTCCGTTGGCCGCCATCGCACACTTGATCACCGTACTCGCAAAGCAGCCGCAGTACATGTCTTTGCAAGCGAACGAGATGGTCACCACGGGCACCGTCACGACCGCGCAGCCGGTCCACCCTGGCGAAACTTGGCGAACTGAATTGGAGGGCATCGCGCTTCCTGGGCTCTCTGTCGAGGTCGTGGTCTGAGGGTGCAAAGAAATATGCTAAAGGTCGCTCCACATCCTAATTATCCCCCAGAGGATGGTAGGTACCTTAGGGGGAATGATTTTTCACCGGTCGTTGTAGCGATTATCTTGAATTGTGACGCAGACAAAATACCTCCCGAGCTTAAGAATTTGGTGAGGGCCGGAATAGAAACGGGAGCGGCTCTATCTGGAACTGTGCAAACCGAGAACATTGGATTTGAGAAAATTGTGTGCAATATCATCGCGAACCCAAACATACGCTATGTGATCGTTGGTGGACCAGAATCAGAAGGCCATCTGACTGGAGAAGCTTTTAAAGCTCTGCTCCACAATGGTGTTGATGAAAAGAAACGTATCATTGGGACCAATGCTCCCCATCCTTTTCTGTTCAATTTGTCCTTGGAGATGATTGAGCGTTTTCGAAATCAACTCACGCTCATTGATCTCCAATTTGAAGGGGATCCGGATTTAATAAGGGAGGCTGTCCGGTGCTGTTACCAAGAGAGTCCTGTGGAGTTTCGTGCTTACTCGTTATATGACCCAGGTGCATATCCAGAACGACCTCTCAGCGGTAAGCTGACATGGCGCGTCACCCAGCCGTGGGCTGAAGTCACGGATGCGAAGGAACTTGAAGCAAAAAGAAAAGCACAAGAACTCATGGAGCGGTTGAGGGCAAGAGGGAAGAAAGAGCAAGCTGAAAAGTCATAGCAAGCATAGACAGATAACCCGTCGCTCCAGCGGACGGAGCAACCACGCGTGTTGGTTTCGGCCGGAAGCCCCTTCGCGCCGCCGCTTAACGCAACCTTATGCGCTTTTTCAATCAGTAATCGTCACTCATTGGATGCCACCCTAACTGAACACTTGTAGGCGCTATACCGTTGAAAATTTGGCCATGAGGGCGAATTCGTCCTCGAACCCGATGCTTCCCGAAGTCATCGGCTGACAGATCTCGACCATGATGCAAGATTTCATTTCGTTATCTGCAATACTGGCCGAAACCCTCCTTCGTATCATGCAGTCACCTTCTTACCTGTCACCTTCTTACCTTGACACACAACTCCGTTTTTCGTATATTCAACTCACCCGAAAGCGAGTTCTTGTGATTAACACTTGTCACCCTCATTTGGAGGTATCAATGAAGGCCAGTTCTTTCCTCATCGTCTGCGCGGTATTTTTCACTCTTTCCGGCATTCTCCACACTGAGGGCCTGACCGCGTCCCCCAAATCGGGGGGGCCTCCAGCGGTCGGCGGTCAAAGCCGATTCGCCGGATGGAATGTCGAGTACACGCTGCCTCAGGGATGGGCCGTTGCCCAGAGGGTGGGGCGTCTCCAGACGCTCGCCTCGAATACCGAGGCAGGTGCCATCTTCCTTGCTCCGGGAAGGTACCGCAACGGGAACGAGGCAATTGCTGACCTCTCGCAGTTCTATCAGTTGCTAAACCTCCAGGGCTATCCAGTGGAGCCGCCTCAAAGCACCACCATTGCCGGCCTGCAGGCCATTGCCGCCACCTACGTTAGCACGGACCAGACGGGACGCACCGTCCAAGGGCGGTTTATTTCGCTGCTCACCCCTCACGGCACCGGGCTCAACATGCTGGCCATGACAACGGTCGATCATATGCCCAAGCTCCGGGCCACGCTGGAGCGGCTGGCGGCCAGCGTCAAGGCGGAGCCGCCGGCAGTCAACCAGCAGGCCATTGCCGCCCTTGCAGGAACCTGGGTGCTGTATGCGGGTGCGTACGGCGGAGGCTCCTCCGCCACCGGCAGTACCTCAGACAGCCACGAGGAATCGGTGATCTTCGACGGCCGAGGCAATTACCGGTGGCAATCCTCCTCCTCTGTGTCGGTCACCACCCCGGGGTACAGCGGCGGCGCAGGTCGGGCCACGAGCGATGCCGACCAGGGAACATACACTGTCATCGACAGCACCCTGGTGATGAAGGGGACGAAGGGTCAGTTCACAATTGACTTCCAGATCCAGGGCAACAAGCTCGTGGCGGGCGGGAAGACCTATCTGCGCAACTGATACCCATTCGCACTCCCCTTTTGACCGATTGGCTGGCACAAATGTTTCTAACAGTGATCGTCAATTTCCATCGCCCCCTCTGAGTGAAGAGGAGCAGGTGAAAGCGTCACTCAGGAATAACCCGACACTTGCCGCCAAATCACCCAGATATTGACCCAGGCCCCTCGACCCTCCCCCCTAGACTTTTATCCCCGTTCACCGATAAGCTTGCTTTTTTCCATCCTCTATGCAAAGCCCAAACTCCTTCTTTGGGTTGTATTTTCTGTATTCGATATATATTATGAACCCCGCTTCACCAATGTGCCCGAGCTTTTACTCTGAACCTACTCCGAACAGGAAATTGGGGCCTACCAAAGATACGGAGGAATATAAAAAATAGGAATGGCCGACCAACTCATCGATTACTGGAGGACCCATAGGGAAATTCGCTTCGAAGAATTCGAAGGGAAGCCGGGCAGGATTATTAACGCCCGCCTTTTGGCCGGGTCCGATTTCCTCAACGGGATTGTAGCAATTGCCATAAAATACCGAATTCCGACGGGGATCGTCCTCGTATGTTTCGGCAGCCTCTCAAAAACCAAAATCCGGTGGCAAGAAAGGACCCTGGAGGGACCGCGGGGCGACAAGCGCTCGGCCTCCCCGCTTCCTTCGACGGCCCGATCACCTTTCTGTCTGTCCAGGGAAAGGCGGGAGTTCCCCGGCAAGGAGAACCCTTGATCAACATGCACGGGGCGGCGGCGGATACCAAAGGGCAGGTATGGGGCGGGCATCTATTCCGGGACGAGAACCCGCCCTTTCCGGCCATGGACGGGGAATTTAGTGGAAAATATGCACTTTGAGGTCGAGGGGCAGGCACAGGGGGGGTCTCGTGGGCTAAGATTGCCTGGATTTCGAGTCGAGAGTATGGGATTTTGATGGTGGAGATGGGAAAGCAGGTTGGCGGCTGCACCCCGGCGATCGCCAACGCAATTTGGAAAAAGGAGGAAGGAAGATTAAGGGGTGTCAATTCCCCCCTGCATCCCCTAATTCATTTTGTAGGTGGGAGTGTTAAATTCGGCATGAGGGCGAATTTTCCCTGGGAAAACGAAGAGTTCTTCCTCAAAGGAGGATTTGACATGGCCTGCCAAAAGGTGTATGTTTCAACCCATAATCGATAGGGTGGGTGTTTTTAGATATACTCCGGGTTCAGGAGTTTCCTTTTTATACGGATCCGTATAAGACGCTACGATAAAAAGCAATAAGGGACGCAAGTGACCGATATTGGAGGAATTATTGCAGAAATATTCGCCCTATCAACAGCGTGTTATACGGACCGGAAACCGATTTTCCGCATATTATGCGGATCCATCTAATCACTGTTGGGCCAGGAAATGAGCGACAATAATAGAACCACCAAGCACATAAGGAGAGACACGTGAGCCTGGAAGAACTCGAAACTGAGATCAAGAAACTAACTCTGAAAGAGAGGGCGGCCTTGGCTAAGTGGATAGTCGAGAGCCTCGACGACTTGTCCGAATCCGAGATTGAGGCTTTATGGGCCGAGGAGGCAGAGCGCCGCTTAGACGAGTTGGAGCAGGGGCTGGAGACTGAAATCCCCGCCGAAGAGGTGCTTCGCCGAGCGCGGGCTGCGATCTCGTGAAGCTCATTACCTTCCATCCCGAGGCGGACGCTGAGGTCACTGAGGCCGCTCAGTTTTATGAGACTCGTTCGCCAGGGCTAGGTTCCGCGCTTTTGGACGAGGTCCAACGATCACTTGACCAAATGGCGACGATGCCCGAGGCTTACCAGCAGATCGGAAGGAGAGTGCGGCGGAAGCCCTTGTGGCGGTTTCCCTACAACTTGGTCTATGCGGCCTACCCGGATCGAATTCGAATCGTGGCGTTCGCCCACCAGAAGCGACGCCCATTCTACTGGCGAAAACGACTGAAGGAAGCGAAGGAAGAAGGGAAAGACCCAACCCCCGCGTGAACCGGACGCTTTACAGCGCCGGTTACGCGGCACGTTGGGCTTGCATTCACCTCGTAATCCTCGGTTCTCGAATATTGTTCCTACCAATGAATTGTAGGTGAACTTTCGCAAATTTAGCAATCGGGAGAATTTCCCTTATAGGTGCGAGGGGAAGGAGTCAAATTTTTATTCTT
>Ga0315295_10002246_pt1 | contig 16432 bp, 16 predicted proteins | sample YL17G14_0_MG_FD_204453 | JGI IMG/M metagenome (GOLD analysis project Ga0315295, IMG submission 204453) | Sediment microbial communities from Yellowstone Lake, YNP, Wyoming, USA - YL17G14_0 | ecosystem: Environmental > Aquatic > Freshwater > Lake > Sediment | place: USA: Wyoming | collected... | reverse complement strand
CGCATTCCCTTTGACCTGGAGCGGAGCGATGCCGAGCAGTTTCTCATCCTGCCAGACGCTACGCAGGAACAGCCGGGCATCACGCGGTGCAAACACCTGCCACCAGCTTCTCATAAATCCGGGAAAGACGAAAACCGAAGACCAGTTAAGCCCGGGGTACTTGCGGTATATTTCTAAGCTTTCTAAGTTTTCTTCTTTAATTGTAATAGTCATGATTTAAGTTTAGTTTACCATCGATTAAAAGGGTGTGGCAATAAATTACGCTTCCATTCTTGATTAATTGATACTTTGAGTAGTTAATCTCCTTTGCGCCAGAGGAAGACAAAAAAGAGGACGGCGACGGCGGTAAGAGCGATGGCAGCGCCGGTAAAACTTGCTCCGAAGCCGAAGCGGTCAACAAAGTAACCGATGAGCGGCGTGATGAGGGCGCTTCCTTCCTGGTGTCCCATGTAATAAAAGCCGAGCACGGTTGAGCGCTGTCTGGCGCTCGTCTGGCTCACGATATAAGCCTCGGTCACCGGGGAGCGGACGTAGATTGTAACGCCGATGGCAAGGAGAATAATGGCGGTTAAAATTCCGAACGGTGCGATGTTCAGGAAATAGACTAAGGGCCCTGTAACCAGGCAGATTAAAAGGGTAATCTTGAGCTTTCCGAACTTATCAGCGACCCACCCGCCGAGGGGGCTTGCCCACAGTCCGGCGGAGTATATGAGCGCAACCAGGTTGGCGGCTGTCCCCTTATTAACACCATAAGTATTTACCATATACAATGGTATGAACGATATCAGGGAAATGACAATTGCCTGACAGTAGGAACTCAGGAAAATTAGCGAAAAGATGTGTCCGAGGCGGCTGGACTTGGCACCGGAATCGGCCTCGCTTTTCTTCATGGCTATCTCGGCGTCTTTGATGCCACCCTGCCGTCCCAGGAACAGGTAAAAGGCTATTCCGAACAGGATGGCGGGTACCGCAATCCCGATATAAGAGGCGCGCCATCCCCAGGCGGCGGCAATCGCCCCGCCGATGACCGGGGATAAAAAGTGGCTGGCGCTCCCACCGACCATGTGAAATCCCATCGTCCGGGCGCGGTTTTCCGGTTTGACGGTGGCGAGGATGAGGGGTGGAGCGGAAGGGTGGTAACCGCCGCCTACGATTCCCATGAGTATCATGAGGACAAACAGCATGACATAAGTATTTGAAATCCCGATGAGAAATCCGGTTAAAGCGACGCCGCTTATGCTCAGGACAATGAGTATGCGCCTTCCGACCTTATCGGCAAGCCAGCCGGCTGGAAGCTGCGAAAGTCCGTATGGCAGGCTGAAGGCGGTGATGAGCAGTCCGACCTGGGCGTATGACAGGTTAAATTCCGGCTGGATGTAGGTGGTTAATGGCACCGCCAGCGCCGTAATTAGGTGGTGGGCGAAGTGCGCCACGGTAAAAGGGGCCGTAACCGCAAGCTGGGAAACGAGTCCGGACTTCGCGGCCGCTTCCGCCTTTATTTTGTCTGCCATTAAAAGTTCCTCATGACTTTGTGAGGACATATTATAGAAACATTTAAGCCAAATAGCAAAAGGGAAATAGTATTGTTCGTTGACATGGTTTTCAATAATGTTATAATATTGTTATAGAAGCAGAACTCCAGCACCTCTTTGAAACGACGGCCAATTTTTATCCGTATTCTCCCACGAGGAGTATGATATGACAACATCGGATATCATTAATGCCGCGTCGGTTATATCCTCGATTGCCTCACTTATCCTGGCAATCATCGCCATCTGGCTGTCTTTCGTCTTTTACAGAATGGGCACCCAGGCATCGGAGAGCACTAACAAAGCCTCGGCCGAAGTTCATGAGAGCGTCGGAAAGCTGGAGCAGCTCTTCAACCGCATGTACAGCGATACCTTTACGATGATGAAGGACACTGTCGCCAACATGCAGAAACATATGTGGCCCGAAAAGATGTCGGACGTAACGGCAACGGAAGAAGCCACGCAGGCGAAGACCGAGGAGCGCATTGCCGAGCTTAAGGAGCAGATGAGCGCCGAGCTTGCCGCCTATCTGGCGAAGCAAAAGAACCCGGGCGGCGGGGCCGAGACTATACAGAATTTACAGAAAGACCTGATGCCCATGTTAGACCGCGCCATCACCGAGTCAAACAAGGTCACGGTGGAGACTAGGGAAGAGATTATCAGGGAAGCCATCATGACGGTGCTGGTTGACCTGGCGCAAAATCATATGTACACGGTCGCCGCTGATGAGATGGTCGGGAGGATTGACAAGAAATACGCTTTAAGCTTCGGGGATACGCTCATCACGATGAAAAACCTGCGCGAAGAAGGCCTCGTTCAGTGGGAGGGGCCGGACTACGTTCTTTCAAGCACGCATGTCAATATCAACCCGGACATCGTAAAACACGCGCCGGAAGTGAAGGCGAAGGCTTAAGCCGCGATAACGAATCCATCTCTCTTATTGACAACGAATGGCACACTCTTAAAAACGGGTGTGTCATTTTATATGTTCAACAATTAATCTATATTGTCATCGCTTCGCTCGCAATGACAGATGAATTATTTCCTCCAGCTTTGCGTCAACTGGTACTGGACGTACCACTTAAAATTCAAACCACGAGGGAAAACGTTCCACATGGTTTTCCTGAATGTTTCCAGTTCAATGCTCTTTTCGAAATTCTCAAAAGCTTGGATATTCTCAAAATAAACGACCGAAAGGGAAGCTGGAAACTCTGTTTCTCTAACGTCATTTCTTGCGGCAAAGCCAGTGTGTTTATAAAAATCGTAGCCTTTCAGCCCAGGCAACTTCATAAACAGGGGCATGAAAATATTAACCGCATATTCAGCGAACCAAGCATTGTATTTATCCTGTTCTTCTGGAGAAAGCCGGTAAGCTTCAAAATGCATAACCGAGGCATTTTCGATTCTCGAATCCAGCCTGGTCCCCGATAAAGCCCGAACGTTCCTGAAACTCTTCACCAGTTGATATACGCCTGACCAGGCATAGTCAATCACGTTTCGCTTCTGCCAGTTTCTGAATTCTTCTGTTATGGCGGCGGATTCGGGTATTTTACGGGCATCTTGCCAGGCTGAGAGGTTCAGGTAATGCACAAAAAATACTCCTGAAGGATATTCCGGGCTTTCCCGAACAATTTGATAAATATCCATCCCTGTGCGTTCCGCAGCTTTCATAAGAAGGGTTGCATATACTTCGCTAAGCCACTTATTATACCTGTCCCACGCTTCCAGGTCTGCACCAGGAAAGCGGCTGATACCAGCAAGACTGAGAATCGGCGCGTTTTCCATTTTACTTCCTCCAGCTTCGCATTAGCCGATACTGGACGTACCACCTGAAGTCTAGTCCTTTCGGGAAATAGGCGGCAATGCATGAACGGTAAGCCGCCAGTTCCAGACTTTTTTCGTAATTTTCAAAGGCTTTGATATCCTCAAAAGTAAGGATTGAAAGGTAAGGAGGATATTCAACATAACGTTTAGTCTTATCTGTATCAGGGATATTAACGTAGGCGTACTTGTACCGCACGTATTGCTTTAGGCCTGGTAATTTCATGAGCAATGGTATGTATACTTCATACCCCCATTTGGTAAACCATGTATCGAATCTTTCCTCTTCGTCAGGAGCCAAACGGTAACCTTCCAGATGTATTATCTGAGAGTCATCGGTTTCTTTCCCTTTGTTGGTTGGAGAGGCCGTTTGTTCATTGGCAAAACTTTTCATTAGTTGGAAAGCGGCTTGCCAGAATCTTTCACCCCGCGCTGTTCGCTGGTAACTCGTGTCCCGGTCCCTAGAGGTGGCAATCCAATCCGGGCTATTGAAGGCATTCTCAAGGTCATTCAGACTTTCGAATTGATATATACTCATACTCAGGTTATATTCGGGGCTTTCTTTGACTATCCGGTATGCCTCAATCCCCTTCAGCCAGGTAGTTTTCATGCGCAGAGGATAATAGGCTTCGTATACCCACTGATAAAATCTTTCCCTGTATTCAGGCTGGACTCTGCTTGCAGAAATAGTTATAACCGGTGTGTTTTCCATCTTACTTCCTCCAGCTTACCTTCTGAAGCTCTTAAACAGTTCATACTGGACGTTCCACCTTAAAGCGACGCCGCCGGGAAAGTCAGACTTAAGCGCTTTCATAAACACCGCCAGTTCCGGGCTTTCGGCGTAATTCTGAAATGACTTCAGCGTATCGAAATACCAGAGGGAAAGCAGTTCCGGGTATCCAGGGTCTCTTGCTTCATGCTGGCTCGAGCGCCCCGTAAAGCTGTAGAAATTGACCGCCTTCAGGCCGGGCAGCTTCATCAGGATAGGGAGATACACTTTGACACCCCATTCCTTGAACCAGGCGTTGAACTCTTCCTTTTCAATGGACAGCTTAAAGCCAGCCATGTGCAGAATAGGAGCGTCATTTAAGAATGTGGTTTGCTCTGATGATGCCGGACTGGCATGAAAGCTCTTCTCAAACTGGTACAGGCCTGCCCAAACATATTCACGGTGGAAGGTAGTCTGTACGTCTTTCAGAATATTTAACATGTCAGGACTGCTGTAATGAGCTATCCATTCTTTGAATTCAAAATAATGATAAATGGATATCTTTTCAGGGTATTCGGTGTTTTCTTTCACAATAGTATAGCCGTCAATTCCCTGGCTTAAATGAAACCTCATCATCAGGGGATAATAAACTTCATATAGCCATCTACGGTACCGCTCTTCTTCTGCTGGGGGAAGCCGGACCGCAGCAATATTGATAAGTGGCGTACTTTCCATTATTGTTTCCTCCAGCTTATCGTCCGCTGGTACTGCACCCACCACGTGTAATCGGTGCCGGGGAAATTGGCGTCCACGGAGCGCCGGACGGCATTAAGCTCCTCATTTTTATCGAACTCCTGGAAAGCTTTGAGGTTATCGAAGCGAAAAATCTGGATATATTTCGGGTATTTAGGACTTTCTTTTACAACCTGGTAGCGGTCAACGCCCCTGAGCCCGGTGACGTTACCGAGCAGGGGAATATAAGTTTTGTAGAACCAGTTCTGGTAAAACTCGTTTTGCCTGTCTTCATCCTCAGGCTTAACATTGCGGGCAACGATGTGAATGACCGGCTGGTTGTCAATTTCCATCTTAATCCTCCTTAATAGCTTCAAAGTATTTGCTTACGTTCATTTGGTTATTGCTAACGTAATCTTTTCTATTCTCGTCATTGCGAGTGAAGCGAAGCAACCTCCGAACAAACAAACTGCTTTTCCATCTTATTTCCTCAAGCTTTTCACTAACTGGTATTCGGCATTCCAGATTGTGCTCAGAGTGCCGGGGAATTCGAGTTCCATGTTCCGCTTAAAAGCGGCGTACTCCAGACTTTCCGAATAGCTTTGGAAAGCCTCCATATTTTCAAAATATTGTATTGAGATATAAAGCGGAATTTCTGCTTCTAAATATTTACGGCCGGGCCACCTCAGCGAAAAGTCCAATAACTTAAAGCAGTTATAGGCTTTCAGCCCGGGGGATTTCATCAGTATGGGGATATAAACGCGTGAAGCCCATCTCATAAACCACTGGTCATATCTTTGTTGTTCAGCGGTGGGCGCCCCGTATCCTTCAAGATGGATTGTAGGGGCATTTTCAACAATAGTAGCCTCGCGGGAAGATGCGTCGTTTCTGAAGCTATTGGTTAGGACATAGGCATCATGCCAGACCCATTCCACTCTGTAAAAGGTGGCATCAATGTCTTTCTGCAGGTCAATACGGGTCGGGTTTTTCTTGGTTTCCTCAATAGCCTTCCTGTTTTTTCCGTGGTAAATCGTAATAGAGCCGGGATATAACAGGCTCTTCTTTATCATCTGGTAGCGGTCAATCCCAATATAACCCGCATTTTTTATATAAAGTGGAGAGTAGACTTCATCTTGCCATTTCAGAAACCTTTCTTGTATATCAGAGGGAAGATTCCTGCCTGAGATGACTATATGCGGTGCGTTTTCCATCTTATTTCCTCCTAAAACCTCTCCCTTTTCTAAAGGGAGACGGAGAGGGATTAAGTTATTAAATCCCCCTTAATCCCCTTCAGGGAGAACCCTTCAGGGTGAACCCCTTTCCCAAAGGGGGAGATTAATCTTTCTTTATATTGCAATTACTTTGTCTCTAATACCACGACTTCATGGTCTGTAACCAACTCGATTTCAAAGCTCACCCGGCGCCCTGTTTGATTATAAGATAATTCTCTTTCTTTAACCAGCAGCCGAACCGATTTAGCCTTGCATCCTTCAGGCATCTGCAAGCGCACGGTTAATGGCCCGACCGAAATGTATTCGTACAAAGGGGCGCGCCAGGTGCCGGAGTTCGTCAGATTGACCAGGTGCAGGATGAAAGCGTTTTCCTGCCGGTAGTAATGGCAATCAATGAACCCCGCGCCAGCCACTTCAAGCGGTATGTCATCGTTCGCCGCCCAGCGGACAACGTTCGCCAGCAGGTTGGCGAAATCAGGGAGCATATCCCGGGCAAAACACCGGTCAATATCGGCCGGGAGATAGGCGACTCTTCCCTTTCCTTTGACTTCATTGACAACCAGTCCCGGTATCGAAGTTGACGACTCTTTCATATATGAGAACTCCGGCGGATAGACCGGGAAGGGCGGGACGAAGGTCAAAGGGGTTTGCGCATTCCCAATGGCCTTTACCACTTCCAGCGCCCCGCCGAAAGGGATTATATCCGTCTCCTCAAAACCTTTGAGCACTGGATGGCGATTTACGGTAATACGAGGCTCATTGCCGGTTTCCGGTCCATCAACTCCAGCGCGAAGTTCCGGGTGTAATCTCAGGTAGCTATGTTGCGAATGGTCCCAGCGGCTTAACCCCCTGCCTCCTTCAACCAGGCCGATACGTTTGCTGGTATGCGTGGCGATGAAGACGTCAGCAAGCGCAAAGTCCTTTCTTCTTTTGCCCCACTCGTCGTAAAGTGAGCTTTCGCCGGTGGCGACTAGCCCGCCGCCTCGCTCCACGAATTCACGAATGCTATTGCATTGCCGGTCGGATAATGCCCCCAAATTCGGGAGAATCAGGACTTTTAAATCATTCCCGCTCTTCTCGATATTGTCCACATGTATGGGTAAATAGGGAATGCGGGCGCGGAGCATCGCATTGGCAAAGCCGCGCCAGGGCAACTGGGTTAAAACCTCGGCGGCATCCCGGCCGTAAAAATCAATATTGCGCTGCGTCCACAGCATTCCCACCGTTGCCACCGGCGTGCGGTTAACAAGGTATTTCTCATTTTTCTCATGCCACGCGAAAATCGGCGCGGCAATCTTATACTGTCTCCGGTCTTCGTGGTACGCGCCGATGTGGTGCCACCAGGGCTGGACGCCGCCGGCAAAGCCCTCGAGCGCCCACAACTTAACTTCCGGCTCCGGCTTGCTCACAACGCGGAAGACGGCGTCGCCTCCCTGGTACAGGGGGGTGCTTTCGGGAATGAGCTTATCCCATCCCAGCAGGCCGTGGACAAGCTTACCCGCCTCCCCGTTGGATTGAAAGCCGGTCGCATTTTGCCGGTGCTGGTGGTCGAGCATGATGATTTCCGTCCGCTCGCAGATGGCTTTGTAATCGCGGAAACGCTGGCTCTGGGCGAGCAAATCGCCGGAGTTCATGCCGACCCACAGGCAGTCATTGTCCCCGGATTTCCGTGTGACCTTGTTATTCAAATCCCAGACTTCCAGGCGGAGGCCGTAGCTCCATTCAATCCACTTCTGGTAGGCGGGGTTGTCCCAGTCTTTTCCTTTCGGAAGTTCCATTCCGGCCGCATCTTTAAATTTCCGGGCGCAGTTCGGGCAGTAGCAAATATAATTCCGGTCAGGCCCGCTCCAGCCGTTATCGGTAAAGCCGTCGGGATGGTATCTTTCGATGATTTCTTCGAAAACGGCCGGTAAAAACTCGCTGTAATAAGGGCTATTGATGCAGGTGAGATACAGCGTACCGGCGCGGTAGGGTTTGCCATCTTTATCCCGCGCCATCCAGTCGGGGTGCTCAAGGAAAAACTTCTCATCCACTGAGCTTGAGTCCATCCGTGCCAGGACGGCCAGACCCTCTTCCCTGGCAGCGCTTACAATTTCTCCGAAAAAGTCGCGCCCGCCGAGGTACTCCGCCCGGTGAGCGATGCTGTATTTCGTTGGATAGTAATAAACGATGCCCCCGGCGTTGACGATGACACCCTGAATTTTCGTTTCTTTCCAGTATTTCCGCCACCAGTCCATATCGTAGCGCGAGGGGTCAATCTCGGTTAAATTCGTCTGCCCCCAGCGATAGACACGCCGATACCAGGGTAACTGCTCGGTCATTTCATTCCCTCCATTAAACTGTCATTGCGGGGAGTCCTTCCCGCCCCTTCACTCCTGGGAAGGACGACGTGGCAATCTCGCATAATAGAGTAGCTTGCCCAAATCGTGAGATTGCCACGCTGATTTCATCCTTCCCTTCGAGAAGGATTTCATCATGCTCGCAATGACAGAAAGATAGGCACGGATTGCTTCGCTTCACTCGCAATGACAGATAACTACTTCCTCAAGCTGTTTGTTAGCTCATACTGGACGTACCACTCGTATTTCAAGCCACGTGGAAAGCCAGTACGAAGGGCTTTTTGAAAGGCAACCTGTTCAGGGCTTTTCGTAAAATCCTCGAAGGACTTGATGTTTTCGAAATAAACAACGGACAAGTAAGCTGGATATTCCAGGTCCCTGACTTCTTTGGAGCGTGCGAGGCCGGTGAACTTGAACCAGTCATAACCCTTTAACCCTGGCGAGCGCAGGAAAAGAGGGATGAAAATCTTACAACCAAATTCAGCAAACCAGTTGAAATATTTTCCCTGATTTTCTGGGGAGAGCCGGTAAGCTTCAAGATGCATTATTGGGGCATTTTCAATGCGCGTATCTTCCTTTTGGCCTGAGAGCGCTGGGTCACTTCTGTAACTTTTTATCAACTCATACACCGCCGACCAGATGGATTCAATTACGCCACGTTTTTCCCACGCAATGAATTCATTCTGTACACTCACAATCTCAGTGGTTTCGGTCGCTGCCTTCCACAAACTCAGGTTTTCACGGTGCGAAAACGAGCCCATCTGCGGATATTCTGGAGTATCACCGATAAGGCGATAAAAGTCATTCCCGGTTGCTCCACGCGTTTTCATAAATAACATTGGGCCATAAACTTCCGCGAACCATTTATTAAACCTCTCCCATGCCTCGATATTGGCGCCTGGAACAATGCTGATAAATCTCAATGTTATTACCGGTGCGTTTTCCAGGTCATTTTCCATCTTATTTCCTCCAGCTTCCATTGCTATTGCTTCGCGCGACCGGATTGTTGGAGCAAAACCAGCAATGACAAAATAACTACCATAAAGTCATTGTGAGCGAAGCGAAGCAATCCGTGCTCCAAATCGCCCATCTGTAATCGGAGATTGCCACGTCGTCCTTCCCTTAAAGGGAAGGACTCCTCGCAATGACAGTTGAGACGTTTTCTGGTGTGTGGGTCAAACCCGACATGACAAAAATCATCTCGTCCTCATATGCTCGATAGCCCTCCCGTTACCGGAAGGACTATCATTTTCAGTTCGCTTTTATCTTCTCGCCGCCGCTGCTTCCTGGATGGCTCTGGCGTCTTGGATGGCTTTGGCGTCCCAGTTGAAGTTTGCGCCCGATGGGCCCCTTATTTCGGGGGCGGGTGTCGGTGCCTCGCCCTTGATTGACTTGATGAGGTTAAAGGCTTTGTCAACATCGGCTTCTGAACCTTCGACGACCAGGACGACTGTCCCTTCCGAGCCGCCGATGCCGCCGGCGCCGACCATCGTGGCGTTCACGCCGAATAGGATGGCAAGCGCCTGGATTTCGGTCACGACTTTGCCCTTGACCAGCGGGATGAGGGAGCAGGGGAAACCGGTGCTGTACTTGTAGTTGAAGCAGCCGGTTACACTGATGGCGTCCTCAACGGACGGCACCATCTTCTCCAGCCCGACCGGCACGATGAGATTGGCATCGCGGGCCATGAGCAACGTTAAAGCATAGCCGATTGTCCCGGCATCGGCTCCGGCGCAGAGCACGCCCGCTTCGCCCCAGGCGTCGACGGCGCTTGCGCCCTTGAAAAAGACATCGTTCCGCGTAAACTGGGGGATGACATCGCGGGGACTGATGTCCCAGATTTTACCATTCTTGAGCACGAAGTCGTTGCCGGTGCCCCGCCGCTGGTTGGTCGTGAGTTCACCCATGGTAATGACGCCGCGGCTGTACTCCGACTTGTTCAAGACCTTCTTGTCATAGGCCGCCTTATTCTCGGTTTTTATCATGATTTCTTCGGCGACATAGGCATTGGTCGAGCCGCGGGCGAAAATGATGACGCCGGATTCGAGGGCATTCCAAACCTCGGGCATGGCGGCCACGCCCTTGGCGATGAGACGCTTGGATTCGGACGGCGTCAGCGTTACCAGCGCCGAGGTGAGTTTACCGGTGACTTCATTGAGGGGATACTCGTAGAACATGTTTCAAACTCCTTCTTTCTTCATTAAACTACCAGGCTTCTGTCAGGCAGACGCCCGGATATCACTTTTAGCGGCTGGATGCGGCAGAGGTTTCCCACGATAACCCCCGGCTGAGCGACAACGCCCGCCCCGATGTTGCAGTCCTCACCCAGCATGGCGCCGACATTGACGTCATGGTGCTCGTCATCCACCTTGATGTCGGCAACGCCTCTAATTGCCGTAAAGCGCCCTTTGAGCTCTGTTCCTTTGTCAATCACGGAATCCTCGATGATGCAGCCGGGGCCGATGGTAACGTCGCTGCCGATGACGGAGTTGCTGATGTGGCAGAACGAGGATATTACCGTATTATCCCCGATACTGGTTGCCCCCATGATGACGGCGCTGGGGCCGATTTCGCAGTTGCTCCCGATTACAACCGGACCGTTCATATAAGAGCCGCTGTGAATAACCGTGCCCCCGCCGATGCTGACGGGCGGATTTATCGCTACATTGCCTTCAATCGTACCAGCGAGCACGTTCGGGATGCGGCTTAAGATGGCATCATTGATGGAGAGCAGGTCCCAGGGATAGACGGCATCCAGCCAGGTGCCGTCCGTTTCCACCGCCTTTACCGGGTATCCGCCGGCCATCATGCCGTCAATGACGTCCGGGATGTCGAGCTTATCCCCAATAAAGCCGAAAACGTCGCGACCCAAGGCATAGATACCGGTGCTCACGATATTGCTCCTTGCCTCGCGCGGCTTTTCCACGATGCTTTTTACTAGGTTGCCCTCAAGCGTTAGTACGCCGTAGCGGCTGGGGTTTTCCACCCGCTTGGCCAGCACGGCGACCGGCTCTATATTGACAAAATGAGCAATCGTCTCTTTCGTGATGAGGTTATCGCCGGGCAGCACCAGGAAGTCACTGCCGGTTACCATTTTGGTTTGGGCGAGGGCATAGGCCGTGCCCACCTGCTTATCCTGGTTGACATAAGTGATAGCCGCACCGCAGGACTCGCCGGAGCCGAAATAGTTAAAAATTTGCTCCTTGCGGTAGCCGACGACAATCACGATATTGCGGATGCCGCTCTCGGTAAGCGCCTCGATGATGTAGCTCAGGATGGGCTTTCCGGCAACGGGTAGCATTACTTTAGATTTATTGACGGTAAAAGGCCTCAGTCTTTTTCCTTCACCGGCCGCTAGAATTACTGCCTGTCTCATCGCTTTACCTCAAAACATGATGATTTCGAGATTGAATTATGGGAAGCCGTACGGGGCGACTATCGCGTGACAATGGAGAAGGTATGCTGATTTAGATTTTAGTGGCTGGGTAGCGCCCTGTCAATGAAATTAAGAAATACTTAACGACGGCAATATACTCAGGGCGTGCGCATGTTAAATCAGTTAAAGCTAATCAAATCTCAAAAGTGCTAAAAATATGTTCTTGGCCGGACGGGTTCGGCAGAAGCTATCCAGAAACCAATGTGTGGAGAGTGATGCAATTACAATGAAAATTATTTCCATGTTTTTCTACTCTGAGGCTTTCTGGATAGCTTCCATGCCGAACCCCTACAGTCTTCCTCGACTTACGTGTAAAAATAAGCAGAATCAAAATTAACATGCGTTTGCCCTGCAATATACTGCTTGAAATGGATAATCACCCTGAAATAGGGTACAATCTAGAGTTATTAGCATCGTACAGGTTGTCTTTTTACCGGTGTTTTTGTGCCTTGACACCAGAGTTAGCAAGAGACTACCATAAAATCATAAAACCAGGCCACACAGGAGGTACTAAATGGTAACAGAAATAACCGACAAGAATTTTGAGGAGGAGGTCCTCAAATCAAATATGCCCGTCGTGCTGGACTTGTGGGCACCCTGGTGTGGCCCCTGCCGCATGGTAGCGCCGGTTGTCGAGAAGCTGTCCGGAGACTACAACGGCAAGGTCAAATTCTGCAAGCTTAACGTAGACCAGAACCCGGATACGGCGGCGAAGTTTCACGTCATGTCCATACCCACGCTGCTCTTTTTTAAAGGCGGCAAGGTGGTTGATACCGTCATCGGGGCGGTGCCGGAGCGGACACTGAAACCAAAACTCGATAACATGGTACAGGTAAAGTAAACTTTTCACGGACGACAGGAGAATAATGCCTGCGCAAAACTCAGGCACTGGTTTTGAAAATATCGCCGCGAGCTATGACCGCTGGTATGAAAGCCCCGAGGGTAAATACATTGACGCCCAGGAGAACGAGCTTTTCTTACGGCTTATTAAGCCGGAGAAAGGTCAGACTATTTTTGAGGTCGGCTGCGGGACGGGGCATAATATTGCCTTTTTCCAGCGCCTGGGACTGAAGGTTGTCGGAATTGAGCCGTCCGCGGCGATGTTAAATATCGCAAAGGCGCGGTGCGGGACTGATGCAAACCTGTGCCCCGGTGATGCCTGCCAGCTCGCGTTTCCCGATAACTCTTTTGATATCGTTGCGATTATTACAGCGCTTGAGTTCATGCCCGACCCCGAGGGAGCGCTCAAAGAGGCATTCCGCGTCTCCCCAAAAACGGTGTATCTCGGAATCCTGAACAGCCTTTCGGTAATCGGTATTAGCCGCCGCATCAAAGCTACATTCCGCAAGAGCATCTACCGCGAGGCGCATTTCTACAGCATCTGGGAGATTGAACGGATGGTTAGAAAGATAGCGCCGGGTGCCAGAGTTGACTGGGGAAGCGCCCTTTTCTTCCCCTGGGGCTGGCACCACCTTTTCGGCGAGCTCGATAAAAAGCTGTCCTTCCACCACAATCCCTTCGGTGGCTTTCTGGGTATCCGGCTCACGAAACCGTAGCAGATTACTTACGGCTCGGTTTGACCTGAAGCGGTATTCCAGCTTTACCGCAAGTGAGAGACGTCGTTCAGCAACGTCAAAACGCTCATATTCGGATGTGTCTCCACGGTGGAAAGCGAAGCAAGGTCAAGGCGCATCTGCCAGCGGGAATCCAGGTCAATCCCCAGCAGGCGGCAAATGATGGTACGCAAAACCCCGCTGTGCGCTACGATAAGTATGGTCTCACCCTGACGGTGTTTTTCCAGCCTTGAGATGAAACTGCACACGCGGTTATAAAACCGGTTGCGATTTTCGCCACCGGGATACTCCAGTTCGGGGCTTCTTTCTATCCAGAGCTTTGCCACATCCGGGTACTGCTGCTTGATTTCCTCTAAAGTAAGCCCTTCCAGCTTTCCGAAGTCAACCTCGCATAGCTCGGGACAGTCCGTAATGGCAAGACGGTGGCCCGAGGCGATTATCTCCGCCGTAACGCGCGCTCTAACCATGCTACTGCTGTAGATGGCATCTATCTTCTCAAAGGCAAGCCGGTCGCGGAGTCTCTCCGCCTGGGATAGTCCGAGGGCGGAAAGTTTGACATCGCTTCTTCCCCAATAGCGGAGGGCGGAGTTCAGCTCCGTTTCACCGTGCCTGACCATGAGCAATCTGGACAAGTGATTTTCCTTCTTTCAATTCAGCCGGCTTTTAAGATAAACGGCTACGAGGAATATTATAAACCATGTCACGGCAATGATGGCAAGAGCGGGCTTGCCCGTAATCCGTGGATTCTTTAATGCACGACATAATGGACCTTACTGGACAGTTACCAAACTTTTGTTTGAGAAGAAGGGGCTTATTCCGGCTTTGCAACAGTTGCTCATCTCTTACTCAAGTCCCGTCCATGGCCATGTCACCAACCCCCATGCTTGAGAAGAAAACACTGCCTCTCTTTCGTGTTATGCAAGACATTTATGCTATAATTCTATCGAGAAAGCACAAGACGATTAAGAGGGTGACATATGGCAGTGCGTTTTATTCTTACTGACTACGTCAATCATGCTTTGGCGAAAGCTATCTACGACAAGCTCGAAGACAGCACCTTTGCCGGACGAATTCCCCCATGCGTTGGTGTGATAGCTTTTGGCACTACGTTACAGGAGTGTGAAGCGGAATTGCGCTCCACTCTCGAAGAATGGATTCTGGTTGGTCTCAAATTAGGTCATACTCTACCAGTAATAGATGATATAGACCTGAACGAGGAGCCTCAGCGTGAGCCAGTGGAGGCGATGTAAACGGCAGGTCTTCATTCGCCGTCTCCGAAAACTTGGCTTTGATGGACCATACTTTGGAACAAGACATCAGTTTATGGTCTATAAACAATACCGGCTGGCTATCCCTTCAAATTCCGAGTATTCGGTATCCCAACTACGAATGATGCTATACGAAGTAGAACAAATCACAGACCGCCAAATATCTGCCGAGGAATGGGCGCATCTGCGGTAGGTTTATGCTGCATAACAGGCACTGTTCCCGAACTTTTGTTGGAAAAGAAGGAGTTAATTACGGCGTTACAACGGATACTAATCTCAGAGTGATAGGATTTTCTTGTTAGACTCTGATTGGTATTATCTGATGTATGGATATTTTCTTATATTTAATTCTTATTGTATCCGTATTGCCCTCTGGTTATGAAGTACTTCTTTCCAATATTCTTCTCGCTCAATAATAGTTTTATCATCTGCTTTCATTGACCTGTATTCAAGAAGAGCGAAAACAAAGTTGCTTCTTGCATATCCAATTCCCTTTTCTTCTACAAGCTTAATAAGCTCATCATTCCAACCATGACCTGTACCAACATAACATGCCCATCTTGACCAGATTCCCCAATCACCATAGGCAGAGCCAACATATCTTTTACCATTGCTCTTATCGGTTATGAGATATACTCCCTTAATACTCGTCAAGGCAGCTTTCCAATCTGGCTTGTTGGTTTTAATGATATTCTCGATAGAACGAAAATCATGATTAATCTTCTCATAACCGCAAAATTCTTCTCCTGTATAACATTCCTTAAGGATTTCGGAAAAGGTTAATTTTTTATAATATTTCTCTAATTTGACGGCTTTTGCTTGGCCTGGTCTCTTAAAATGAATTTTTAGTCGGCCAATTAATTCCTTTGAACTTTCCTCAAATCTTACTTCGTAACTGCGAGTACTGCGCGCGATAACTTCATAAATTCCGCCAAAAAGCCATATATCTGACTCAGGATAAAAATCTATTAAAGCAAAAATGTATTTGCGATTAAAATCGTTTCTCTTGCCCCTATACCTTTGCCAGTCTTCCCACTCCTCTTTACTTATTACAAAAACATCTAATGGCTGGTATTTTCCATTCCAGCAGGCAAGGTGCATTTTATAATCTGACAAATTTTGTATTTGGAGTATTTCGGTTAATTTTATGCTCATATTCTTGAAGTCCTCCATCTTTTTAAATATATCTTCTTGTTGGTCAGATTATAAATAGAGAGGGAAAGTATTTCAAGCAAAAGCATCGACGAACACAAAAGTGGTTTAATTACCGAGCGGCAGACTCAAAATTGGAAAATGAAAAAACGAGGAAAAAATCGAAGCTAATTTAGGGTAATCTCATTACCATTATGGTGGGCCTTACTGGACAGTTCCCGAACTTTTATTCGAGAAGAAAGGATTGATTTGCAAAATCCAGCAACTAATTTATTCTCAATTGAAAAATTGAATCAAACTCACCATTAAATAAAAATCGGGATGTCTGATTCTGCTGTACTATAACAATTCTACTGGAAAAGAATCCTTAAGTATCTTGCCGCAAACAGGTAATCCAAGGACGGTAACGGATACGAGTGTGCCCAGGTGATACAAATAAAGGATATTTTTATAACTGACTACCTGTCGAACGGGATTTCATGGGAGCGAGGCAGTACATGGCCCAACCCATATGTTGGCGTTGGAACTGTAAATAATCATCCTGGTCAGTACGGAAATGCTTGAATACCTGTTCATAGTCAGTGTGGGTGGGATTTTCTTCAAGCCAACGTATCAGTCCATACCAACCATCCGAAATGTA
>Ga0315295_10002245_pt1 | contig 16436 bp, 14 predicted proteins | sample YL17G14_0_MG_FD_204453 | JGI IMG/M metagenome (GOLD analysis project Ga0315295, IMG submission 204453) | Sediment microbial communities from Yellowstone Lake, YNP, Wyoming, USA - YL17G14_0 | ecosystem: Environmental > Aquatic > Freshwater > Lake > Sediment | place: USA: Wyoming | collected... | reverse complement strand
TAATTCGATACTGATCGTATCAATATCGTAATTGTTTAAGCATTTAGGACATGTAAGATAAATTTGCATGGTGTAACTTGTTTATGCAGTGAGACTTATATTACGCGGGTACCGCGTTACGTACAACTTGTTTTTAGCAGTATAAAACTTACTTTTTAAAATCATCCCTTTGCAGATACTGTTATGTTTTTGATTCTACCTGACATACTTGTTTCGACAATATACTTCGGTTTTAATAAAGCGCAGCCTCGTCAATTACAAAGCATTATCAATCCCTCAGTTGATCTAGATTAATACATTGCATTTGCCTGACTTTCAATATTCACAAATCAAACCAAGTTAAACAATATCCGGGGAATAGGGAAGGGGAAATATCATAATTATCTTAAATGTTTTACTGAGGCATTATTTTAAATAGCCTGTTTCACATGATAAGAAATGAGCAAACCTGCTCCCAAATTTCTTTACCATGCTGTTGCATAATTGAAACATTAATATAAACAGCTAGAATAAATTGCAATTGGAAATCTACTATTTAATGAGCTGTTTATAAGTAATTTAAAGCAACATTCTCATCTGTCTATCGTATACAATAGTAGGACACTTATCTTGCCAGTTTAGTCTGGATTAGTGGCTCAGTTTGGTCCGGAATAATTTCTATAACAATTTATTAAATACATTAATGAAAACACTAAAAACATATTTTAGGATGAATGGTTTGCCTTATACTTTACTGAAACGGAATGATGTTGTTGCACTTTATGGCATAGGTGGAACCTATACTGATGAGATATTACACTATGAGGTTGATATAATATATACCAGGAAAGATAAATACGGCGAACGTGAGGCTATCGCGAAGAATGATGACTTTGGCAGAGACCGGTCCAGGTGCTTCAATAGTAAGGACCAGACTGATAAATACTTTGAGGAACTTACTGCAGAGTTGACGATGGAGCGAATTCTATCGCCGGGGGTATTAAAATCTATCGCAGGGGTAGAAGATAATGTTGAAGTAATACCTGATTATCAAATGGTATAGTCATTATACCCCTGCGACAAATTATGAGGTTATATCTTGAATGATCTGGGTTGTGGAATTGCGATCGTTAATTGCAAATACAGTGTCAAGCTTATTACTTTTATTCGAAATATTTGAGCCAATAATAAGTATCAATACCCCTGTAATACTATACAATACAATTCTTCACCCACTCCAATTTATAAGCGTACATGTTACTGAAATTATATTATTGAAATATCAAGAGAGTAATCCGAACACCTATTGCCCAGGTGCTTTATATTTTTCAATCATTCTCCGGAAATCAGGATCCCTATTTAAATCTTTATACATGGGATGATATTTTACTTGTATCCAACCATAATCTCTTTTTATAGCACTCTCAATCCATTCAATCGCTTTAGGTTTTTCACCAATGGCCAGATATATTTCACCTACCTGAAGTGCCTTGTAAGTGTCAGTATTTTCAGGATTGTCCGGAATATTGGTTTGATTCAAATAATACAATGCTGAATCAACAATTCCAAGCATTCCATAATAGTAAGCTATCCATCTAATCGCATCAGGATCAAATTCCAAATTTCCCCTGGCTGATTCAATCGCAATTTTATACATTTCATTAGAGCTTTTTTTCTCATCCGACCAATAATAGGCATCTCCCAAAAATCCTTGAAACTTATAATTATCTGGACTTGCCGCAAGGCTTTGCTTATAATAAAATATCGATTTATCAAAATTTCCCTTATAGAAGTATACAGTGCCTAAATTTCCATTGATAAGAGAATAGTTTGGATTTATTTTAAGAATTCGTTCATATGTCTGAATTGCATCAGTAAGTCTTTGAAGCTGCCAATAGCAGGCAGCCAGACCAGTTAATATGGTCTGGTTTGCTGAGGTAAGTTGTAATCCTAAATTAAATTGATTAATCGCTTCTTTGTACTGTCCGTTAAAATAATATGACGTTCCTAAACAGTAGTAACAATTCCAATAATCAGGTTTTAAGCCAATAGCTTTCTTATAATAACTTTTTGCTTTGTCAAATTTACCCTGCTTATCATACAATGCTCCAATTTGAATATATGCTCGCTCGTTTTGTGGATCTAATTCAATCACCCTTTGAAACTCTTTTAAGGCTGCTTCAAATTCACCTTTACCTCCATTGATAATACCAAGACTTATATGAATTGTTGCATCAGCATCATTTAAGCTAATTGCTTTCTTGCTATTTAATAAAGCTAAATTTGCCAATTCTAAATTTCTTGTTTCATCATACTTATACCAATAAGCATCTGCCAGACCTGAATATGCCAATGCAAACAATGTGTCTTTTTCAATTGCTCTCCTGAAAAACTCAATACCAGAATCTAAATCTTCAGTAGTTTGATAATTTCGTAAAATTCCTCTTCCCATAAGATAAAACTCATTGGCTTCTACAGAAATTGGACTACCAGCAGTAATTTGTTTCTTAGTTTGAGATTCCAGCTGTATTCCAAGCATTTTAACCATCACGGAGATAATCTCATCTTGTAAAATCAGGTTATTATCATTCTGATAATCAAGCTTTTCAGATTGTAAAAGCCGTTGTTTCTTTGTATCAATTAAATTTAAAATTAAACGAGTATTGACTTTATCCATTTGAATACTCCCGGATATTACCATTGAAGCCCCTAATCGCCTTCTTGCATCCAAAGTGGCTATGTTTTCGTTAATGTCACTGGTCGGTATTACAGAAAAGGCTTGTTGTGAATTACCAACCTTGGTAAGCATATAGACCAGAGATTCAACAAGTCCACTGGCAAAGTATTTTACATCAGAAGGATCTCCAATAATCTTCAAGGGTAAAACAGCTATTGTAATTCTTGTTCTTCCACTAAGAGGAGACGAATCATCTTTGAAAATTTTAGGGTATAACAGGATCCCCACAATAACAAAAAGAACTGCAATGATTATGTTACTTATTCTTTGTCCTCTGTGTGTTTTGATTGTAAAATCCTGCCCTTTATTATTTGATGCAATTGGTTTGCTTTTTGTAATTCCTTTCGGAGATATTTCATATATCCAGGAAATGATAACAGTAATGATAGAACCCACAATCAGGAGATAAAGAATTAAATTTATTGTCCAGTCTGGTAGTCCCAACCGGGGGAATATGATATCAACAGCTTGAAGTATTATAAAGGCGGTTCCTGTGTAAATTGCTAACGTTCGATGGACATTTCGCCTTTTAAATTCTTGCCAAAACTGGATTACTTTGTTTGATTTTTTTGGCATAGATTGAATAGTGGTTTAATTAAACCAGGCTTTAGTAATAACTTCCTTATTTTTTATTTTCATGATAAGTTTTTTAATTGCGAATTAATGACAATTTGATTTTAGTATCTAATAGTTTACCCGGCAATTAGGCCCAACTAAATAGTGTTTCATAAACAGTCTTATAATAGCTTACTCAATTAAGGTTTCGAATAAATCAGGCTGCAATCAAAATTAGACTATTGTAATACTAAAAACAATTTTATTTTTCTCTTCCCAAAATCCCAAGCACAATAATTCCATCATTAATGTATTGATATGTAATTAGTTATAATATGGTGAAATTACAATAGATACTCTAATTATCTGTTATTAAACGTTTTAAGACATTTTGCATCAAAGTAATAGGTAGCAAGTGAAATGGCGATCGTGTCTTAAACGGGCTAGAAATAGCCTTAAATCAAGAATTTGTGATATTGTAACATATTGAAATACAAATTTATACAGTCACCTGTGACTAATGGGGAATTGGGAGTTAATTATTTAAGTATTTATGATTATTGAAAGTTATGTGTCATACTGAAAAAGATTTTGGATACATATTATTCTTTCCAATCACGATGTTCGATATAAGCTGGTGTAGCCGGAATTTTAGATTCCCGCTTTCCTATTTGCTCATACATCCATTGAATCCACTCGTAATAAGTCGGTCGATTACTTAATTCACGTACTTCTTTGAAGTAGTTCTTAAATTTTTTACCTGTCAGGATAATGACTCCACTAAAGAAATCTTCAACAAGTTGGATTTTAATTTCACGCCTGTATATCAATATTCCGAGACTCTCGAAAGTCCCAAACATCACCAGAATACTTATCATCTTACCTCCTAAATGTTCTTCAATTTCTTTTTTTGATAATCCTTCTGGAAGATCAACTAATATATTGACTGCTTCATGAAATTCAGGTGTTTGAAAAGAATTCAACATTTGCAGTGCTGATTCCCTTGCACGTTGTTTGTTTAAATACCGAAGTTGTACTATAGCAATAAATCCACCGGCAACAATTGCTGCGGTTGATATGAGACCTATAAGAGTATTTAAATCCATATTTTTCATTTTATATAAGTTTTATCTACATTACAAATAATGTATCTTAAGGTATCAAAATTAAACCACAGATATAAAATAAGCAAATATATAAGTTGAGGAAAATACCTAAGAACTAATGCAGTAAAAGTAAGACCTTGTATTATTTATCTTACAAATGCTAAATCAAATACCCTCAATAATCTTCAGTATGGCGCGAGCCGTCGCGAGTAGCAGACAATTTTCGGCAAATTAAGTGGGGGTATTGAATGACTAAAGCAAGGCTTTAGTATGAACCCATAGGGCTTGGCCTTGCTGTGTCATGAAATATTTCTTTGTGCAAACCCACGTTTGGCCGTTTAAAATTGGATGCCGCAGGCGAGCACTTATCAATTAGTGAGGGTTGCGATTTATGTTGCATACCTATTACCTAAGGATTACTGCAATGCAACATAAAGAAAGCAACCCGAACACCTATAGACCTGGTTTTTTTAATAATAATATTCTATCTTCCAGCCTCTTAAAGTTTTTGGTATGAAAAAATGCATAACCACCCATTAGATTGCAAAACCGCAACCTATCATTCATTTTCCTTCATAATAATAAGGCAATAATTCAGAGTGTGATCTTTCTTTGATGTACTATTCTTGCGAGGAAGCTGCCTTGAAGAACTGAAAATATCCAAAACCCAATGCAAGAAGCAAGTATATAGCAACAGTTGACCAGCCAAGCGCATTCACGACGTTGCTAAGTTGTCCAAGAAGAGCTACAACAAAGCCGATGCTATCGGCAATGAAAAGGGCTAAAACAATAGCCTTCCGAGCATCGGAATCAGTTGCATTTCTCGCCATCCAAGTCAATATGCCAAATCCAATGAGAGCAGTTCCAAAGAGTCGTGCCATGTATATCAATTGCTCGTCCGCTGTTATGTCATATAATGAATAAACTTGTGTCGGTATAATAATAAATGAAAGACCGAATACAATGGCAACGATGGTGTTAATAATCATTAAGGTTTTGAGTTTCATCTGACACCTCCTTTTTAAGGTTTATAAATAGAAAGAATATCCAAGTTAATTTTGTTAAAGTTATGAAAGACAATAATACAAGTCAAATTTATTTTGACCTTAATATGATCTGATTAGAATTATGCTAAATACAGGAATCTATCAAGCTTAAACCTCCCAAAATTGTATTCATTACCTTTAGCAAAAGTGTCCATGATGAAAAATTGATCAACAAGCCAATAATTGGGTTTATGTTTTAATGGATTTTTATGTTTGATCTTATGTATTCCTATCTTCCGGCCGGGGCCAGATGCAAATTTATTTATAAAATGGCCCCATGGCTGATTTCCGAGGGCTGGGGATAATTTATTGCCCCATGAAAGAACGGCATTTCCTAAAGGAGTTTGCAATACATTCCTGAGAGATTAAACCTTTTGTGAGGGCTTAAAGAAGGAAATGCCGCTGAGATCAAATGTCGGAAACATTCTAATCTTTTATCTGGCTTATATGTTGGAAATCAGATTTTAATAGTAAATATAAGTCCTTTCAGCAACCAGTTTAAATTTCCCTTTATCTATATTGCTAAATATCAATAAAACGTTGCCATGGTCATCAAATTCCAGATCCTGTACATCCCACACATTGGTACTTTTTGGTTTTTCAATAAAAACCTTCTGGATAGTTAAAAAACCCTTATCATTATAAGTATTCACAAAAGTTTGTCTTAACGTATCATACTTATTGAAGAATTTTGTTTCAATAACTTTTCCAAGCTCATTTAATGCAAAAACCTGGTAGCTTCCCTTTTGATTTTTGAAATTGAAATTTTCAATCTTGGTATAATTGCCTTTTTCATCATTTTTAATAACAAACCTTGATATAAGTGTGTCAACTATTGGTCTGTACACTTTCCCACCTACAAAATATCCCTGACTATCGTATTCCGGAATTGTGTATTGATAAGTGCTATCCTTCAATTTATCTTCCCATCTTACATATTTGCCATATTCAATAGTTCCGATTGTGCTGTATCGGATTAAGTTATTCTCATCCAGAAGATCGTATTTTGTCAGAGCACCTGTCATGTCAAAGTAAGCTATAAGATTCTTGGTAGAACCAACACTATCAAGGTCTTTCCATGTTGTGGGATTCCCTTTAGTAATTTTACCATCCTTTTCGGCAGCCCAATAGTTTGTTTCCCTCAATTCCTTGATTTTACCATTCAGAACCTCAGGAAAATACAAATAATCGGTTCCCATCCCAAGGATTGTCTTTTCAACAGGCTTTTTCTGAGTACAGCCCCAAGCAAAAATTATCGCTAGGATACAGATAATAGTGATCTTTTTCATAGTTGCCGGTTTTAATTGTTAATCCAAAAAGAGTTAGTGGATATCAAAGTTATGTTAAAAAATAGCTGAAGTCAAATTTATTTTAAAAGCCATAAAAATCCATCCACCCAAGTTTTACCTCAGATGGATGGAATTAGCACTGTTGATTTTCAGGGGTTCTTAAGATTTTAAAGTTGAGTTGAACCGTCTCAGAACAACAGTAAAGAAAATGCAGCATGACTCAAATCTCCAGTGTAATCACGAAGTAAGCAATATGATATGCTATACCCCTGATGATATACACCTCTTTATCTCCACAGTCAGTTTAATGGTATCTACTGACACTTTTTGTCCTTTTGATAGCAGGAAAGGAAACAAGGCATATGACCTTAAAAGGGCAGTAAATTCGCCTTAAGCTTCCTTCCCTATCTATCACCAGGAGACTGTCTGAGGATACCCATTTCAGTAGTTCCTTTAAATACTTCTCTTTATCCATACTCCAAAGCTCACTTACGACAGATACCAGGATTTTGCTGAACTCCTGAGATGATTTATCAGCTCTGCAATAAAGACAAAGGATCCCGTTGTCCTGTCAAGGAAAGTGTCAATGTATGAGCTCTTAGTAGCCGAAGTAAAGAGATTATAAACCTTCCACATATCAATACCACCATCCTCGACCAGCAGAATGATTTATCCTGGTAATAGTCTTTTGCTACAATACTGATTTGTGTATCAGACAGTGGAAGCCTTTCAATGTCCTTCTTTTGCCTTGGCGATAGGTAGTTGTAAAGCCTTAACCTGCCTATCAGCTGGGCAAATTGATTCTCTGTAAGTGCATATTCAGATAAAGTCTTTAAATATTAATCTGCTTTTCAGCATCAAACCTCGTTATTAGCTGAAATACACGGTTGAATAGTTCATTAATTGACATTTGCACTAATACATGGAATCTCATACATAAAGGCACATCTTTCATGGTAAATGGTTTTCTCCTCGTCTAAGAGAGCATCTGCCGGTTTACCAATGGCCTCTGGTATTCTGCCTTTAACAGGGTGACTGATCCTTATAGCCGGATGAAGAATATTTTCAGATGAAAAGAACTTGTCTGCAGCCTGACCTATTGTGTTAATGAATTAAGAGTGAGATATGGTAGATTCATTGTCCTTTGAGAATACCGGAATTATGCAGCGATGTTTTAAATCTGCATAAGAGATTGGTTCAGTGTTGGCCAGTATGAACCTGTCATCTGACGTTTCCACGATTTTGGCTTCATCCGGCACAATACTGTTTTGTACTTAACAAAACAATCATAATCTTCAAATAATTAAAATAGAAGTATTAATCCCTGAATAATTCCCCATATTACAATAATCAAAGATATGATTGTGAGTATAATTCCAATTATGCATGTCCAATCTGAAAAGTCAAATAGTACATTTATATCAAAACTGCTTTTTTCATTATTGTTATATTTTGTATCATTAAAATTTCAAATAAATTGTTAGGCTTACGCCTATACCGATCTGATAAAAAAGACACTTATCTTGGCTTTACTTTTTATAGTATTAAAGTTACATCAACAAAAAACCAAAGTCAATTTTATTTTCGATAAAAAAAAAGCCCGGAGCTGATTTCCGGGCGCTGGTAATGCGTATTGTTATCAATAGTTGGATATCAAAAACAATTATTGTGTCTGATGGCTTTTTAAGTACCAAACATTATATTCCCTGATGATTGCTTCTATATTAATGTTTTTATAACCTTCTGTTTTATTGGCTATTTTCTGTGCAAGTTCCACATCATCCTTAACATAATCAGCCATGTTCCTGGCGAATTTCAACAGGAATTTAAAATCAAAGGGCATAATGGTCTCTTCATTTTTTTTCTTTCCGAACTCTTCTTTCCAGAGTTCGCTTTCATCAAAGAGGAATGCCTTTCCTAAATCAGCCAGCGAAATTTTATCCCAAACCATGAGTTTACTTTTATCCTCATCATAATACCAGACGTAATATTTTATCTCTCCATCGACCCTCCTTAAAAGAAAATTCTCCGCGCGTATACTGTTGGCAAAAGGATGTTTAATGCTTTCATAATACCTGGGGCCTACCTGATAAGCCCTGATCTCATTTGGCGTGTACTTGACCCTTCCTTCCCGGTCGTCCGGATTGGTGTAGAAAAAAGTCATTTTTTGATTTAGCCAAAGATTTATATTCAATAAATACCCTTTTACGGTATCTCCCTGTAGGGTAATAATAAAACCCGGCAACACATTGCCGCGCTGTGGCTCTGATTTGCTTTCCTGAGCATATCCCAAAGCTGGAAACAGGCCAAGTAACATAATAAATAGGTTATTGCACAAACATTTCATAGCTTTTTTCTTAAAGATAATTAATCTGATATCTGACCAATTCTATCAGCAATGTAATAAAAAAACAGATATAAGACCCCGCAATGACAATCAAAGTTGCAGGCCGATCCAGAAAACCTGTATGCAGAAAAATGGCAGTAGGTTGATTTAAGAACTCTGTGCTGGTAACCCGGATTGGTTCATGACACAAGGCGACCGTCTGCTGAATAATTAGAGCTGTGTTCTCTGAAGGAGTTATTTAAATTCCTTGTCCAATGAAGACTTTCAGTCAAATGATAGTTGAAATACTTTGCCTTGCTGATCGGCTTGCCCTCCATGACACCCATGACTACACAACTTGAATTGAAATCAATTTCATATTCATTTCGTCCATAATGCTTTGCATAATATTTTCCAACTTTGCCTGGTTCACCCGGAATATACTTTATGGCGATTTCTTCAAGAGGATTTTCAAAATAGACAATCCTGCCTGATCTGATTTTATTGAGAATTTTATCTGATCTGATCCTTTTCAGAATTCTTTTAAGCGATTCTTTTATCATATACGATGATGATAGGACAAAACTGACCTGACTTCATAATGCTAACGTAAGTCCTGAAGTGCTTATTGCCTTTATAATCGCTTAAAAGGGACAAATCTCACGAATGTCAGGCGGCTTTTTTCAATCTTACCGTTTTTTTTGACGAGAAGGATAAGCTCCTGTACTGCCATTGGAGGGCCAACGGGAATGACCAGCCTTCCATTTTCCGCAAGCTGGTCGATCAGAGGCTGAGGGATCTGTTCAGCAGCCGCTGTTACGATAATTATGTCAAAGGGAGAGAACTCTTTCCATCCCTTATAGCCATCACCATATTTTACTGTTATATTATCATACCCGAGCTTCTTTAACCTCTCTGCTGATTCCCTGGCAAGCTCAGGAACAATTTCAATGCTGTAGACTTTCTTTACAGTTTCAGCCAGGACTGCGGCCTGATAACCGGAACCTGTCCCGATCTCAAGTGCAGTTTTTGAAGGATCCGGTTTCGCAACCTCAGTCATATATGCCACAATATATGGCTGGGATATCGTCTGGCCATAACCGATCGGAAGCGGATTATCATCGTAAGCTTCGCTTTGATATTCCTTTGGCACGAAAAGATGCCGCGGCACTTTTCTCATTGCCTGCAGAGTAGGTTGATCGTCTACACCACGGCTTATGATCTGCTGGATTACCATTTTTCCCCTGGCAGCTGCATACCTGTCATCCTGATCCAAAATAAAACCTTCCATTGCTAATAATAATATAATAAGAATGTATCTCACATCTTTCCGGTTTCTTCCAATATAAACCATTTTCATGATATTTCAAAGTGGAAAAATCAGACTAGTTTTGATGTAGGAGCAGGAGAGGAAATCAATTGTAACCGACCAGCGACAGGAATCCTTTACCAAGGAATTCCATTGCCGGCCAGATTGGAAACAGGTTTACGCTGGTGAATACGGTTACTAATATGAGACCTAAGAAGATATAGGACCCATATTTGTAAAATCCGTCATAGAGCCTTGGATATTTTCTGAACTGATTCAGCAGAAGATGTGATCCGTCAAGAGGAGGGAAGGGAATGAGGTTGAAAATAAACAACCCCCAGTTTATATAAATTGCATAAATGAAAACCTCATTCACGATCTGTAAAATGTTGCTGTAATTTCCGGATGTAAAATGGCTGTAAATTGAAAATATTACGGAGAGGATCATTGCTGTAACCGCATTCGAAAGGGGTCCTGCAACTGCAATTTTAACAACATCCTTCTTTGGATTTTTCAGATTTGCTTCATTGAACTGGACCGGTTTTGCCCAGCCGAATCCGGCAACAAGCAGCATTATAAACCCCAGTGCATCAATGTGCCTTAACGGGTTCAGTGTGACTCTTCCCTGTTCTTCTGAAGTCAGGTCCCCGCACCTTTTAGCCATCCAGGCGTGGCTGAATTCATGAACAGTTAATCCGAAAATAATACCGGGAAGAAACTTTAATATACGGGCTAGTTCAAGATGCTCCATCCTGTCTCAGATCCTCGCTTTTTTAACGGGCAGGAAGAAATCACTTTCATCGAGCTTACATTTTTTTATCATATCAAGTGCGTAGGCGGCTCCTGAAAAATTCTCATCAGTATTGTTTGTTCCGATGGTGAACTTAACGCCGGCTTTTATTGCCCTTTTAATAAACGTTTCAGAAGGGATCCTGTACCTGTTATTGATTTCTATAGCAATATTATTGGCTTTGGCTGCATTAATTACCTTATCCATCCTTTCAGGGGTCCAGAACAGGTCATATCTGCTTTGCATCTGAGCCGGAAGGAATGTTGAATTCACATAAACATCAATAGGCTCAGTATTTAAAATTGTAACAAGAGTATTCACAAGATAGTCCATGAACTGCTCTTCATCATCGATCCACGTCTCGTTCGGCATCCAGATTCGGTTTCTTCTTCCTTTCTCATCGGTGAACGTCATTGCGTCAGTGAAAACGTAATCAAATTTTTCCATCGATTCTTTCGAGAAAATATTCACCCATTCACGTCCTTCGGCCTGCATTGCCAGATAAAACTGCGGATAGTTCTTAAAAAGCGCTATCACTGAATCGATCTGGCTGTCATTATGCACCGGGAATCCCATTCCGCAATTTACAGCTATGCCGTAATCGATATTTTCGGCCTTCGATTTTGCAGCGGCATCGTCTATTGTAAGTTTTCCCTTAAGATGTACATGAAGATCAGTGATCTTAAACTGGGGCTTATTATTGCAGTTCATCAGGAATATAGCAATGAACGCAATAACCGGAAACAGCTGTTTTTTCATTTTAATATTTGTATGATTTATTATTGTCGGTATAAATCTAATAAAATAGAGCGAATGACAAGATAAAAGAAGAAGACTTTCCTTTTATACATCCCCCTAACCCCCTTCAAAGGGGGAATTAAAAGAAATTAAGCTCTCCGTTAACCGTACTACTATCACCGGTCTTCTGTCTTCGGTCTTTCGTCTCTTTCTATTCTCAAAAAAAACTATTAGGTTTACATTAGAGAATTTATAATGACAAAGAGACTTATTTACCTGCTTTTTTTACCTGTTCTGCTGGGTCAGGAACTAATATCACAGGAGGTTCCCAGGGCTGAAATCTATCTTCTGACATGCGGTCCGGGAACAGATACTTATTCAGTGTACGGACACAGTGCATTGCGGGTAGTCATTCCGGAGAGAAACAGCAATATTGTTTACAACTGGGGGGTTTTCGACTTTGGCACACCAAATTTTGTCTGGAAATTTGCCAAGGGGCGGCTAAATTATTCACTGGGCATAGAATCATATGATAATTTCCTCAAAGATTATTTTATTGAGGGAAGATGGGTTGTATCGCAAAAACTAAATCTGGAAACAGCAGACATTGAAAAGCTTTTCCTGCTTATATCTGAGAACCTCAAGCCTGAGAATATTAATTACCGTTATGATTTTTTCTACGATGATTGTTCAACCAGGATACGTGATCTTATCGAAAAAGCTGTCGGAGAAGATCTTATTTATCCTCCTGAGGAAGCAAAGAAGGAGCTGACTACCTTCAGGAACCTGACCGGAGAATATGAGAAGGTAATACCGTGGACAAAGGTGGGCATTGACCTGATAATGGGTTCTCCGGGGGATAAAAAGGCTTCATTCAGGGACAGGATGTTTCTCCCTATTGAACTGAAAAACGGTTTATCGGAATTGGTTATCAGGAGAAATGGCAAAATGATTCCATTGCTGACAAATCCGGAAATTGTTGTTGACTTTGATCAGCCGGCAATAAAAGAAAAACTTCTTGCATCACCAATGTTCGTTTTTTCGCTTATCCTGATAATTGTTATTATACTGACAGGTTACTTAAGGGGAAAGAGAGCGAACAATATAATTGATACTGTCGTTTTTGCCGTTTTCTCAATTCTGGCGCTTATGATGATGTTCTTCAATTTCTTCACCGATCATCAGCAAATGAAATGGAATCTGAATATATTATGGCTTAATCCTTTTATAATACTGAGCTTTATAAGCCTGTTATTCAAAAAAGATTGGCTGATATGGTTCAGGATTATATTTTTCATGGCTGCCGGATTTCTTGTTTTGCTGGTAGTTCTGCCCCAGCACATAAATAATGCCTTTGTTCCCCTGATAATCATACTGATCCTGCGGAGTTCCGTCAGAGCAAATTTTTCATGGAATCCTCTTACCATACCGTATTTAACACAACTTTAACACTTTTTAACTCCTTATTATAATTCTGTCCTGTTTTTTTGTGTCAGATTTTCCGGGCAGTTATCAGATGCCCGTGAAGAACTCATTTTATTATATTTGCTACTTAAATTTTTAGCTATGGAGCAAACATCAGATATAAGGATTCTTAATGAGAAAATTGAAAAAGAGAGCTCATTTGTAGATATCATAAGGATGGAGATGAACAAGGTTATTATCGGCCAGAAGCATCTTACCGATTCTCTTATGATCGGTCTTCTGGCCAACGGTCATATTCTTCTTGAAGGTGTACCCGGCCTCGCAAAAACTCTTGCAATAAAATCGCTGGCATCGGTGATAGATGCAAAGTTCAGCAGAATTCAGTTCACACCCGATCTTCTTCCTGCTGACCTTACAGGCACATTGATTTACAGCCAGAAGAAGGAGGAGTTCATTGTCAAGAAGGGACCGGTTTTTGCCAATTTCATACTCGCTGATGAAATAAACAGGTCACCCGCAAAAGTACAAAGCGCGTTGCTGGAAGCCATGCAGGAGAGGCAGGTTACAATCGGGGAATCAACCTACAAGCTCGATGAGCCTTTTCTTGTCCTCGCAACACAGAATCCAATCGAACAGGAGGGCACATATCCTCTTCCTGAGGCACAGGTTGACCGGTTTATGCTGAAAGTTCTGATTGACTATCCTTCCATGGAAGAAGAAAAGCTTATTGTCAGAGAGAATCTTGCAAAGGATTTTCCAAAAGCGAACACCGTGTTAAAGACAGCTGACATTATCAGGGCCAGGAATGTCGTAAGAGAGGTTTATATGGATGAGAAAATTGAAAACTACATACTTAATATTGTCTTTGCAAGCCGCAATCCGGAGAAATATGGTCTTCCCAATTTTAAAAACATGATTTCGTACGGAGCTTCCCCGCGTGCTTCAATATATCTTTCACTTGCATCAAAAGCCTTCGCATTCATAAAAAGAAGAGGATACGTAATTCCGGAAGACGTGAGAACCGTGTGTGCTGATGTGATGAGGCACAGGATAGGCCTTACTTATGAAGCCGAGGCTGAAAACGTTAACCAGGATAAGATAATTACTGAGATTTTGAATGTCGTTGAAGTGCCCTGAAACATGGAAGCTGTAGAATTACTGAAGAAGGTAAGAAGGATCGAGATAAAGACCCGAGGCCTGACCAGGCACATTTTTGCAGGGGAATATCACAGCGCTTTTAAGGGCCGGGGTATTGCTTTCAGCGAAGTGAGAGAATATCAGTATGGTGACGACATAAGGAGCATTGACTGGAACGTTACAGCACGGTTCAATCATCCCTATGTAAAGGTCTATGAAGAGGAAAGGGAACTGACGGTTATGCTGCTTATTGATGTAAGCGGATCAGGGAATTTTGGCTCAGCTGTAAGCTTTAAGCGTGATATCATGACTGAGGTTGCTGCAGTGCTTTCATTTTCAGCAATATATAATAACGACAAGATCGGTGTCATCTTTTTCACTGATATAGTTGAAAAATTTATACCTCCTCAGAAAGGAAGAAAACATATCCTCAGGATAATCCGGGAGCTTCTTGATTTCAAGCCTCAAAGCAACAGGACAAGCCTGAGCGAACCTCTTAGATTTCTGACAAATGCGATAAAAAAGAGGTGTACCGCTTTTGTAATTTCCGATTTTATGGCCCCTGAATTTGAAGAAGCTCTGAGGATAGCTTCCAGCAAGCATGATGTTGTTGCATTAAAGGTGTCGGATCCGCTGGAGAAAGAGATTCCGGATGTCGGATTGATGAAAGTTATGGACTCAGAAACAGGATTCGAAAAATGGGTTGACACTTCATCTAAATATGTAAGAAAAACTTATTCAGACTGGTGGAACAGCCATATTGATAATATAAAGAGCACATTCAAAAAATGCGGTGTTGATTTTACTGAGTTAAGCACCAAAGATGACTATGTAAGACCTCTTATCAAACTGTTTGAGAGCCGATGATCTGTATGAAAAGAATGGGTTGTATAATAATATTTGTTCGTCTGTTGTTCCTTACAGCGCTGAACGGTCAGGAGATATCTGTCACAGCAGCGTTTGATACATCACGGATATTGATAGGGGACCAGGTCAATTTTTCTGTAATGATCGATCAGCCTGCCGATATTAAGGTAACACTTCCTTTTTTCAGGGATTCATTAATAAAAAATATTGAAATACTTTCAGGACCTGCACTCGACTCTTCAGAAATTTCCGGTAACAAGATCAGGATCACCGAAAAATATCTTGTCACCTCCTTTGATTCGGGCTTTTACAGGATCGATCCAGTATTCGCCGAGATAGCTGATTCCAAAGGTCTTAAAAGATATTATTCCGATTACTCATATCTTGAGGTGGCAAGGGTCAAAATAGCACCTGCCGACACTTCTGCAAAGATTTTTGATATTTCAGCACCCTACAGGGCTCCGCTTACCTTGGGTGAAATTCTTCCATGGGTTCTACTTGCTTTACTTGTATCAGCAATTATATGGTTGATAGTCAAATTGATAATAAAACTCAGGAGAGCTAAAAAAGAAGATATTGTTCCGGCTATTACTGAACCTGCACACATTATTGCCTTCCGTGAACTGGAAAAGCTTCAGAATGAGAAGCTCTGGCAGAACGGTGAAACAAAGAAGTATTATATACGCCTTACAGAGATAATCAGGCAGTACCTTGAGAACAGGTTCGGTGTCAACTCTCTTGAGCTTACAACATCTGAAACCCTCGAAACCCTTGTTAAAACAGGATTCAAAAAGGATGATTCATATAATAAGCTCAGGTCGGTCCTGACAGGAGCAGATCTTGTGAAATTTGCCAAATATAAGCCTGATCCGGCTGAGAATGAGTGGGCATTTGCGAATTCATATGATTTTGTCTCAGCCACAAAGGCTGAAGAGGTGATTGAAGAGAAGAGTGATGTTAAAGATAAACTGGGAGAAAAAAGCATATGAACAGAATAACTTTTGCCGATCCCTATTTCCTTTATCTTTTACTGGTTGTCCCGGCAATCATCGCCTTTTATATCCTAAAACAGTATAAAGCGTATGCATCTCTCCGGATGCCGGGCCTCAAACCGCTGGAAAAATCAGGAACT
>Ga0315295_10002244_pt1 | contig 16438 bp, 17 predicted proteins | sample YL17G14_0_MG_FD_204453 | JGI IMG/M metagenome (GOLD analysis project Ga0315295, IMG submission 204453) | Sediment microbial communities from Yellowstone Lake, YNP, Wyoming, USA - YL17G14_0 | ecosystem: Environmental > Aquatic > Freshwater > Lake > Sediment | place: USA: Wyoming | collected... | reverse complement strand
CCGGACCATACTGCTCCCTCATGCTCGCAGACTATGGGGCTGAGGTAATAAAGATAGAGATGCCCGGACGCGGCGATGACACGAGGGCGTGGGGACCGCCCTTTGTGGAGGGGGAATCCGCATACTTCCTCTCAATAAACAGGAATAAGAAGAGCCTTACCCTCAACCTCAAAACAGACGAGGGGAAAAAGATTCTCTTGAGGCTCATAAAGGATGCAGATGTCCTCCTCGAGAACTTCAGACCAGGGACACTCGACAGGCTCGGGCTCGGGTATGGGATTTTGAAAAAGGAGAACCCGCGCCTCATCTACTGTGCCATTTCAGGCTTCGGGCAGAATGGACCCTACAAAGATAAGCCTGGGTACGATCAGATACTGCAGGGCATGGGTGGCTTGATGAGTATCACGGGTGAGGTGGGAAAGCCGCCCGTGAAGGTGGGTATTGCGGTGACAGACATTGCGGCTGGCATGTTTGCAGCATACGGCATTCTCCTCGCCCTCATGGCACGCTCAAAAACGGGGTTGGGGCAGATGGTGGATGTCTCCATGCTCGACTGCCAGATTGCCTGGCTTACCTACCAGGCCGGCAGATACTTTGCCTCGGGGGAAATCCCTGAAAAGGTGGGCTCGGGACACCCTCTCATCGTCCCCTATCAAGCATTCAGGGCTCGCGATAAGTACATAAACATCGCCTGTGGGAACGACAAGCTGTATACAGATTTCTGCAACGCGATAGGCAGACCCGATTTGATGTCTGACCCGCGATTCTTTACCAACCCGTCCCGTCTCAAAAACAGGAGTGAGCTTGTCGAGATACTCCAGTCAATTCTAGAGAAAGAAGATGCCTCTTCCTGGACAGAGAAGCTGGAGAAGGCGGGTGTACCCTGCGGACCGATTTATGATATGAAGGATATATTCTCCGACCCGCATGTGCTTGCACGGGACATGCTTCAAGAAATAGAACACCCGAAATGCGGAAGAATAAAACAGACAGGGGTGCCCGTGAAGATCGAGGGAGGGCGAATAAGGACCGCACCACCCATTCTCGGGGAACATAACAATCAGGTTCTTGGAGCCCTGGGATATTCCGACAACGACATAGAGCGGCTGAAAAGTGAGGGTGTAATTTAATCTTCAAAAAAGGAATAGTCTGTCCACGATATATCCCAGACTCATGAGAAGCCCGGTCTCGAGGTGAATCATGACCGTGGCTGCATTGGCGGGTATGAGCCTGGGTGTGTCATCATAATGTTGCAGGGCTATTCTTGCCGCCCTCATCGCCTGCGGAATCGTGAGGAATCCGAGGAGGGTTGCGGGAGAAATGATTCCAAGAAGAACCCCCGATAAAATAGAAAGGTAGGTGGCAGCGAGAAGAAGTACATACCCTCTCGCAGCCACCTTCTTGCCTAACCTCACGACGAGGTGGTGTTTCCCCACGGTCTTATCTGCGGTGTAATCGGGGAACTGGTTAATATAAAGCACTGCGGCGATGAGAAATGAGGTTGCAAGAGATGCAAAGAGGGGTTCGAGTGCGAATCGCTGGGTCTGCACATAGTAGGCTCCGAGTGTCATCAAAACACCAAAATTCAATCCCACGATAAGTTCCCCTACACCACGATGGGAAAGCTTGAAGGGGGGTGCGGTATAAAAAAATCCACAGAATACCCCCACGAGTCCAAGGTAGAGTATGGGGAGGCCTCGAACGTACACAAGGTAGAGTCCCATGACACTTCCAAAAAAAAATAGAATCAATGAGCCAATCAAAACCTCGCGCGGGGAGAGAATACCTTTCTGTATGAGCCTGCTTCCCCCCGAAAATGGCCTCACGAATTCTTTGTTTATGTCATCGTCCCGGCTCATGTGGTCGAAGTAATCATTGGCGACATTGGTACCTGCGTGGAGACATATGCCTCCAAGAAGCGCCACGATAAAATAGAAGAGATGTAACTGTCCGGAAGTTCCCCAGGCGATGGCGGTTCCGAGTATTATCGGGATTATGGAGGCCGTGAGAAACGGTGCCCGAATTTCCTCTGCCCAGATTCGTATTGTGTGCGACAATCTTTTTTCTGCATCGGCAGCCATGAGAAGCATCACGAAAGGATTTCTTAAATCTATCCCTCAGTGTGCAATCTTTCGAGCCTTCACGAAGAGGGCGATGCGGCGCATGGGCTCCGCCTTTTCCAAGACGAATCCAGTCTGTCTGAAGAATTCCTCGTACTCATTTTGTGTGTACACAAAAATGAGGGGGTTCAAAATTCCCAATGTGGGTGATATGCTCAGAAATACTCCTTCGGGTTTCAAGAGATCGTTGAACAGATGGAGCGCGAGTATGGGGTCGGGCAAATAATAGAAGGAACCTGCGCAGATAATCGTGGAAAACGTTTCATTTCTGAAGGGAGGGTGTGTGGCATCTGCCACTATGCGAACTCCAGACGCACGTTGAAGCATCTTCTCAGAAATATCTATGCCCACACTCCGCAACCCGGAGGAAGTATAGCCCGTACCGCATCCGACGTCGAGGATGAGTTCTCCCTCCACCTCTTGTAAAAGGGTTTTTCTCATGTCTTCATTGAATAAAAATGGGTTGAGGATGTCATAGAAGAGAGAGATGAAATCGAAGAATTTTTTTGCCTTTGAAGGGTTGCTCAGTAAATGCATGAAGAAATGGACACCGAAACATTTATAAATATACCCTAAGGGGTTATGGAGGATGTCTCAGAAAGGTTATTTACTTACTCTTCCATCTCCCTGAATAATTAATTTTTTCTGGGACATCCACTCCATGAACACCCTGCAGGCCGCATGACAGGGTTTCGCAATCAGGACTTTCATATGATTTGTGTGATGGAATGCCAATGTGGGGGGTTCCGTCTCCCAAAGCTTTTTATTTCTGCATGCGCCTAGACTTTGATGAATGACGTCAGCTCTCAGGAAATTATGGGTAGATTCTCAAAAAATAGCCTCCTGCCAGAGAGCAGCGTTTTCCCCCTCCTTCAAGACAAGGAGAACATCGATGATTTCATAAAATATCTCAAAGAGAAAAATATTACCTTCGTCACTGAGGAACTCGTCAATGAGTATTATTTCCCCAGCATATTTAAGAGGGAATCGTTTGAGTTCAGCAGAGAGAAGCTCCCTCTCGACAGGTTTGTAGAGCAAAGGGAAAGGGAGAAGGTGGAGGGGGAGATAAGGGTTTTCTCCATCGACGAGAAGAATGGTACGGATGGCACCATTGAGGATTTTCTGGGATATTTCATGGACCGGTATGAAAGAATCTCAAAAATATTCAGGCATAAGATGAACATGAGGGATGCAACCCCGCTCGGGTTTTTGAGGAAGAGACATCAGAGGGAGGAGGTGAAGTTTGTGGGGCTCGTGACTGAGAAGAGCACCACAAAGAATGGCAACATCATTTTGACCCTCGAGGACCCTACAGATACCTTCAAGGTGCTCCTCGGAAAAAATAATGAGAGGTTGCAGGAAAAAGCAAAAAGGATAGTGGAGGATGAGGTTCTCGGCGTGGAGGGCACCATTGGAGATGGCATAGTCTTTGCCAACGATGTCGACTTCCCCGACATTCCCATCGGGAGGACGATTTCCTATGCGAAGGAGGAAGTGGCCTGCGCCATCATAAGCGACATCCACATAGGGAGCAATGTCTTTCAGGAAAAAAATTTCTTACGATTCATACGATGGCTTGCCCTCAAGTCAGGCACTGAGCAGCAGAGGAAACTTGCCTCCTGTGTGCACTACCTCATCATCGTGGGGGATGTGGTAGACGGCGTAGGCGTCTACCCTGGGCAGGACAAGGAACTCGTTATTTTTGATATCAGAGAGCAGTATGCGAAGGCTGCCGAGCTCCTCTCCATGGTGCCCCGAGAAATAAAAATTTTCATCTGCCCTGGAAACCACGATGCCTCACGCCTCGCAGAGCCGCAGCTTCCCATATCAAAAAAATACGCGCAGCCTCTGCATGACATGGAAAATGTCACCATGGTGGGAAGCCCCTCCGTCCTGGAGCTCCATGGAGTCAAAATACTCCTCTATCACGGCAACAGCCTCATAGACATGGCACAGAAGATGGGCATCAACCCCGCGGATAGCACGGCAACAATGACGGAACTCCTGAAAAAAAGACACCTCGCCCCCTGCTATGGCACCATACCCATCACACCCCAGACCCATGACCCACTCATCATAGAGGATGTCCCAGACCTCTTTGTCACCGGACATACCCATGTGAATGGCTACAAGACATACCGCGGAACGACGATTGTGAATTCGGGATGCTGGCAGAGTCAGTCAGAGTACCAGAAGACACGGAACATTTTCCCCACCCCGGCACAGGTTCCCATATTCAACCTCGCAACCCATGACACCACCATAATGAAGTTCGGTGAATGAGGAATCAGGGCTTTCTTACAACCTTTTTCATGAGCTGCATTAGTATGCCGTGGAGCCGCCGCCGTCCCGTCGTCTTTCTGTATCCCACCCTTTCATAGAAGTCTGCGGCATGAAGGGAAGACCGTATCCTTATGATGTCTGTGTTTTTCCTGAGTGCGGTTTCAAGCATCGCGGTGAGTCTTGTCCCAATGCCCCGTCTGTGGTATCTGCCATCGACGAAGAGTGAGGAAATCCTTTCCTCTCTCCCTCTTGCGAATCCCACCACCTTTCCATCACATTCGGCGACAAAAGAATCCTGTCTCAAGAAGGCACGGAAATGTATCATTTGAGAGAAAAGAGAGGTACTCTCCGATGACCCTTTGTGAGAGGCCTATGCTGTTGTATTTTAGAAATGTCCTCTTTATGAGTGAGAAGACTTTGCGTTCATCTTTCTCTTGAAGTCTTCTCACAGTGATGCCCATGCAACCCCCTATATCCTGATAAATATAAGGGTTGTGGGATTCAAGATAGCTTCAAATTATTTTGAAGAATACGAAAAGCTATTTATACTTCCTCTGAGTAGGTATTATTATGAAAAGAGTAATGATGATTCTTTTAATCGAATTCTTTCTTGTAGGTTGCCTGGGTCAGTCTGCCATAAAGCAATTCTCGGATGATATGGCTGCCAATGCGGCTCGCGACTTCATGGAGAAAAGCCTCACCTACACATGGGATGAGGTGAAAGGCTCTCTCTCTGTAAATGAGGTGGAGTCCCTCGACTGCCCGGGTTGCTATGGTGTCACCCTCTCTTTCGAATCCACCCACGGAGGGTATGGCGACAGGACAGGGCTGATGGTGACATCTGCCATCACACATCATACCGCATATGTGGTGGTGGAAAATGGAAAGGTGATTTCTGCCATATTGGACGATGCATGGGACGAATTCAATCAGAATGAGATTGAGACGGAGGAGCCACCATCCGAGACTCCCTCTCCATTAGACGTCTCACAATGCCTCTTCATAAACTTCTGGACGGAGAAAAAAGGAAAAATCATCTCAGGCAATGTTCCTGCAATGATGATAGATTTCCCCACATATTCATTTGATGAGAGCGCCCACAGGCTTGGGGGGCTCATTAACTTCCAGATAAGCGATTCCCTCATCGCCATAATAGGCATAGGACAGAACCTGTCTGGCGATGCGGGAGGTGGAGCCGCAAGCATGCTCTATGGTATCTATTCCCTGCCTTACGAACAGGGGGCAATTAGAATAGAACGCGTACAACTCAATGGGACTGCCGAGCTTCTCTTCCAGGGAAAAAAGATTATACTCCGCCCTGGAGAGGAGTGGAGAAAAAAAGAGGTAAGGATTGAGGATGTCGGAAGCGGCAGGATTGAGTACACCATCACCTACACGATTAAGAATCATGGATGGATTCAGAAGACAAATGTGAGGAAGAATCCCTTTTGAATCAAAGCTCTACCTTGTGAGCATCTTCCAGGAATGCACAGAGCAGCTGTATGGAGTTTTCAATGTCGTCCCTGCTTATGACCTCGACCACGGAATGGGCATACCTGGTAGGTATGGAGATGGTCGCGACATGTACGCCACCACGCGATCTCTGCATGGCTCCGGCATCTGTCCCACCACGCGGCAATATCTCCATCTGATACTTTATTTTTCTTTCTTCAGCAATCTTTTTGAGGAAATTGACAATACGTTTGTCTGATATGGAGATGGTGTCCATTATCTTTATGGCTGCCCCCTCGCCGAGCCTTGTCACAGATTCATGGTCCTTGGAACCGGGAACGTCTGCGGCAATCGTTATGTCCACAGCGATGCCTATGTCTGGCTCGACGGTGTAGGAAGACGCAACCGCTCCCCTCAATCCTACTTCTTCCTGCGTTGTGGCGACAACATAAATATCGGCCTTATGCTTCTTCAACCTCTTGAGCGCCTCAATGATTATGTAGATGCCTATCCTATCATCGAACGCCTTGGCGCAGTATGCTTTCTCGTTGAGTTCAGTAAACTCCCTCTCGAGTGTGACGGTGTCTCCGACAGACACCCTCTTTATGACTTCCTCCCGAGGCAATGCGGTATCAATGTGTAAATCCTTTACCTGCAGGGCTTTTTTTCTCTCTTCCTCATCGAGGATGTGAATGGGTTTTGTTCCTATGACGCCCCGCACATCCTCTCTTCCGTGAATGATGACACGCTGGGCGATGAGGACCCTGGGGTCGAATCCCCCCATGAGGGCGAATCGTAAAAATCCCTTCTCGTCTATGTGGCTCACGAGAAACCCTATCTCATCCATGTGAGCTGCAACCATCACTCGTGGACCCTCCCCCTTCCTGTGGCCTATGATGTTTCCCAACCTGTCAATCTGGATCTCATCGACGAGTGGTTTCAGTTCCTCGAGTACCACTTCTCGTATCCTGTCTTCATAACCAGGAACGCCGGGTGTCTCTGTGAGCTTCTTGAGTAACATGCCTGCAATTGCCGAACAGCTTTAAAAGGGTTTTTATCTACCTCCCATATAATCCTTTGCTGAAACGATTGTCCTTTCAATATGATACTCCCCAAAATGTGAGGCGAGGTCTGCATATTTTTTTTTCCCTTCCACCTCTATGTGCTGTCCGGACCCGATTGCATCTGTCATCAAAAGTGTTTGGTCTATGAATCCTGATAAATTAGAGCAGCATGAAGAATTCTTTCCTTTCTTTTTCTGTGCGATGAGGAAATGCGTGGGTTGTCAGTACGGGCATACATGAAATTTCCATTCCGATATGTTTAATAAGCCCATACTTAGGGGAACCATGGATCAAAGGAACAGGCTCCTCACGTTTCTCACCTTCAGCCATGGACTCGACCATGCATTCGAGAACCTACTTCCCGCGGTCATACTCCTCATCGCCTCAGACTTCAACGCGAGCCTCACGCAGATTGGGGTCCTCGGCTCCATACTCTACTTCGCCTTCGGGGGAACCTCCATTCCTGCAGGCTACATCACGGACAAGATAGGGGAGACCAAGATGCTCCTCCTCTTCTTCTGCATCTCGGCGGGGGGGAGTTTCCTTGTCGCCTTCTCGCCCACAAACTTTACCACACTCGCCATTTTCTTCCTCGTTTTAGGTGTGGGCATAGGGTGCTACCATACCGTTTCGACGACACTCCTCTCCAAGACCCATTCCGAGGCGAGAGGGAAGGCACTCGGTATCCATGGCGTAGGCGGTTCTACAGGGGTTGCCGTCGCTCCCATTCTGGCTGCATGGCTCGGGAAAAGCTATGGGTGGAGGAGTTCATATCTTTTCTTCGCCGTTTTTTCTTCTCTCATGCTCGTCATATTCCTGCGCGGGAAAATGTTTTCCGACATGGAAGAAAAGAAGACACACACAAATCCCTCCCTAAAAGAAATCATGCCTTACCTTCTCTCATTGCCCGTGATACTCGTCTTTCTCGTGCGTGCCACGGAAGGCCTCTTCTACAGGAGTTCCCTTTTTATTCTGCCCGTGTACTTCAAGGAAATACTTTCCGTGGACATAAAACAGAGCGGGTTTTTGACATCCATCGTCCTGGGAGGCGGCGTGCTGGGGCAGGCTCTGGGTGGCATACTTTCTGATAAGATTGGAAGCAGGCGCACCCTCCTCATCTTCTTCATCATAGATGCCCTCATGATTCTCATCATTCCACGCGTGGGAGGAACCACCCTCCTCGCAGTCGCCACCTGCTTCATGTTCACCCTTTTCGGGACGCAGCCAGCTGAAAACTCACTCGTCGCGGAACTCATTCCTGCACACATACGCGGCGTCACCTATGGCATATTCTTCTTCTCCACCTTCGGCCTCAGTGCAATCGCCCCACCCATAGTGGGCCTTCTCGTTGAGACGCATGGCATACATTCCATATTCGATTACATACTCATGCCGGCACTTGCGGGGATAGTGATCCTTGCCATGCTCAACACAATCAGAATAGAAGAAAAGAAGCATTGAAAAGAATAGCTAGGAAAAAGCACAAATTCAAAACAATCCTGCCCTCACAACACGATTCTGCAAACCTTTATATTTCTCACTTTTATCATTCATCGTGCTTTCCTTATTAGAGGCGATTCTTTTAGGCATACTCCAAGGTCTCACAGAATGGTTCCCAATATCAAGCTCGGGGCATTTGGTGTGTGCCCAGCATCTTTTGGGGGTAAAGGTTCCCGTGTTCTTCGACATACTCCTGCACTGCGGCACCCTCACAGCGCTCCTCATTTTTTTGAGGAGAGACATTGTAAGACTCACAAAGACAGTCCTCACACTCGACTTCAGGAACGATTCGATGCCTCTCCTCATTCTTTTGGGGACCATCCCCACCGCCATTACGGGATACCTTCTTCACGATTTCATTGTCGGGCTCTTCACCGTGAAGACGGTGGGATTCTCCTTCCTCGCCACAGGCGTCATCGTCTTTCTTGCAAGAGAGAGGAGAAAGGGTAAGGTCGGGTTCTTCTCTGCCCTCTGCATAGGCGTCGCCCAGGGCATATCACTTGCCCCCGGCATTTCGAGGAGCGGCATCACCATCGCGTCAGCCTTATGGTGTGGGGTAGAGAGGAATGAGGCGATGCGATTCTCTTTTCTCCTCTCAATTCCCGCGGTGCTGGGGGCCATGGTATATGAGGCAGGCGATGCGGCGTTCGCCACCGTACCGCCACAGTATGCCCTCGCTGGATTTCTTATCTCCACGCTCGTCGGGTTTCTCTCCCTCATAGTCGTCGCAAGAATCATGAGGAGGGGTGAAATTCACTATTTTTCTTACTACTGCTTCGCAGTCGGTCTCCTTGTCATTTTCGCTTTCGCGTCGTGAGCGGACGCTCTCTACGAATAACTTTTTATACCTCTCGTCTCTTTGTGGCGCATGGAAAGGCGCAGGACATTTCTTTGTGTAGCATCGCTCGCACTCATATCGCGCATCCCATTCCTCTTCGTGAACCGAGGGCTGCTCTATGACGAGGCGCTCTACCTTTCCATTGGAAGAAATCTCTCTCAAAATATTTCTGACTATACGATGAACTTGAATTACATGACCTATCGTCCCCCCCTCCTCCCTTATCTCATTTCTCTCATTTTCAGGCTGCACCTCTCAGAAGCAGGGGCACGGCTCATCTCACCCCTCTTTTCCTGTGCCACAATCCTCCTCACTTACCACTACGCAGAAAAGCATTTTTCGCAAAGAACTGCGCTTCTCGCATCACTCATTCTCATCACGTCCCCTCTCTTTTTGACATACAGCTTGAGAATACTTGCCCACGAACCGTTTGCCTTTTTCTATACTCTCTCCGTCTTCCTCTTCTATGAAGGTCTTCGGGAGAAAACAAAGCTCTACATCGCGGGAGCCGTCGCGGGTCTTGCCTACCTCACACGGTATGTCGGTATCATGTTTTTCTGTTTCATTTTTTTCTATTTTCTTTTTTTGAACCTGAGGACGGTGCGCAGGATTTTTCTTCTTCCTCTCAGGAATATTCATCTCGTGGGATGCCTCTTTTCTTTTATTGCTGTGATTGCACCCTGGTCCTACTTTAACTATGTCATCTACCATGATCCATTCAAGTACGCAAAAGTGGCCTCAGACGTCATACGCCTGGACCTCACGACGACGTTTTCGGTCTTCATCGCATCAACTCTTGGAGAGGTCACTCCGTGGATTCTCATATTTCTATGTGTGGGCATATATGGGTTTCTCATGAAAAGGAACATATTCATGCTCGCATGGTTTTCAGGTTCACTCGCCGTCTTCCTCACTGTGACGCACAAGGAATCGCGATACCTTGCTGATTTTTTCCCTCTCATTGCCATAACCGCTGCAGCAGGGTATGAGATTTTGGACCCAATGCTTAAGGGAAAGATGTTTTTGGCTTTGTTCATTGCATTGTCTTGTGTGTCTTTCGCCGTTGGCATGGTGGATGTCCATGAGAAGAAAGACATCGGTGAACCCTTGATGTACGTGGGTAATTTTATCTCCACACACACACCCCAAGACGTTCCCATAATTGCCAACGAGGAATCTCAGATGTATTACTACACAGGAAGGAAGATTCATCCGTTCCCCAATACGAGAGAGGAATTTGAAACACTGCGACAGGAAAGAAAGGTCATTATTATGGTAGTGAATTCCTACAGAAAACCGGACTACTTTGAAGAAATTGTCGGTGGGTGGGAGGAGATTTTTGTGAGGGGAAGTTACACGGTGTACAGGAGGAGAGATCATGGATGTACCCTTTGTCTATTCTGATGAACTTGCCTCATATAAATTCTCAGAGGACCATCCCTTGAGACAGGAGAGGCTCGGCATGGTATTTGATTCATGCAAAAGATGGGGATTGTGTGAAGAAGCGCATCCCTTCATGGCAGCAACCTACGATGACCTTCTTCTCTTCCACACCAAGGAGTATGTGAATGCGGTGAGGGATATAGAGAGGGGAACATTTTCCGGTATCCCGAGTCGATACGGCCTCGGAATTCCCGACAATCCCCTATTTGAAAATCTTTATTCTGTCTCCTCACTCTTTGTGGGCGCCACACTCGAGGGCGCATCGCTTGTGGAAAGTGGAGGGAGGGCATTTGTCGTTTCCGGAGGCCTGCACCATGCCCATGCCCAACGTGCCGCAGGGTTCTGTGTCTTCAACGATGTCGCATGTGCAATAATGAAACTCCTTCGGGAAGGGAGGAAGGTGCTCTACGTGGACATCGATGCCCACCATGCAGATGGGGTCCAGGAAGCATTCTACGACAACGATTCAGTCCTCACCATTTCCTTCCACGAGAATGGACACTACCTTTTCCCCGGAACTGGGTTTGTGGAAGAGAAGGGTGCAGGAAAAGGCGAGGGATATTGCGTCAATGTACCTCTCATGCCAGGGACGACGGATGATAGCTATCTGTATGCCTTCAGAGAAATTGTTCCCCCTCTCGCCGAGGCATTCTCACCAGATGTTGTCGTATCCCAGCTTGGCATAGACACACACTTTGCAGATCCTCTCGCCGACCTGAGCCTCACCCTGGGAGGTTACTGTGATGTGGTAAGGGAGATCGCCGATTTGAAAGGTGCATGGCTCGCCGTGGGAGGTGGAGGGTACAATGTGGATGTGGTGGTGCGGGGTTGGACATGCGCCTATGCCATTGTGTCTGAAAAAGAACTGCCTTGGGAGATGCTCCTGGATAAAAGGGTGAAAGAAAATGAGGGAGTACATGAGTATACCGCAAGTCTTGTGGAGAGGGTGAAGAGGGAGATATTCCCCTTCCATGGGCTGTAATCATATCTTCTTTCCTAGGTCTGAAAAGAGCATTTTGTAGTGATCAATCTTTTCTGCGAATCTGCTGAGCTCGGAGCCAATGAGGTGCATCTTTGTCCTGTCCTCTTTATTCATTCCCTCCGAGGCATATTCTGAATATTCTGAGTAAAGGGTCTCCAATATGAGTAGAAACTCAGCTATTCTGCCCGAGATTCTCTGCTGGACGGTGGTTTCTGCTGCCAAGGGAGCCTTTTCATTGAACTCTGCGGGTATCTCTGTGATTTGCTCCTGCATATCCTCGATTCTCTGCTTGGGTGTCTCCCGCCTCTCCTGCATCTTTGCCTCAGTTATCCTTTCCTCAATGTCTGCGAGCCTCAGGGAATATTCCTCCTTCTTTATCTTATACTGCGAATAGGGGATTCCCTTGGTCACATACTTTTTCTCGAGAAGTGCGATGAAGGTGGAGAGTTTTCTTTTCTCCCTCTCATACTCCTCAAGTGTCGCAAAGGTGTCAAGAATCTCCATACCACAGTGGGGACAATACTTCTTGCCGCGCAAAACCGTATAACCGCAGAATCGACAGGCGACCGCTTCGCTCATTGGGGAAATTTGCTGTGTTGGTATAAAAGGGTTTCTTTTCGTGACAGTGAGCGAAACCCTTTTATCCAGACATAATAATTAAGACTGGTGATATAATGAAAATGAGAATCTTCCTTTTTTCCATGGTACTCATCCTCATCCTTGCCCAGGTGAGCTCCGCAGATGAGAAATCCGACGCAGGGACTGCGATAGCCGCAGCCAAATCCATAATGGACAAACTGCACGGCTTGGGTCCCTGGATAGGACCCGCCCTCACAATGAAGACGATGGCTGAGAATTATCTCACCCTGGCGCAGGAGGCTTTTAACGCAGGAAATTATGGTAGCGCAAAGGAGCATGCAGTGTTGGCGCTCAATTATGCCAACAAGGCTCTCGGTCTGAGGGCATATAATTTAATGATTAAATCGAGAGTAATCATCATAATGATTCGCTGAGCATCGATGATACACAGAAAGAGGGAAGGCTTTTCAGGTAGGTCAGTGAACCATGTGTGATACAAAAATGAAAGAAGAATCTGCGGAGGGCTGCATTGTTTTTTTGGAAGCACCAGAAAATATTAGGAAGCAATCTATAATTATCATCCCCCAAGCTCCTTTAATATCTCCTGCGCCCTGTCCATTCTCACACACTTCTCCGCAACCATCCTCTCTGCGACTGCGTCGATGAGATCGCCCTGTGCGCCCGCCATTATGGCAATGTTTCGGGCATGGAGAGACATGTGCCCCTTCTGTATTCCTTCGACGGTTAAAGCGCGCAGGGCTGCAAGGTTCTGGGCGAGTCCCAGGGCTGCTGCCACCTGCGCAAGCTCCGAGGCAGACTCGACTCCAAGAATCTTGAGGTTGAGCCGAGCCTTGGGATGTGTCTTTGTTGCGCCTCCCACAAGACCGACAGCGCAGGGAAGTTCAATGGTGCCCACGAGGTTTCCCTCTTTGTCTTTCTCATACACGGTCAACGTTGAGTATCTCCCTTTGATTGCTGCATAGGCATGCACACCTGCCTCCACGGCACGCGTGTCATTGCCTGTCGCAAGGACGAGGGCAGTGATTCCATTCATGATGCCCTTGTTGTGGGTTGCGGCACGATATGGGTCTGACTCAGCAAACGCCCATGCAGAAAGTATGCCATCTACAACGCTCTCCCCTCCCAACGCCTCTTTGTCAAATACCGCCTGCGCCCTCACGAGACGCTTTGTGGCGAGATTGGAAAGTATGCGCAAATACACATGTCCGCCCGTCATCTCTTCTATCATGGGTGCGACGGCTTCTGCCATGGTGTTCACCGCGTTTGCCCCCATGGCATCGCGCGTGTCGACGATGAGGTGTGTTATGACCATAGGACCCAGTCGTGTGTCTATAACCCTCACTTCAATATCTCGAGCTCCGCCCCCAAACTTCACCAGGATGGGGTCGCACTCATTCGCTCTCTCCAATATCTTATCCTTGCATTCAAGGATTCTCGCCTTCGCCTTCAAAGGTTCATCTACGCCCACGAGCTGGATTTGCCCTATCATGCATGAAGAATCCATTTTCGTGGCAAACCCTCCGTGCAGACGTGCAATCCGGGCGGCATTTGAGGCTGCGGCGACAACGGAAGGTTCCTCTATGGCCATGGGGATGAGATACTCCTTGCCATTGATGAGGAAGTTGACCGCTAAGCCAAGAGGCACCTCCATGACGCCAATGACGTTTTCTATCATGCCCTCGGCAAGTTCCTGCAGGCACCCTCTGCCTTCAAGCATCCGTATCTCTTCCTCATTCAATCCTCTCTTGCGGGCGAGAACGGAGAGTCTTTCTTTCAAGGATAATCTGTAAAACTTGGATTGTTCAGAACCCATTTTCATCACCTTAGGCGGTCGCACCGCCATCCGCGACAACTATGGCGCCATTGATAAATGAAGCCTCATCCGATGCCAGAAACGCTATGACATTGGCAATCTCTTCAGGTTTGCCGTTCCTTCCCAGAGGGACGTCGGAGGCTGCAAAGTGCAGCATGCTCTTCCCGCCCATGAATTCCGCAAGCAGCGGAGTATCAACAGGACCGGGGCATACGCAGTTGACCCTAATCCTTTTTCCGAGATCTCGTGCCATGGCTTTCGTGAGCCCGATGATGCCTGCCTTCGTAGCCGAATAGACAGGATGTCTGGGAGATCCTATGAGTGCAAGCTCTGAGGCGACATTCACGATGGCGCCCTTCTTCATCCAAGGAATGGCATTTTTGGAACAGAGGAATGCGCCTTTGAGGTTGATTCCCACAAGCCTGTCAAAGTCCTTTTCCTCCAGATTAACAAGAGAAGCCCTAGGACCCGCAATGCCTGCGTTGTTTACGAGTATATCCAATGTTTTGAATTTCTTTATGGTAATTGTAATGAGATTCTTTATGTCCTTTACCTTTGATACATCCGTCTTCACAAAAATGGCATTGCCGCCGCTTTTCTGAATCTCCTCTGCCACCTTTCTTCCCCCAGATGATACATCACCTATGACGACGCGTGCGCCCTGCTTCCCGAAGAGCAATGCAGTAGCACGACCTATACCCGATGCCCCTCCCGTCACAATCACCGTCTTTTCATAAAACCTCATGATTTCACCAGCAGTGGTCTGAACTTGTATCCATACACAATCATGCCTCGTTCTCCCTGCTCACGCCACTTCCGGGTGACCATCTCCACCCTCATGCCTGCCTCGGGGTTGTCACAGTCGGCAAGCTGGGCTTCAATCAGAACGCCTTCATCAAGCATTATGAGGGCAATAAAGTAAGGAATGTAATCTTCGAATCCCAGAGGTGCGCTCGTCACGGGGGCAAAGGATAGTATCTCCCCTTTTCCTGAGAGGTTGACTTGCTTCATGCTCTTTTTTCCGCAGGCATGGCAGATGGTCCGAGGAGGGAAGTGTATCGTCCCACAAGCACATTTTGATGCGAGCAACCGGTACCTCTGGTGCCTCAACCTCCAATTCCTCGATATCTCCATTCATACCGCCTCCAGTATGTGAGTCACCGCAGTCGAACCAGGACCGCCAATGCTTTGCGCCATGCCCGTCGTACAGGTTACTTGGTTCTTCCCTGCCTCCTCCAAAAGCTGCTGGGTGACCTCTGCTATCTGATAGACGCCTGTGGCTCCTATGGGGTTACCGCGAGCCTTTAGCCCCCCCATTGTGCATATGGGTATTTTCCCCCTTATGCCTATCTCATTGTTCCGCGCAAGGAGATAGCCTTCCCCCCTGTTCGCGAATCCGCATGCCTCAAGCTGCATGGCTGCAAGGATAGTATATGCATCAAACAACTCGAAGAGTCCTATGTCTTCAGGCTTCTTTTTCGCCATGGCATATGCCCTCTTCGAAGAATCATTGGCAGATTTGAGATAGAGTGGATCTTTCCGTGTCGCAATCATCATAGTATCTGTGGCAACAGAGGAACCAATCACTCTCACAGCCCTGTTTGTTTTCAATGCTTTCTCCGAACAGAGAACGACGGAGGCAGACCCGTCACATACAGGGGAGCAGTCAAACACACTCAATGGGTCGCATGCCATGGGGGATTTGAGGAGTGTGTCTATGTTGATCTCTTTCCTGTAAATGGCAAAGGGGTTTGCCACTGCATTTCTGTGGGAGTTGATGGCAAACATGCCCAGGTCTTCCCGCATTGCACCGAATTCCTGCATGTACATTCGTGCGATGAGGGCAAAAAGGGATGTCTGGGTTATGCCGCATGAGACCTCATAATCATAATCAGAGCCTAAAGACGTTGCGAAAGTCATGTAGTCGGGCAGGACATCTGTCATCTGTTCCACACCACATACGACAGCTGTGTCGATGAACCCCGAGGCAATGGCGAGGAAGGCACTCCTGAATGCCGCTGCACCAGATGCATCTGCAGCCTCAATGGTGTATGCCTCGATTCCTGAAAACCCGCACCAGTCTGCGATGAGTGCCCCGAGGTGCTGCTGCCCCGAGACTGTCGCACCACTCATGTTGCCTACAAAAAGGGCTTCAGGCTTTTCCATATTCGCATTCATGAGGGCAGCCTGTATCGATTCGCAGGCAAGCTCACGCAGGGACTTGTCCCAGTGCTCTGAAATCCTTGTGAATCCATAACCTATGACAGCGACCATTCAATCACATCCTGAATTTTCTTCTGAATCTCGAGTAGGTGGCATAATCTATCTCGCACCGTTGCTCCA
>Ga0315295_10002242_pt1 | contig 16443 bp, 12 predicted proteins | sample YL17G14_0_MG_FD_204453 | JGI IMG/M metagenome (GOLD analysis project Ga0315295, IMG submission 204453) | Sediment microbial communities from Yellowstone Lake, YNP, Wyoming, USA - YL17G14_0 | ecosystem: Environmental > Aquatic > Freshwater > Lake > Sediment | place: USA: Wyoming | collected... | reverse complement strand
ATGCCAGGGGCCAAAGGACATCCCGGACGCCGTCGCCCAGGCCAAGGGAGCCGCTTCGGCGGCCATGATCCCCATGGCCTCGGGCAAGGTCAAGGTGGAGGCCCAGACCTCCTTCGTGGACGAGGCGACCTGCCGCGGCTGCGGTTTCTGCGTGGAGCTCTGCCCCTACACGGCCATCGAACTGGTGGAGGTCAACCGCATGGGCTGGCCGGTGAACGTGGCCCGGGTGAACGAGGCCCTGTGCAAGGGGTGCGGCGCCTGCGCCGCGGCCTGCCTGTCCGGTTCCATCCAGCAGCGCTCCTTCAAGGACTGGCAGTTGCTGCCGCAGATACAGGCCCTGGGGGTGAGATAAGCAATGGCGGAGAAGACCGACAGCGATTTCGAGCCCAACATCGTGGCCTTCCTGTGCAACTGGTGCTCCTACGCCGGGGCTGACCTGGCCGGCACCTCGCGCATCTCGTACCCGTCCAACGTGCGGGTCATCCGGGTCATGTGCTCGGGCAGAGTCAACCCCCTCTTCGTGATGAACGCGCTGCAGGAGGGGGCCGACGGGGTGCTCATCTCCGGATGCCACCCCGGCGACTGCCATTACATGCATGGCAACTACTACGCGCGGCGCCGTTTCAACCTCATGCGCAACTTCCTGGAGTACCTGGGCGTTGAGCCCGATAGGGTGCGCATGAGCTGGGTCTCGGCCTCCGAGGGCGCCAAGTGGAAGGAAGTCATCGAGGAGGTTGTGGGCGGCATCAAGGAGATCGGACCCATGGATCAGTTCAGACGGAGGCACCTAAATTGGTAGACCTAACTAAACTCAGGCAGACAGCCAAGGAGGTTATCTCCAGGGAGGACGTGAGGGAGCTTATCGGGTACCGCCCCGGCACCTACGGCTTCCGGGCTCGCCCCGCCTTCGTCATGGGTCTGGACGAGGTGGAACAGCTCATGTTCACGCCGGCCTGTGTGAACAACCTGGCCAGCTACATCGTTCTGGAGGAGAAGCTCCCGGTAAAGCGGGGCGAGGAGCCCGACCTGCGCAAGGTCGCGGTGATGGTCAAGGGCTGCGACTCCCGCGCGCTGGTGCAGCAGATGGAGGAGAAGGCATACGACCGCGACCGCATCCTGGTGTTGGGCATCCCTTGCCGCGGCGTGGTGGACATGGCCAAGGTGGAGGCCCGCTTCCCCAACATCCTGGAGCTGGGCGAGATAGGCCTCGAGGGCGACAAGTTCGTCCTGTCCTTCAACGGCAACAAGGAGGAGGTCGCAAAGGAGGAACTGGTGGCGGATAAATGCCTGCGCTGCCGTTACCCCACCCCCCTCGTCTACGACCAGCTCCTGGACGCCGAGGTGGAGCGTTTTGCCGACGACGATTACGCGGACATCGAGGAATTGGGAAAGCGTTCCGCCGAGGATAAGTGGACTTACTGGGAGGAGAAGTTCTCCCGCTGCATCCGCTGCTTTTCCTGCCGCAACGTCTGCCCCATGTGCTACTGCGAGGACTGCGTTCTGGGACGCCTGCAGCCCCAGTGGATGCGCCGCAGCGTAGATATAAGCGAGAACACGGCCTACCACATCGCGCGGGCCTACCATCTGGCCGGCCGCTGCATCCAGTGCGGCGAGTGCCAGCGGGTCTGCCCGGTGGACATCCCGCTCATGGAGCTCAACCGCAAGTTCTACAAGGACGTGGAGGAGCTCTACGATTACGAGCCGGGCACGAACGTCGAGAATCCTCCTTTGCTCTCGACGTTCAAGGTAGAAGACCGTGAAGACTTCATAATGTAAAAGGTGGGTGCCATGGCAGTAAAGAGATTAAGCAAGGAAAAAGTCGCAGACGCTCTTGGGGAGCTCTCCAAGTTCCGCCTCATCGCGCCCGCCAAGTCGGATGATGTGGTGGTCTTCAAGCAGATATCCGATCCCGCGGAGGCCTGCCTGGACTACGGGAACTCCACCGTTCCGCCCAAGAAGTTCGCCTTCCCGCAGACGGAGACGCTGTTCCGTTTCGTTACGGGAAGCCCCGAGCTCGAGGAGAAGAACGTGGAGGAGGAGGGGACCACGATCATCTTCGGCCTGCGGCCCTGCGATGCCAGGGCGATGGCCATCGTGGACAAGCTCTTCGCCTGGGACTTCGACGACCCCTATTACCTCAAGCGCCGCGAGCTCACCACCCTGGTGGGGATGGCCTGCGTGGAGCCCCCCTCGGTGAACTGCTTCTGCACCTCGCTGGGCGGCAGCCCCTTTGGCACGGAGGGATTGGACCTGCTGCTCACGGATATGGGCGATCACTACCTGGTGCAGGCCCTGACCGACAAGGGCAAGAAGCTGGAGGAGACACTGTCCTCGCAGCTCGAGGGTGCCGCTGCGGACGATGAGAAGAAGGCGAAGGAGATAGCCGCAGAAGCGGAAGGCAAGATACGTCGCTCCATCGCAACCGGGGGCATCCCGGAGAAGCTGCCCGGGCTGTGGGAGAACGAGCTCTGGAAGAAAATCAGCGCGGCCTGCCTGGGCTGCGGCATCTGCACCTTCCTCTGCCCCACCTGCCACTGTTTCGACATCCAGGACGAGGTGGAGGAACTGGGCGAAGGGCGGCGCTGCCGCATGTGGGACTCCTGCATGTTCGAGGAGTACACCGTACACGCCTCCGGGCACAACCCGCGGCCGACGCGCAAAGAGAGGACGCGCAACCGCATCAACCACAAATACTCCTACTATCCAGACAAGTTCGACGTCATCGCCTGCGTGGGATGCGGGCGCTGCATCAACCTCTGCCCGGTGAACATCGACATCCTGGATATCCTCGATCAGGTGGTGGATGCCTCATGAAGAACCCATACATTCCCTATCAGGTAAACATCATCGATGCTTGGTATGAAGCGCCGGGGGAACGCTGCATCAAGACCTTCAAAGTGACCTTCGCCGACGAGAAGTTGTGGGACACCTGGAGCCACCTGCCGGGGCAGTGCGCCATGGTGGGCACCCCCGGCGTGGGCGAGTCCATGTTCTGCATCTCCTCCTCACCGACGGAGAAGGGCTACCTGCGCTTCAGCATCATGAAGGCTGGAATGAACACCTCCGCCCTGCACGAGTTGGAGGCCGGCGATTCCCTCTTCATCCGAGGTCCCCTGGGGAACAGCTTCCCAGTGGAGGAGTGGAAGGGCAAGAACGTGGTGACCATCGGGGGCGGCATAGGGCAGGCCCCCCTGCGTCCCGTCATCCAGTGGATCCGGGACAACCGCTCCGACTACGGGGAGCTGGAACTGGTCTACGGCGCCCGCACCTCCGAGGACCACTGTTTCAAGGCGGAGTTCGAGGAGATCGGCCAGAGCGGGGACTGCGAGTGCCACCTCTCCATCGACGTGGAGGAGGAGAAGTGGCCACATTTCGTGGGCTTCGTCCCCTCCCTGCTGATGGAGGTGGCGCCGAAACCTGATAACACCATCGCGGTCACCTGCGGGCCGCCGGTGATGATCAACTTCGTGCTGCAGAACCTGGAGAAGCTGGGCTTCACCCCGGAGCAGGTCTACACCACCCTGGAGAACCGCATGAAGTGCGGTATCGGGAAGTGCGGCCGCTGCAACGTGGGCCATCTCTACGTGTGCAAGGACGGGCCGGTGTTCTCCTACGCGCAGCTCAAGGAGATACCGGAGGCGTTCGCCTGATAGACGAGGCCACTCGAAAGGGTGGAGCATCGCTCCACCCTTTCTTTAAACCTGATGGTGTGAGCGTATCTTTGCAGCGGTCCAATTCGCAGGACCGCCGGTGTCCGATGCCGGGCCCCGGGAACGTGGGACGATCTGAAAGCGGACGCGATGGGAAGACGTCCGGAAACGGCATCCGACTCATGGCCGTATTGTCACAGATCATTTATTTTCGGCCCGAGGTGTGATAGAAGCGATCTAAGAACGTTTTACATTGCGAGTAAAGCGTTTACGGCTGGAAATGCCCGGGAAGGATATTGCGATATAGGCAGGGAAATATCCGGCAAAGAAAGGAATGAAGTTGGTATTCAGGATGCAGACGTGGCGGGTGCTCCGCCATATGTTGCTCGCCATAGCGGTCATCGTGGCAATCGTACTGATCGTGATAGGCCTTGCTTTTATAGGCCTGGATATCGCCTACGCCAACCATGTCTTCAAGGGTGTCTCCGTAGAGGGCGTGTATATCGGCAGCATGAGCCGAGACGAGGCCATAGAGGCGCTCCGTGCAAAGCTGGACTTGGCTACCCTCAACAGCGACCTGGTGCTGGCCTTCGATGGTTATACCTGGCCCCTCCCACTCTATGAGTTAGACGCCTACGTGGATGTCGAGGCAACCGTAGACAAGGCTTTGAGCGCGGGACACGACATCCCCTTCTATGAGCGCTGGGCCAATCGCGCCGTATTCCGGGGGCTTGACCGCGACGTCGACCTGGTCATCCATTACGACCACCGTAAACTAGAGTCCTTCATATCTACCCTGGAATCGACCATAAACCGACCACCGGTCAACGCCGAGATCCGCCTGGATGGCCGCAAGCTCGTCTATCAGAGGTCGCAGGAGGGTTGGGGGTTGGATAGTGATGAGGCGCTGGAGAGCATCATCTCCACCCTGTCTTCGGAGGAGCGCACGGCCGAGCTGCAGATAGGTGTCACTCCCCCCGAGGTATCCGACGAGCAGGTCGGAAAGGTGATCACCGTGGATAAGACCAATCACCTCCTCATCCTGTATAACAACATGGAGATCGAGAAGCAGTACCCGGTAGCGGTGGGCATGGCCGCGTGGCCGACCCCCAGCGGCACTTTCAAGGTGTTGGGGAAGGAGAAGAATCCCACCTGGGTAAATCCCGGTACCTCATGGGCGGCGACCATGCCGCCGTATATCCCGGCGGGTCCCGGCAATCCCCTGGGAACCCGCGCTATTCAGACCAGCGCCTCCGGGGTCTTCATCCACGGCACTTACAGCTCGTGGTCTATCGGCCAATCCGTATCCCACGGATGCATACGTATGCTTATCAGGGATTCCGAGGATATCTTCGAGAGGGTCCCGGTGGGGATCCCGGTGCTCATCTTCTAGATCTCGGATAGCCGACGTCTGAGCCCTGACCGCATATATATAGAGAGGTGTGTAAGTCGCAAGGCAAATGGCAATAAAGCAGAACAACCATTGGAACCGGCACCTTGATACCCGCCTTGACGACCCCCGCACAAAGCGCTCCGCGACTTTCGACCTGGAATATCTCACCTGCCGTGTAGCTGGACGGGTTTAATCCGGGCGGCCTGGGAGCCGAAAATATCTGGGAAGCGTGGAACGATACTGGAGGAGGAAAGTTGAGGCAGACAATCGGGAAGACGCTGGCGATACTCGTAACAGCCCTTTTATTGACGCTGCCGTTGCCCGCGCACGCCTGGGCGGATGCTCCAGCGGGAACAGGCAGCTTGCCGCCTCCCTCACGGGTGAGTGCACTCCAGAGGACACAGGATGCCGGCATCCGCATCGCCCTCACCTGGGACCCGGTGGGGGGAGCCTTCGGATACAACGCCTACCGATCCGATACGGAGGGTGGTCCCCTCTCGCAGGTGGGGGGCAAGGCGGCCGACTCCATGCTCAGCTACCCCGTGTTCCTGGACGATGATGTCGAACAAGGGAAGGGATACTTTTATGCCGTGACCAGCGTGGACGCCGACCTCAACGAGAGCCCCCCATCCTCCCGTGTCTATGCGGTCCTGGAGCCCTCGTCCAGGGCGGCGGGTGGCCCCAAGAGCATCGTGTGCTCCCTCAGCGACCAGCGCCTCTATTTCTTCGAGGGGGACCAGCTGGTGAACGCGACGCGCTGCTCCACCGGCTTGAACAACGCCACTCCCACCGGGCATTTCCGCATCCTGGGCCACTACGGGACCAACGTGGGGCTTGGAGGCGCCGTGTGCGATTATTGGATGTCCTTCACCTCGGCGCATGGTATGCATTCCTGGCCGCGGGGCTCGCGCAGTTACGAGACGGGGTTGGGAGCCCCCGCCTCACACGGCTGCATCAGGCAGCATCCCCTGGAGGCCTACTGGCCTTATAACTGGGCGCCCAACGGCACTCCCCTCACCATCACCTATGCTTCCCTCGGGCGCAGGGTGATCTCGGGATGCCATTCGTCCATCGGCGCTTCCGCGCTTTCTGCAGACTGGTATTTTGCGGAGGGATACACCGCGCAGGGTTATGATACCTACCTTCTGTTCAACAATCCCGGAGAAGACGGCGTCGACGTGAAGATATCCTTCTTCAAGGAGAGCGGGGAGGTGGTGGAGCAGGTCTGCGGCGTCGCCCCCCACTCCCGCTACACCCTGGCGGTCGATGACGTCCCGGGCACGGATGCCGCTGCTTTCTCGGCGCAGGTGGATGCCAGCGGACCCATAGTCGCCGAACGCGCCATGTACTTCTCCGCCGGCAAGAGGTCGGACGGCACAGTGTCGCTGGGCGCCACGCAGCCGTCGACCGACTGGTATTTCGCCGAGGGATACACAGCCGAGAGCTTCGACACCTACCTGCTCCTGGCCAATCCGGGGGATGAGCCGGTGAACGCCTGGGTATATTTTTTCCTGGAAGATGGGCGGACGGTGGACTACGTGTTCTGGGTCGGACCCCACTCCCGCTTCACCATGCCCGTTGATGCCTTCCCGGTGGTCGGTGCCGCCTCCTTCTCCATGCAGGTGCATGCCGATGGGCCCATCGTGGCGGAGAGGGCCATGTATTTCACCAAGGGCTATATCAAGGGAGGACATTCCACCGTCGGTGCCTCGCAACTCTCCCAGAGCTGGTTCTTTGCCGAGGGTTGTACGCGCAGCTTCTTCGAGAGTTACATAATGGTGGGCAATCCCGGCGATGAGGATGCATTCGTCACCATCGATTTCTACCTTAACGAGGGTAGTATACGGCACGAGTACCTGGTGAAAGCGCGCAGCCGCGTGACCATCCCCATCGCCTCCCAGGGCGGCCTTTCCTCAAGCGAGATGGCTTTTTCCGTGTACGCCGATCACCCCGTGGTGGCGGAGAGGTCGGTCTATTATGACCTGGACAGCCACCGCGGTGGGACCGCCACCATGGGCTCCGCGGTCAGTTCCGAAAACTGGTATTTCGCCGAGGGCTGTACCGACGGGGCTTTCGACACCTACATACTCCTGTCCAACCCTTCCTTCGCACCCGCCTTCGTAAAGGTCGTCTTCCAGCGCGGCGACGGCGCCGTATTCGCCCAGGAATACCTGATCCCCGCGCAGAGACGCATAAGTGTCGGCGTGGACGGACTACCAGGGTTGGAGCGAGCGTCTTTCTCCACCACCATCAGGTCCGACGTGCCCATCATGGCGGAGCGGACTATGTACTTCGTGATGACGCGCGGTTACTAGGGGCCGTGTCTTCGATCTTCGGTTCTGATCCAATGCCGTATTGTTGATCGATCCCGAGAAAAAGGACCGAAGATCGAAGACACGACCCCATCATGGTCAAAGCGTGCTAAGCCTAAACGTTGTACTCGTCGCGCAGGACGCGCTTGAGGATCTTGCCCGTGGGCGTACGGGGCAGGGCCTCCACGAAGACCACGCTTCTGGGCATCTTGAACTTGCCTATCTTTCCCTTGCAGTACTCGATGAGCTCGACCTCGGTGAGCTCTTCCCCTTCCTTGACCACGACCACCGCGCGCACCGCCTCGCCCCACTGCTCGTCGGGGCAGCCGATCACACCCACGTCGGCCACCTTGGGATGGGAGAGGAGGAAGTCCTCTATCTCGGCGGGATAGATGTTCTCGCCGCCGGAGATGATCATGTCCTTCTTACGGTCCATGATGTAGAGGTAGCCTTCGTCGTCCATCTTCGCGATGTCCCCGGTGTAGAGCCAGCCGTCCCTGATGGTCCTGGCGGTCTCCTCGGGCTTGTCCCAGTAGCCCAGCATCACGTTCTGGGACCTGATGAGCACCTCGCCCAGCTCCTCGGGCCCCACGTCGTTGCCGTCTTCGTCCACCAGGCGGATATCGATGTAGAACATGGGCAGGCCGCAGGAACCTGCCTTGGTCAGAGCGTGCTCGCCGTCGATCACCGCGGCCGGGCCGGTGCATTCCGTGAGGCCGTAGAGCTGCCTCACCTCGATACCCGCCTCCGCGTACTCCTTGAGCAGGGTCACGGGGACCGGGGCCGCGTAGACCAGGATGACCTCGACCGAGCTCCAGTCGTACTTATCGAAGTCGGGCACCATCTGTAGTATCTGCAGCAGCGCCGGCACCGAGCCGAAGGCGGTCACCTTCTCCTCGCCCAGCAGCTCCAGGAAGCGTTTGGGGTCCAGGGTGCGGCAGAGCACGCTGCGCAGGCCGTACTGGGAGTTCAGGATGATCCCCGGCAGGGCCCCGATGTGGAACAGGGGCAGCACGATGAGGAAGGTTTCTCCGGGCATCCCCACGGTGGTGATGATGGTGTCGGAGGTTACGAAGAAGTTGTTGTGGGAGAGCATGGCGCCCTTGGGCTTGCCGGTGGTGCCGGAGGTGTAGAGGATGGCCAGCACGTCGTCTCCACCGCCCACGATCTCGGGCTCCTCGTCCGACTCGCCCTGGATGAGATCGGTGTATGACATGGCCCACTCCGGAGGGCCGTCCATGATGGCGATGTAATGCTCCGCCGGGACATCGTTGCGGAAGGAGTCAGCCACCTCGGCGAACTCCCGGCTGAAGATGAGGACCTTGGCGCCGCAGTCCTCCATGATGTACTGCAGCTCGGGGGCGGCCAGCCGGTAGTTGAGGGTGACCATGATCGCCCCCATCTTCGCCGCGGCGTTGAAGAGGTCGTAGTACTCCGGCTCGTTGAAGGCCAGTATGGCCACGCGGTCGCCCTTCTCCACCCCCAGCTTGCGCAGGGCGTGGACGAGCTTGTTGCAGCGCTGGTTCATCTGGGAGAAGCTCAAGCGCTGATCCTCGCACACCAATCCCTCCTTGTGCGGGGAGAGTTGCGCCCGTTTAGTAAGGAATGTACCGAGATTGAAATCCATGGTCCCTATCCCCTTTCATCTCGCTCATATGCCGAAACAGTCTTTGAAGACCCGCATACTATAAGCTGGCATTTACTGTATGCATTCCTGATGCCATTATCCCACCATCTCGAAGTCAGTTGATGCATCAGGACCCCGGTTTCCTCCTTTCCCCGCGATGCTCCTTCCCCTTTGGTATGAAAACTTCAGCAATAGCAAGCAGTCCCTAGAGGTTCGCATGAAAAACAGGGGTAAGGTGGAACCGAAGATCGAAGACACGACCCCTACAAATCCCTTCCCTTACCCGAGTCGCTGATGAACGCCAGCCCCTCGGGATAGGGGCTGAAGAACGACTGTTGTTCCAGGTAGGCCTGGTCGAAGCGGACGATCCAGGAGTTGGCGATACTGGTCACCGCGCTCAAGGGGATGTTGCCCTCCCGGTATCTCTCCAGGGCGTCCAGGAAGTAGCCCTTCTCGCGAGCACTGATGTCCTTGGTAAAATAACCCAGAGCGTGCATACAGACGTTGATGTTGGAAGTGTAGCGCGGGACCTTGGAGAGGGCCTTGGTGAGATGCTCGCGGTAGAGCGGGATGAGCTCCCCCGCGCGCCTGCGCTCGTGGTTGGCGACTATCCCTCCCAGGACCTTCAGCTCCGACTGGTTATAGGCCATGAGCAGGAGCTTGTTGCGGGCATGGAAATCCACCAGGTCACGCATGGCGTTGGCCCTCTGCATGGCATGGAAGCGGGCCATGGTGAAAAGGCGGGTGAGGAAGTGTTCCCTGATGCGGAAGCTCTTCAAGCGGCCCTCCGATTCCGCGGGAAGATCGGGAAAAGTGGCGAGTACCGCACCTCCAAAAAAACCCGGACCCTTGTCCATGGCCCCGGACTTGCCGCCGGAGGCGTATATCCTCACGTCGCCGGGGCCACAGGAAGGAGAGCGGAACTTGAGGAGGAAGCCGTCTACCTCGCCCAGCGAGCCCAGAAAACCCTCACAGAAAGCGAGCATATCCCGGGTGACGTCCCTGCCGGTAGCGGGTTGGACCAGGCTCAGGGAGCCCTTGGATGATTCGATATGGATGGGGTCACGCGGCACCCCCAGGCCTATCTCCATCTCGGGGCAGACGGTCTGAAAGTCGACGTAGGGCGCCAACCTGTCCACAAACTCGTCGTTGATGATCTCACCGTTCCACCTGCAGCGTTCGAATCCCAGACACTTGCTGATGACCACGGCTGGCTTGTTTACGAGATCCATGTCCTCTCACTCTCTCGGGGGCTGGGGTTAATACGGCGTTCCAGCAACCGCGCGGAGGCTCCAGTACGAAGCTCAACCGATGCTGATGCGGTTGCGTCCTGCCGCCTTGCTCTTGTACATGAGCTCGTCAGCCCTCCTCACCAGTTTTTCCACGCTGTCGGAAGCCTGGACCAGGGTGCCGCCGATGGATATGGTGATGCGTATGTTATCGGAGTCGTAGCTGATGCTCGATTGCTCTACCATGTTGCGCAGTTTCTCGGATACGGTGAACAGGCTGTCGGCGTCGACGTTGATCACCAGGGCGAGGAACTCCTCGCCCCCCCACCTGCTCACCAGGTCGAAAGACCGCAGGCTGTTCGAGAGGGTCTTGGCGGTCATCTTGAGCACATCATCACCGATATCGTGACCGTGGAGGTCGTTCACCACCTTGAAGTTGTCGATGTCGATGAAGAGGATCCCGAAAGGCCAGCCGTAGCGCTCTTTCTCCGCCAGCCTGAACTTGAGGTTCATCTCCGCGTAGCGCCGGTTGCCCACCTCGGTGAGGGGATCGAGAAGGGCGATCCTCTGCAGTTCCTCGATGGTCTGCTTGGATATAACCCGCGGCGTGTTGTCGCTGAAAACCTCCACTGCCCCTATCACCTGGCCGTTCGGACTCAGGATGGGGGCGACGCGGATGGCGACCGGCAAGCGGTGACCCCCCTTGTGGTGCAGGAAGACCTCTTCTTCGCGCGGCAGGCCGTCCCGCAGGGTCTTGACCGCCGGACACAGGGATGTCTCGCAGAGCTTGAGGCCCTTTTCGTCCACGTGTTCAAGGATATTCTCGCGGCAGTAACAGCCGAGGACCTCATCGGAGTCGTAACCGGTCAACCTCTCCGCGCCGCGGTTCCAGTATGTTATCCTGCGGTCCGTGTCCACGAAGTAGACCCCGTCGTAGAGGTTGTCCAGGAGGCTCTTGTAGAAATCATGATCGAAATCCATCTTTCATACCCTTACTATGACCCGCAGCCCGGCCTCTATTAGATTATACCCGCTCCACACCTGAATTCCCCGCCGCAAGCCACTGATGAGACCGCGTATAGACCATGTCATACGGGCCTACAATTTCTCCAACTCGCCCGTGGTGACGTGCCCTACGTTGTTGGCCAGGTCCCCTATACGTTCCAGGTTGCTCAAGGTATCCAGGTAGATGACCCCGACCGTGCCTTCGCACTCTCCCTGATTGAGGCGTTTGAGGTGATTGCTGCGGAACTTGGATGCCATCTCGTCCACCAGGTGCTCCAGGTTCTGGAAATGCTCTGCCGCACCAGGGTCCTGGCTCTCGAAGGCGTCTACAATTCCCCTGTACATCTCGGCTACGGTCGCGGTAAGCTCCTCCAGCTCGACGTTGGCGGGTTCCGTGAAATCCCCACCGTTCTCCAGCTTGTTCGCGGCAAGGTACATGATATTCTCTGCGTGATCGCCGATCCTCTCCACGTCGTTCACCGCGTGCATGAATCCCACCAGTTGCTCGGATTGTTCGTTGGTCAGGGGCTCCTGCGATAGCTTGGAGAGGTACTCGGTGACGGAGTGAGCCAGCCCGTCCACTATAGACTCCATCTCCAGCAGCTGTTTCTTACCTCCCCGGTCCAACTTCTTAAGGTAGCCCACGCTGGTACGGAGCATGTCCAGGGTGATGCGGCCCATACGGGTTATCTCCTTGCGGGCCATCTCCAGGGCCATAGCAGGGCTGTGGAAAATGCGCGGGTCGAGGAAGAGAGGATCGCGCTCGATCTCCGGCTCGGCTCCCCTCTTGATCTTCTTGATCAGCTTTGCGTACTGGGGTATGAAGGGCAGCCAGACCAGGGTCAGGATGACATTGAAGATGGTATGCGCCCAGGCTATCTGGCGGCCGATGTTCTCTGGACCCGCGCCCAGGGCTTCACTGACCCAACGCACCAGCGTCGGATACCAGGCCAGGAAAGGCAGCATCAGGAGGACCCCCGTGATCTTGAAGAGATAATGGGCCCAGGCCACACGTTTAGCGGGGAGGCTGGTCCCGATGCTGGCGATCCAGGCGGTGATGCAGGTACCGATGTTGCAGCCCAGGATGATGGGGATGGCGATGCGCAGGGGATCAGCTCCGCCCATGCCGAGCAGGCCGGTGGCACCCATGGCCACCACCATGGAGGTGGTGGCGGAGGAGCTCTGCACGATGCTGGTGATGATGAGGCCCAACATGAGGCCAAGGAACCAGTTGCTCCCCAAGGTCGTTATCCAGCTCTCGAAAGTACCAGAGTTCTTGAGGGGAGCCATGGCGCCCTTCATGACCTCCATGCCCAGGAAAAGCAACCCGAAGCCGAGTATTACCTCGCCGCTGTATTTCACCACCTTACGATTGCCGATCATGAAGAGGAGCAATCCGACTCCTATGCAGGGGAAGGCGAGATAGAGTATCACGTTGAAAGCGACGATCTGCGCGGTAATGGTGGTACCGATGTCGGCTCCCAGGATGACCCCCAGCGTCTGGGTGAAAGTCATCAAGCCGGCGTTAACGAAGCCCACCAGCATCACGGTGGTGGCGGAGGAACTCTGGATGAGCGCCGTGACCGCGGTTCCCGCCGCCAGGCCGCGATAACGGGTCTTGGTGAAGGTCTCGAGTAACCTGCGCAGCCGGTCTCCAGCCGCGAGCTGCAGGCCCTCGTTCATGAGCACCATGCCGTAGATGAACAGGCCCAAACCACCGATGAGAACGATGATCCCGAACCAGATGGAGGTGGCCTCAAGCGTCATGGTGCAATCCTCCCGGAGTCACAAGTGCGGCTCTGCTCGGCTCGTTGCTCTCCCAAGGGGAAATTATATAGGCAAGGTGTACACCTCACAAGGGATTCGACAAAGCGGGATCATTCCCCTGCAGCCGCCTTGGAATCCTGCGTCTAGCTGGAGCTATGGTGTCGATGCGCTACGCATGTTTATTGACTGTGTATGGGGTTGGTGATAATCTGATAAAGGTTCGCCTGCAGGGAGGGGTCACCGGGATGGATCGGTCCCCCCGCCAGCATTTTTGACTCCGAGGGATGTGATTCTCACCCAAGGATGCAGAAACCGGGATAACCCGGAATTGGAGGAGGAGGTGGGAACCGAAAACCCAGGTTCTTATCATCAAGAGGGGTTGTTTAATCATGAAAAGAGAGGTGAAGTATGGCGTACGACTATGAGCTGGTAAAAGTCGAGATCGCAGACGGCGTGGCGACCATGACCCTAAACCGTCCTCCCCTTAACCCTATCGATGCCGAGGTTGCTCTCCAGATAGGCTTATGTGCCGATGAGCTGGCCATGGACGACAATGTGAGAGCCGTGGTGATCACGGGTGGAGAGAAACATTTCGCAGCGGGAGCCGACATCAAGATGATGGTGGAGATGAGTCCGGTGATCGTATCCAAGTACGTGGGCAGGCTCCAGGAGAGCTTCACCAAGGTGGAGAACATCCCCAAGCCGGTCATCGCCGCCGTCAACGGCTTCGCCCTGGGCGGTGGCTGTGAGATGATCATCTGCGCGGACTGGCGCTTCGCTCATGAGGACGCCAAGATAGGCCAGCCGGAGATACTGCTGGGCATCATCCCCGGCGCGGGGGGGACCCAGAGGCTGCCGCGCCTCATCGGTCCGGCCAAGGCCAAGGAGATGATCTACAGCGGCCGCATCTACAGCGCCCAGGACTGCTTCGAGATGGGGCTGGTCCAGAAGGTGGTATCCGGCGAGGAGTCGGTGATCGAGTACGCCCAGAAGGTGGCCTCCAAGTACGCCGCCGGTCCGGCGGTGGCCCTGGCCATGGCCAAGAGGGCCGTCAACAAGGGCATGGAGTGCTCCATAGAGGAGGGATTGATCATCGAGGCCCATGGCATCACCCTCTGCTTCGCCTCCGAGGACCAGAAGATAGGTATGCGCACCTTCCTCACGGAAGGCCCTGGCAAGGCCAAGTTCACGGGGAAGTAGGACGCATACTCGATAACATAAACGGGCAAGACCATTTGACCCGAGAAAAGCTGGAGATTCTGAACCCAGTAGGAGTTCGAGAGATAAGGAGGTTCATCGATGATCGATTTCGAACTCACTGAAGAGCAGAAAGCAGCATGCAAGATGGCTCACGACTTCGCGCTCAACGAGATGCGCCCCGTCGCATTGGAGTGCGATAAAGAGGGGAAGGTCCCTGAGGACCTGGTGAAGAAGGCCGCAGCCGCGGGCCTTACCGCCATGGCTATCCCGGATGAATACGGCGGGGGCGGGCTCGACCCGGTAACCGCCGCTATGGTGAGCGAGGAGCTTGCCTGGGGGTGCGCGGGCATCGCGACCACCCTGGGTGCGAACAGCCTGGCCACCACGCCTATGGTCATCGCCGGCACCGAGGAGCAGAAAAAGGAGTACTTCCCCCGCCTCTGCGATCCAGACGACCCCAAGTTCGCGGCTTTCTGCCTCACCGAGCCAGGGGCCGGTTCCGATGCGGCGGCCCTGGCCACGGTGGTACAGGAGGTCGATGACGGCTACATCCTCAACGGCCAGAAGTGCTTCATCACCAACGGCGGCATCGCCGATTTCTATTCCGTATTCGCCACCTTCGACAAGGAGAAGAAGTATGGCGGCATCGGCGCCTTCATCGTGGAGCGCTCCTACGACGGCGTCTCCGTCGGCAAGCACGAGGACAAGATGGGGATCCGCGCCTCCGACACCTCCGAGGTCATTTTCGACAACGTAAAGGTGCCCAAGGAGAACCTGCTCGTCCCCATGGGCCAGGGCTTCTACAATGTGATGACGACCCTGGACATGACGCGCGCCAGCGTTGCCTCCATGGCCGTCGGCGTTTCCCGCGCCGCCTTCGAGGAGGCCCTCAAGTACTCCAAGGAGAGAGTGCAGTTCGGCCGTCCCATCATCGCCCAGCAGTCCATCAACTTCATGCTGGCGGAGATGGCCATGAAGATCGAGGCCGGCAGGCGGCTGTATCAGTTGGCGGCCTGGAAAGCCTCCAAGGGACTGCCCTGCTCCCTGGAGTCCTCCTACGCCAAGGCTCTCTGCGGCGATATTGCCATGGAAGTGACCGTGAACGCGGTTCAGATCCATGGCGGCTACGGCTACATGAAGGAATACCTGGTAGAGAAGCTGATGCGCGATGCAAAGATCATGCAGATCTACGAGGGGACCGCACAGATCCAGCGCCTGGTCATCGGCGCCAACCTCATGGGTGTTACCGACACTTACCCCTGGGGCTAGACCCGACGTGATTAAGGGGCGCCTGCGGGCGCCCCTTTTTTGTCCGGGGACAATGCCGTTCGGGCTCCGGGAATAATGCGGCCCGAGCCTTGGGGTAACGGTCTCGCTTCGCTCCGACATGTGCGATCAATCGAAAGGCAATACTCAATCGAGCTTGCCGCGTCGGCTTCGCCTCCTCGCAATACGGCTTATCGCTTCGCGTTAAGCCTAGCTCCGACCGACCCCATAGTTATCGGGCTGGTGGCTGCTCAGATGGAGGCCACGCCCGAACACCTTGATCCCCGGGCTCGTTGGGTTATATATAGTGCGACACCCGGGCATCTTCTTGCATCACTTTCCTTTTCATATGCACGCTGTTAACCACTGATACGAACATCTTGAAGCTTCCCCAGCACCTTACAGTGATACTTCCTTACGTCTTTTCCAGCACGTGGTGCTATCATTGTTTTCATGGCTAAGATCGGTATAACCACGACAGTGCCCATCGAAGTTATCTACGCGGCTGGCCATGTGCCGGTGGACCTCAACAACGTCTTCGTATCCCATCCCGCCTGCGAGGGCTTGATGGAGGAGGCGGAAGTAGTAGGGTTCCCGCGTTCTTTCTGCGCCTGGATCAAGGGCATCTACGGCGTGGTAAAGGAGATGCCCGACCTGGCGGCGGTGGTGGCGGTTACCCAGGGTGACTGCTCCAACACCCATGCCCTCATGGAGACACTGCAGTCAGAAGGCGTAGAGGTTATCCCCTTCGCCTATCCTTACGAGCGGGATTACGAGCTGCTTTCCGTACAGATGGATGTCTTCATGCGCCGTCTGGGGGTGGACAAAGATTCTGTGGAAGAGGCTATGAGGAGGCTGGACGCCGTTCGCTCCAAGGCTCACGAGATCGACCGCTTGACCTGGGACGAAGGCTTGGTAAGCGGTTTCGAGAACCACCTTTACCTCGTGAGTTGCAGCGACATGGAGGGAGATCCCGGCGCCTTTGAGGCCAAGC
>Ga0315295_10002240_pt1 | contig 16443 bp, 18 predicted proteins | sample YL17G14_0_MG_FD_204453 | JGI IMG/M metagenome (GOLD analysis project Ga0315295, IMG submission 204453) | Sediment microbial communities from Yellowstone Lake, YNP, Wyoming, USA - YL17G14_0 | ecosystem: Environmental > Aquatic > Freshwater > Lake > Sediment | place: USA: Wyoming | collected... | reverse complement strand
TTACATGACCCGGAGAGACTTCTCTTTCAAGCTCCTGGGGGTGGGGTGGTTCGTAGCCATCTGCATCGTCGGAGGAGCCGCTATTGGCTTACTGCTGGACAAGAAGGTTTTTCATACCACGCCTGCACTGTCCCTCGTCTTCCTTACCCTGGGCACCTTCCTTGCCCTCTACAGTGTGTGGCGCATGCTGGCCCCGGGCGTGCAGAAGCCTAAGAAACCGGGGCAAAACAAGGAGAGCGACTAGTGGCTAAGCTAGGGTGCTCCAGCCGCATAGTTCTTTTCGCGGGTCTGGTCGTTTTTGCTCTTCTAATTCTTGGTCTCATCAGTGGTCCTATTGGGCAGAGCAAATTCTCCAAAATCCTCCCAGAAAAATGGCTGCCCGCGAAACCGCTGTCAGGCGTGAAGGTAGAGGAAGGAACGGTACCAGCAGGGCTGCAAACCATCTCCTTTGACGAGCTTATCACCAAAGCCAAAGCAGGCCAGAAAGCCAAAGCTGGCAAGGCGGAGCAGGTGGAGACCATAACAGAGGATGGCGAACTGCTCGGGATTACCCTTCAGGGTAATCAGGCCCCCACACTGGAAACGACTTTCACGGGACATAACCTGGTTGAGACGTTGCGGGATAAAGGTGTAAAGGTGAAAGCGGAGTCACCCCTGGCACCTGAGCCACTCTTTGGCCTGTTCGGGGGCTTTTCCTTGACCAACACCATACTGGCCACTTGGCTCACCATTCTTGTCCTGGGACTGCTGGCTTATCTGGCCACCAGAAAGATGAAAGAGGTGCCCACCGGACTGCAAAACTTCATGGAGGCTTTAATAGAAGCCATGCTCAGCTTTGTGCAGGGGGTGGCCGGCAAAGAAAATGGCCGTCGCTTCTTCTTCATAGTAGGTTCCATTTTCCTATTCGTCATCACCAATGCCTGGCTATCTCTGCTGCCCATATTCAATAGCATTACCTACGGCGGTGTTTCCGTATTCAGAGGGGCCAACACCGATATCAACGTGCCCCTGGCTATAGCTCTGGTCTCCTTCTGCTCGGTGGAGTATTGGGGAATCGCTAGCATGGGCTTCCGCGTATATATGAGAAAATTCGTCAGACTGGCCAGCCTGCGCCATGGCAAAATAGTCATAGGGCTGGTGGAACTTTTTGTGGGAGTTCTGGAGGCCATCAGCGAGTTTATCCGGATACTCAGCTTCACCTTCCGACTTTTTGGCAATATGACTGCCGGGGAAATTCTATTGCTCGTCTCAGCATTTTTAATTCCCTTTGCGTTCTCCACCGTATTTTACGGGCTGGAGCTCTTTATCGGCTTTGTCCAGGCGTTGATCTTCGCCGGGCTTACCCTGGTCTTTGCCAGCACCGCGGTGGCCGGCCATGGCGAGGAAGGCCACGCCGAGGTGAAACATTGAGGAATAGTTTTAGTGGGAGGTTTTTATGGATGTAGGCATCGCTGTACTAGTGGGCCTGTTTTTCGTGGGGGGGTGCGTCATTGGTGGGCTGGTGGTACATGCTGTGCTGAGTCGGCACGAGTAGAACTGCGTCGGGTCATAAACCCAAACCTTGGTTATTGCTCTGGCAACTGGTTGAACGCCGGTGCACAGAAAAAAAGGAGGTTGAATAGTGGATCCAGAATCAGCTAAGTTCTTAGGAGCTGCCATAGCCGCGGGCGCCGGCCTTTTAGGTCCGGGGCTGGGCATCGGGCTTATCGGTTATTCTGCCCTGCAGTCCATCGGACGCAATCCTGAGGCGGCCCCCAACATCCTGACCAACATGATACTGGCTATCGCCTTTGCTGAGGCCCTTGGCATTTATGCTTTGATCGTGGCCGTCATTTTGGCCATGGTCGCCTAAGATTGGGACACTAGGCCAACTGCATAATCAGATAGCTCATGGCCATGTGAGGCCAGGACTGCTATAATTTACACGGAAGGGAGCTTCGTTGAAGAAGCTGGGCATTGATACGGGCGTTCTCATTGCGCAGCTCGTAAACTTCACCATCCTGATAGCGCTGCTTTACTTCGTGCTGTACAAGCCCCTCCTCAAGATGCTGGACAAGCGTTCCCAGCGGATCAAAGAGAGCATGGAGGAGACTGAACGCTTGAAGCAGCGCCAGGCACAGGTGGAGGAAGATGTGCGCAAGGAACTTGAGCAGGCCCGCCAGGAGACCCAGGCGACCATAGCCCAGGCCAGCCAGATAGGGGAAAAGCTCAAAGAAGAGGCCCGCTCTGAAGCCCGCCAGGAGGCGGGGCGGATCATTGAGCGAGCACGCCAGGAGATTCAGCAAGAGAGGGATGAGGCCATAGAGGAACTACGCAAGGAGTTCGTTGATGTGGCTATCCTGGCCGCTGAGAAGGTGATCCAGAAAGAGCTGGACAAGAAAACTCACAGTAAACTTATTGAGGAAGTGCTCCAGGAGAGCGGTGGCCTCAAAGGGAGCTAAGCTATGGCACGCCCGGCTTCAGCCAGGCGCTTTGCTCAGGCTGCATTTGAAATCGCCCGAGATAAGGGAGAGTTAGACCGCTGGCGCTCCGACCTCAGGCAGATTGCTGAGGCGGTGAGCATACCAGAGTTGTTGGCAGTTCTGGAAAGCCCCAAGGTGCATTTCCAGGATAAGTCGAAGCTGCTGGCTCAGCAATTGGAAGGTATCAATCCTCTGGCGTTGAACCTGGCTTACTTGCTCATCGCCAGAAATCGGCTGAGATTGGCCACCCAGATAGCCGAAGAATATGAGCGTTTGGTGGATGCTCATCGGGGCATCAGGCATGTGGTTGTCACCACCGCTGTCCCTTTGGAAGCTGAAGAGCAGCAGAAAATGAGCCAGGCTCTGGCCCGGCTTGTCAAGGGCCAGGTAGTAATAGCGAGTCAGGTGGATCCAAATATAATTGGCGGTGTGGTGGCACGTATAGACGACAAGCTTCTTGACGGCAGCACCCGCAGTCGTTTGGAGTCTCTGAAGAGGAGCCTTGCTGAGACCACCAGCAGAGCGGGCAAATAAGCGAAATTGGTCATATAAAGTGGAGGTGAGGCATCATGGCCAGAGGCCAGGATATAACCTCTATCATTAAACAGCAAATCGAGCGGTTCGGCACTGTAATAGGGCTGGTGGATGTGGGCACTGTGGTGGAGGTAGGTGATGGCATTGCCCGCATTCACGGCCTGAGCGCAGTCAAGTACAATGAGCTTATAGAGTTCCCCCGGGGTGTCATGGGGGTAGCCCTCAACCTGGAGGAGGACAGCGTAGGCGCCATCATTTTTGGCGACTACTCCGAGATCAAGGAGGGGGATGAGGCCCGCTGCACTGGCAGGATTGTTGAGGTGCCGGTGGGTGAGGCACTTATCGGGCGGGTGGTGGATGCTTTGGGACGGCCTCTGGATGGGAAGGGACCCATCAAGGCCGACCGCACCCGCCCTGTGGAACGGGTGGCCCCCAACGTGGTGCTACGCCAGCCTGTGGATACACCGGTGCATACCGGCATCAAGGCCATTGATGCTATGATTCCCATCGGGCGGGGGCAGCGTGAGCTAATCATCGGCGATCGCTCCACAGGCAAAACGGCTATCGCTCTTGACACCATTATCAGCCAGAAGGGCCGTGATTTGTTTTGCATCTATGTGGCTGTTGGCCAGAAAGCCTCCAAGGTAGCTCAACTGGTGGCCACCCTGGAGGAGTACAAGGCCATGGAGCATACCATAGTGGTGGCGGCCACTGCCTCAGAGTCGGTGGCCATGCAGTATATAGCCCCCTACTCCGGCTGCGCCATGGGCGAGGAGTTCATGGAGCAGGGGCGTGATGCCCTGGTGGTCTACGATGACCTATCCAAACACGCCTGGGCCTACCGCCAGCTATCGCTGCTGCTGCGCCGGCCGCCTGGCCGTGAAGCCTACCCGGGCGATGTCTTTTATTTGCACAGCCGGCTGTTGGAGCGGGCTGCCAAGTACAACAAGGAGCGTGGCAGTGGCTCATTAACCGCATTGCCTATTATTGAGACCCAGGCTGGCGATGTGTCAGCCTATATACCCACCAATGTAATCTCCATTACCGACGGCCAGATTTATTTGGAGACCGACCTGTTCAATGCCGGCGTCAGGCCAGCCATCAACGTCGGCCTTTCCGTATCCCGCGTGGGCGGAGCAGCACAGACCAAGGCCATGAAGCAGGTGGCTGGGCGGCTGCGCATTGACCTGTCTCAGTACCGAGAGCTTTCCGCCTTCGCCCAGTTCGGTACCGCCGACCTGGACAAGTCCACTCGCTCCCAACTGGAACGAGGCCAGCGCACAGTGGAGATATTGAAGCAGCCACAATTCGTGCCCATGTCACTGGAGCAGGAGGTTATCATCCTCTACGCCGTGATCAACGGCTACCTGGACGATGTGCCTGTGGATAAAGCATCTGCCTTTGAGAGCCAGTTCCACCGCTTTATGGCAGCCAGCCATCCCGAAATAGGCAAACTTATCGCTCAGGATAGGCAACTGAGCAAGGAGACCGAGGAGAATCTCAAAGCAGCCATCGCCGAGTTCAAGAAGACGGTAAAGTTCTAGACTATGCCTAATATACGCATTATCAAGCGCCGCATCCGCAGCATACAGAGCACTGCCAAAATAACCAGGGCTATGGAGATGATCGCCGCCTCCAAGATGAGACGTGCTCAGGAGCGGGGTCTGGCAGCCAGACCCTACGCCGAGAAGATCGCCCAGGTGCTGGCTGACCTGGCGGCACGGCCCGTCGAGGAGGGCAAGGTGCACCCGCTGCTGGTGCGACGCCCGGTAAAGCACATTGAGCTAATACACATCACCGCTGACCGCGGCCTGTGCGGTGGCCTTAACTCCAACATAAACCGCCTTACCGTCAACTTTATTCAACAGCAGACGGTTCCAGTAAGCTTAATAACTGTGGGGCGCAAGGGGCGGGACTTTTTGATGCGCTACGGTTTCAACGTGCGCGCCGAGTTCACCGGGCTGGGTGACCGCCCCGGCATTCTGGACGTATTGCCCATCGCCCGCTGCGTTATAGATGACTACACCAATGGGAACACTGACCTGGTATATCTGGCCTACCCACGCTTCGTTACCACCATGACCCAGCGGCCTGTTATGGAGCAGTTGTTGCCTATAGAGCCAGCGCCCATAGTAAAGCGACAAAACGTGGAATATATCTACGAGCCTAGCAGTAGCTTTGTGCTGTCCCAGCTACTGCCCCGCTTCGTGGAACGTGAGGTTTACCACGCTATTGTGGAGACCATAGCCAGCGAGCAATCGGCACGCATGGTGGCCATGCGCAATGCCACTGAAAACGCCCATGAGTTTATCCAAGACCTGACGCTCACCTATAATAAAGCCCGCCAGGAGATGATAACTAGGGACATCCTAGAGGTGGCCGGATCGGCGGCGGTCACAGAATAGACCAACGTGACGAGGTTGAAAAATGGCAAAAGGCAAAGTAGCCCAGGTAATCGGAACTGTAGTTGATGTGGAGTTTCCTCCGGAATCATTGCCGGCGCTGTTCAATGCCATAGAAATCCCAATCAACGGGAACAAAATAGTCCTGGAGACCCAGCAGCACGTGGGCAATAACTGGGTTCGCTGCCTGGCTCTGAGCCCCACAGAGGGACTGCAGCGTGGGGCTGAAGCCGTAGACACTGGCGGGCCGGTGGCAGTGCCAGTTGGGAAAGGCACGCTGGGTAGACTGTTCAATGTCTTCGGCGAGCCTCTGGACAATCTGGGGGCAGTTGAGGCCAAAGAACGCTGGTCCATTCACCGGCCGGCGCCATCCCTTGAGGAACAGCAGACCACCACCCAGATGCTGGAGACTGGAATCAAGGTCATGGACTTGATAGCCCCCTTCACCAGGGGCGGCAAGGTGGGCGCTTACGGTGGGGCTGGTGTGGGCAAGACGGTCATCATCCAGGAGCTGATTCGCAACATAGCCAGCGTGCATGGCGGAGTGTCTGTCTTCGCTGGGGTGGGAGAGCGCTCCCGAGAGGGCAATGACCTCTGGCTAGAGATGAAGTCCTCAGGTGTTATCGACAAGACGGTGCTGGTCTTCGGGCAGATGAATGAGCCGCCTGGCGTCAGGCTGCGGATAGGGCTTACCGGGCTGACTATGGCCGAGTATTTCCGCGATGTAGAAGGGCAGGATGTGCTGCTCTTTATAGACAATATTTATCGCTACACCCTGGCCGGTATGGAGGTATCGGCGCTTATGGGCCGCCTGCCCTCGGCGGTGGGCTACCAGCCGACACTGGCCACCGAGATGGGCGAGTTGGAGGAGCGTATCACCTCCACCAAGCGAGGCTCCATCACCTCCTTCCAGGCCATCTATGTGCCTGCCGATGACTACACCGACCCCGGCATCGTCACCACCTTCGGGCATCTGGACGGGGTCGTCGCCCTCGAACGTGCCCTCGTCGAGCAGGGTATCTACCCCGCCGTGGACCCATTGGCCTCCACCTCCCGCATCCTGGACCCCAGGGTAGTGGGTGAAGATCACTACCAGGTAGCCAGAGGTGTGCAACGAGTGCTTCAGCGCTACAAGGACTTGCAGGACATCATCGCTATCTTGGGCATAGAGGAACTGAGCGAAGAGGACAAGTTAATCGTGGCCCGCGCCCGCCGTATCCAGCGCTTCCTCTCCCAGCCCTTCTTTGTAGCTGAGACATTCACCGGCATCCCCGGCAAGTACGTGCCTGTGAAGGAGACGGTGCGTGGTTTCAAAGAGATACTGGAGGGCAAGCACAATCACCTGCCGGAGCAGGCCTTCTATATGGTAGGCACCATTGAGGAGGCTGTGGAGAAGGCCAAGAAGCTTGAAGCTGGGAGCTAAAATCACCGATGTCCACTATAAAGCTTGAGATTGTCACTGCTGAGCGTCTGATATTCTCTGAGGATGTGAACATGGTCATCGCCCCAGGGGTGCAGGGATACCTGGGCATTTTGCCCCACCATGCGCCTCTGATGACTATGCTCCAGCCCGGGGAGTTGCGGGTGAAGAAGGAAGGCGAAGAAATCTCTCTAGTTGTTTCAGGCGGTTTCCTGGAAGTGCGCCCCGATAAGATAGTGGTGCTGGCCGATGCTGCTGAACGTGCTGAAGAGATTGACATCACCCGGGCAGAGGCGGCGAAGAAGCGTGCCGAGGAGAGGCTCAAGGATCTGGGCCGGCCAGGCGTAGATCATCTGCGCGCTGAGGCGGCACTGCACCGCTCACTGGCCCGACTCAAGGTGGCTGAGAGGCGCCGCAAGAGGCCCACCGGCGGCACCCCCTAAACACAGGTCAGAACCTCTATTCTGCTGCAGTTAACGAGTCCGAGAAGACCCCTCTCTGATGTTAGTCAGATGAAAGGTTAACGTCTGCAAGGACATCACAGGGTCTATATCTCTGATGTTGATCCCTGCAGGCACCCTGGCACATATCGGGGCATAGTTCAGGATAGACCTGATGCCACACTTCACCAGCGAATCAATAACCCTCTGAGCTTGGTCTTGAGGCACAGCCACTATGGCAATGTGGATATCGCTCTGCCGCAGCTTTTCCTCAAGCCCTGAAATATCCTGCACAATGCAATTGCTCACCTTTTTGCCGATCTGCTTGGGGTCGGTATCAAAGCAAGCGGCGATTTTGAACCCATGTGGCTCAAAGCCACCGTAGCTCAGTATAGCTCGACCCAGGCGGCCCACCCCTATTAGTGCCATGCACCACTGTTGTTCCAGACCCAGGATAGACCTCAATTCCTTGTGCAAGCGGTTCACACTATAGCCCTTGCCCTGCTTGCCAAAGTGGCCGAAGTAGCTCAGGTCTTTCCTGATCTGGGTGGGGCTTATTTTGAGAAAGCTGCCCAGGTCCTGCGAACTGATTACTTCTACCTTACGTCTAGACAGTAGTTCCACAGCGCGGAAATAGAGCGGCAGACGCTGGACAACGACCTCAGGGATGTTGTTCGGCTTCAACTTCCACCTCCCTTTCAAAGATAGTGCACAAAATCACTATCATTACCAATATTTTACCAGCAAAAGGCAAATGAGGTCAATGGCTTTGAACAGTCGCTATTCGTTCTGAATGAGAATAGACAGACAGGCGGCTGGCACGTGCATAGCCCACCACGGTGATGCCCAGGTCACGAGCGAGCGAAATGGCACGCTCCGTGGGTGAACTCCGTGAAACAACAACCGGGGTCTCCATCTTGGCTGCTTTGAGCACCATTTCAGAAGAAAGGCGACCGGTGCTCAGTAGCAGTCTATCCTTGGTTGTCAGTCCCCTCAACAGACATTCGCCCTGTATTCTGTCCAGGGTGTTATGTCGCCCGATATCCTCAGCCACTACCAGCAGGTTCTTGATGTCGGCTAGAGCCGAAGTGTGTACACCACCGCAGATTCGGTACAACTCCGATTGCTCCTGTAACTGCTTCATGAGGGATAAAACCTCTGTTGGTGTAACAACCAGGTTAGAAGACACTTTCTGTGCCTGGGATGTAAAGGCAACGCCCCTGCCACAGCCAGAGGTCAGTGTGCGCCGCGTGGGCGACTTATAATCAGAGGTGCTCAGCTTCACATCGGCCAGCGATTCCTCCTCGCACACTCGCATGCTGGCCACGTCCTTGACACTTTTGATCATACCCTCTGAGTACAGGAACCCCAAAACGAGGGGAGTCAGCTTGGTGGGGGTGCACAGTATAGTGACCAACTCCTGAGCGTTTACGTAGATAGTCAGCGCCATTTCGCCAGGCACAGAAACTGATGTCTTAAGCCAGCCACCTTCGGAAAAGCGGTCACAGCCTATGTCTGGTGCGGCACCCTTTGCCAGCAACTCATCGTTAGTCTTTGTTCCATCCATTGTGTGCCATCCGTTAAATTAAGGAACTCACTGTACAATACCTTTTCCCCAGCAGTTTCATATTATAGTACAAAAAATTACAAAGACCCACGGCCCTCACTGTAAAGACCGAACATGGGTAACATTTTAGACCAGGTACATGGGTGAGGGTGAGGGGTAAGTAGTACAGCCCCTATTACATCGCCCTCAGACGGCGGATACGCTCCTCAACAGGGGGGTGAGTGGAAAAGAGGTTGTTAGCCCAGCTTTTATGCTCATTCAAGGGATTGGCGATATAGAGATGCGCTGTGGCCTTGTTGGCAACCTCCAGCGGCTCTGTGTCAGCGGATATTTTCTCCAGGGCACGCGCCAGGCCTTCTGGGTAACGGGTAAGCAAAGCACCAGAGGCATCGGCAAGATACTCCCTGCTGCGGGATATAGCCAGCCTGATAAGCTGAGCAGCGATTGGAGCCAGTATAGCGGCCAGCACTGCGACTGCCAGGATAATGGCTCCGACCATGCCCTCCCCACGTCCCCGGTTGCTGGGACGTCTGCCCGCGCCGAACCAGGTAAAACGCAGCATGAAGTCAGCCAGCAGCGCTACCAATCCCACCAGCACCACTACCAGAGTCATCAGGCGGATATCATAGTTCCCAATGTGAGATAGCTCATGGGCGATCACGCCCTCAAGCTCCAGCTTATCCATCTTCTGAAGCAAGCCGCTGGTGACCACCACCACAGCATGCTGGGGGTCGCGTCCGGTGGCGAAGGCGTTGGGGGCGGTGTCATTGATGATGTAGATTTTGGGCATGGGCAGCCCGGCACTGATGCACAGGTTTTCTACTATGTTGTAAAGGTCTGGGTTCTCTTCACGCGTTACCTCCCTGGCCTGGGAGATGCCCAGCACCAGCGAAGAGGCTGAGTAATAGCTGATAGTGACGAAGATGCCCGCCAGGACGAGGACGACTATCCCCGCGATGTATCCTCCGCCCAGGGCCAGGGCAATAAGCTCCACTACACCGGCAACAAAGACGGCAAAAATGAACATGAGAAGCCAGGTGCGTCTCCTGTTAGCGCTGATGTTGTCGTAGATGGTCACGCAGTTTTCTTCTCAAAGCTAACCTTGACATCGGCCTTTTCCTCCTCAGTAGCAGCGAAGAAATCGGCCGGGGTAAAGCCAAAGGGCCTGGCCAGGAGCACGTTGGGGAAGACCTGAATTCTGGTGTTGTAGGACATTACGTTGCCGTTATAGAACTGGCGGGCGTAGGCGATCTTGGCCTCAATATCTGACAGCTCTTTTTGAAGCTGCATGAAGTTCTCCGAGGCACGTAGTTGGGGATAGTTCTCGGCCACGGCAAAAAGGGTCTTAAGAGCTCCGGTTAGCTGGTTATTGGCTTCGGCGGCTGATTTGGCGTCACCAGCGCTCATAAGAGCAGCCCGGGCCTTGGTCACATTCTCGAATACCTCCCGCTCATGGGCGGCATAGCCCTTGACGGTCTCCACCAGATTGGGGATCAGGCTGGAGCGTCTTTTAAGCTGTACATCTATGCCCGACCACGATTCCCTCATCCGCATCCTGCTGGTAACCAGACTGTTGTAAAGGCCCCAGACAAAGAGAGCAATCAGAACTACAAAGATGACTATGCCAATAACTGCCCACAGTCCTGCGCTCATTTAAGGCTCCTTTCTGCGGCAATTCCGCCTGTTGCTTCACACAGATCGTCATCACACAGCGTGTGACAATGATAGTACCCAGTCCCACTAATGTCAAGGTCTCTCTTTACACTGGCCTGACATTGTCTCCTGGTATCGCCGATAGGATTCCTTTATGATCTTAATGGCTGATTCACGGTCTTCCCAGCCCTCCACCCCAATCTTCTTCTCCTCCAGCTCCTTGTAGATGGAGAAAAAATTCTGTATCTCCTTCAATAGATGTGGCGGGACATCTGAAAGGCGCTCTATGTGATTCCAGAGTGGGTCTGCCAAGGGCACACAGAGAATTTTTTCGTCCGGGCCTTTCTCATCCCGCATCCGGAACAGCCCCACTGGCTTGGCTTCAATAATACAGCCGGGAAAGGTGGGTTCCCAGACTAACACCAGAGCATCCAGAGGGTCTCCATCCTGAGCCAGGGTGTCCGGGATAAAGCCGTAATCACTGGGATAGTGGACGGAGGAAAAGAGCATGCGATCGAATCTAAGCATCTTTTTTTCTTTGTCGTATTCGTATTTGTTTCTGCTCCCTTTGGGTATTTCGACCATAACGGTAATGGTCATGGGTTCCTTGTTCTTGGCCGATTTAATACCCCTTTTCAGCTGCTCTGGTTTTGCTTTCCACACCATACTTTCATCCCCCTTCTCAAGTCATAATTTTCAAGTGCGTTGCCTTACAACAACCGAGATTCCTCGTCCTTCCAAAGAAGGATGAAGGGTCTCTTGCTCACAAAGCAAGGCGTATATTCCCATAACTAATACTATAGCTCAAATCGGCTAAGTCTGCGCAGGGCATTCAATTTTTCTGGCTCTCCTATTTTTGCCCGACGGATAGCCTGTCCCAGGAGTTCAATGCTCCTGTCGTAGGTCTTTCTGTCCACAGGGTAGGGATGGCCATCTTTGCCCCCGTGTGCGAAGCTGAAGCGCGCCGGGTCTCTGAAGCTTGGGGCTACACCATAGACAAGCTCGGATACCAAGCTTAGCGCCCGGATGGTCTTGGGGCCTACTCCCTCCAGCCCCAAAAGCTGCTCGAAATTCTGCGGGCTGCGTTCATGGGTGTGAATTAGTATCTTGCTCAACCTGTCGGGATGGATGTCCTCCAGGGTGAGATGGTGGCGGGTGGGCAGAGTAAGGGTCTTGAGCTTCTTCAGGTCAGCCAGTAGCTTCTCTGGCTTCTCCTCCACCACAATCTCGGTCACTGTTTGTCGGGCTGTTTCACTCTCTTTGGCCACCATGTTCAGCGCCTTCCCGATGCTATCTGAGCAGATGCCGGAATGAGGCTCACATACAAAATCGGCCACCTGCTCCCCGAGCCAGTGATAGCGCCTGGCATACCGGGTGGCCTCATTCATACCCTGCTGCACCACCGCCCAGGAACCGTCCCTGGTGAACATAAAGACGTGGTGATACAATTGGTAGCCATCCTGGAGAGCGGTGTTGTCCACCTTGGCTGCCATGCGGCTGGCATAGACCAGCCCCTCTGGGTCGGCTGAGAGGAAAGGCTCGAAGCTGAATATCTCGGCTGGCGTCTGCCGGGAGGTGCGGCCCTTCCCTCCGGCGATATAGAGGCCCGTCTCCTGTTCCATTCCCCGCAGGGACTCCTTGAGTGCACCGCACAGGGTTGTGGTCACCCCGCTGGAGTGCCAGTCGAATCCCAGCACACAACCAAAGGCCTGGAACCAGAAGGGGTCAGCCATGCGGCGGAGCATCTCCTCGGGGCCAAACTCCATCACTATGGTCAGGGTTATCTCGCGTGACAGCTTCACCATGCGCTCAAAAAGCCAGCGAGGTGCCTTGCCGTGGTGCAGAGGCAGGTTGGCAATTCCGGTTCTGGAAGGTGGTCTAGTGCCTGTCATGTTATCAGCTTTCTTGAGACAACTGTTGGATAACATCATTGTAGGCTTCCTATCAGTGGTTTTCAATGTCCGTGGCTCAGGCGGCAGGAGTGAACATGCTGGCTGCGGAGGGTGGCTTCCGGCTCTTAGAATGCCTTGACAGCCAGTGACCAGGTGGATAACATAGCCGCAGAATTAATACGGAGGTGGCCAGATGGCTTTCGAAACATAACGTTGCAACTGGGTTGTTAGTCGTTGTGTCTGGTCAGATTACTTCTGAATGAATAGGAAGACCACGTCATGGGCTCTCTTTTTTGCACGCCACATCCTGACTTGATCTGGTTTTACTCCCATCGGACTTGGATGCCCCGTTTTGTAAACGGGGAGGAAAAGTACGCCTGCCGAAAGCAGGGAAACAAGACATTGGAATGTGATATAAATAGTGCATGGAGTTGAAGAGAACCAGTCATACGGTATATGACACGAAGTATCATTTGGTCTGGACTCCGAAGTACAGGGAGTGGGTTCTGAGAGGGGATATTCGGGAGAAAGCGAAGAGGGTATTTGAGGAGATAGCCGCAAATCATGGGTTTGAGATTGACACCATGGAAATAGTGGAAGACCATGTACATATTTTATATCTTTTCCGCCGAGATATAGCATAGCCAGAGTAGTGGGGATGTTGAAGAGCATAAGTGCGAGTGTAATATTCAAGGAACACCCTGAAGTGAAAAGAGAACTGTGGGGAGGAGAGTTTTGGGAAGACGGGTACTTTGCTCGGACAGTAGGGGATAGAGTAACGGCGGATACCATTCGGAAGTATATTGAGTATCACCATGAGGAAGAGAACTCACCCAAGCAGACGAAGCTCTTCTAGATGCCCCGCCTTGTAGGCGGGGAGTTTCACTTCTGAGCGTACGTATGCTATAATACGAACGATGGAAATCAGGGAGTGTCGTGAAGAGGACTGGGAACAGGTCTGGCGCCTGTGGGAAGTGTGCCGGCTTACCCCTCCTCCGGGCTGTACTTCAGGCAGGGCACTGAGGTGCCGTACCAATACTGCGCTCTCCCTTATCGCTGATTCTGGAGGTGTCATTGTAGGCAGCGCTGTCGGCACCTGGGACGGGGAACGGGGCTGGGTATGTTCGGTGGTGGTAGACCCCAGGCTTCGCCGGATGAGCGTCGCCCGGCATCTATTGCAAGAGTTGGAAAACAAGCTTCGGGAAAAAGGTGCTGAATACATTATTACCCTAGTTCCAAAAGAGAACCTGGAAGCCCAGGTGCTCTTCGAAGCTGCGGGTTTTGAAAACCTGCCAAACCATATCATCATGGGCAAGTCCCTAAGATGACAGGAGAACTTGGGGACCGAGCCAAAGGTCTGCCCGGGACGCTTGAAATAGCCATTATTTGAACATCAGTACATGCTCCATTCACTGAAATACAGCGAGAACACCCACGGTTTGCTGCGGGGATTGATTGCGTCGTCAGGTTCTATAGCCAGGTTCACGTTTAGCGTGTGGGCCTGTCACCAAGGCTATGGCCACTGCCAACGACCCTGGAGCAGGCAAAGCGTCAATAGCTGGCTCAGGTAGCAAAATGAACATTTCTATGAAAATAGCTCTTTCAGCCCCCTTAGTCCCCCACTCTTGGGGGAAATCAGGAGGGAGATGGGGGACACCCCCATACCCCCGGCAGGATGTATCCTGCACCTCTCTTAGAGGATTTGTTAGAAGGAAGCGGCTATGAAACGGGGAATAGCGAAAGTGCTCAAGAGATTCGGGCACAAGAAGGAAAACCTGGTGCCCATCTTGCAGCAGATTCAAACTCGGTTGGGCTATCTTCCTGGGGAGGCTATGCTGGAGGTTGCCGAGTTTCTGGGCATACCTGAGACGGATGTTTATAGCGTAGCCACTTTCTACAACCAGTTCCGCCTTAGTCCTCCCGGCAAGCACTCAGTGAGAGTATGCCTGGGAACCGCCTGCCATATGAAGGGTGGCTACATCATCTTGGATGCCTGGAAAAGAAGGCTAGGTATAGAGTGTGGACAGACCACCCCTGACCGCGAGTTCGACTTGGACACAGTGGCCTGCGTTGGCTGTTGCGCCATGGCACCGGTCACTGTCACTGACAAGAAGGTGGAAGGCAAGGTCAGTCCTACCAGGGTGGACGGCATCCTGCTTTCATATCAGATAAAGAACAAAGAAAAGGGAAGCCAGTGACATTGGGCGTTTTGGCAGACGTAGGTTCAGCTTTCCAGGTGATAAAAGAGAATGCCCTTTCCCGCTGGAAGGAGCTTTGGGCTGGAAAAGAACCGGTCATCATGGTGGGTACAGCCACCTGCGGCAGGGCGGCTGGAGCCCTGGAAGTGCTCCAGGCAATAAGAGAGGAGCTGGATAAGGGACATCAAGAAGCCTCCGTGATCGAGGTGGGCTGCATGGGGCACTGCTATGCGGAGCCCCTGGTCATCATTGACAAGCCTGGCCATCCTCCCATAGCCTATGGATATGTTACTCCGGAAATAGCCCGCCGCCTGGTTCAGGACTATGTCCTTGGCGAGGACTTGTCTCTGGAGTTCGCTCTGGGTGCTCTCGAGAAGAATGACCTCATCCCTTGTATCTATGACCTTCCCCGCTTCACCTATGAAAGGCGTGTCCTCCTGGAAAACTGTGGCCGCATCAATCCCGAGGATATAGATCACTATATCGCCAAGAGCGGCTATGAAGCCTTGGCCAGAGCGCTCCGAATGCAGCCCCACGAGATTATACAGGAGACCAGGAGTTCCGGCCTCAGGGGCAGGGGCGGTGCTGGCTTCCCCACCGGCGAAAAGTGGGACATTTGTCACAACACTCCAGGCAGGCCCAAGTATGTGATATGCAATGCCGATGAGGGTGACCCGGGTGCCTTTATGGACAGGGCTATCCTGGAGAGCGATCCCCACTCGGTGCTGGAGGGACTGATCATCGCTGGCTATGCTGTAGGCGCACGTCACGGCTATATCTATGTTCGTGCCGAGTATCCCTTGGCGGTGCAGCGTATAAGGATTACCCTTCGCCAGGCTCGCAGCCTCAAACTCCTGGGCAGGAACATCCTGGGAAGCGATTTCAGCTTTGACATCAAGGTCTTTGAGGGTTCAGGGGCATTTGTCTGCGGAGAGGCGACAGCCCTCGTTGCCTCCATCGAAGGCAAGCCCGGTATCCCTCGTCATCGCCCTCCCCACTTAGCCACGAGAGGTCTCTTTGGTAAACCAACCGTTCTCAATAACGTGAAGACATTGGCCTACGTACCTCATATAATCAGGAACGGTGCTGACTGGTTTTCAGGCATCGGCAACAAGGGAAGCAAGGGCACTGCGGTCTTTGCCCTGGCGGGCAAGGTGGTCAATACCGGCCTGACAGAGGTGCCAATGGGGGCCACCTTAAGGCAGATCATCTTTGATATCGGCGGCGGCATACCCAAAGGTAAGCGTTTCAAGGCAGTGCAGATTGGAGGGCCATCCGGTGGCTGCCTGCCGGAGTCGGCTCTGGACCTGCCCATAGACTTCGATTCGCTAGAGGGTGCCGGGGCCATGATGGGGTCCGGGGGAATGGTGGTGCTTGACGAGGATGATTGCATGGTGGAGGTAGCCCGCTATTTCCTGGAGTTCACCCAGAGGGAGTCCTGCGGTAAGTGCACCATGTGCCGCCTTGGGACGAAGCAGATGCTGGAAATCTTAGAGGATTTCTCCAAGGGCCGAGGGGAGATTAAAGACATCGATGTACTTGCCGAGCTTGCCAAGGATATAAAGGCAGGTTCTCTCTGCGGCTTAGGACAGACTGCTCCCAACCCGATCCTCAGCACCTTACGTTATTTTCGGGATGAATATGAGGCCCATATCAGGGAAAGGCGATGCCCGGCGCTGATGTGCCCTGAACTCATTGCCTACTACATTTTGCCCGAAAGATGTGAGCGCTCCTGCGATGCCTGCGTCGGCACCTGCACCGTAGAGGCCATCTTCTCAAATAAGAAGCGAATCAAGGTTATTGACCAGGATAAGTGTGTCAAGTGCGGCACCTGCCTTACAGCTTGCCCGCCGCAGTACCACGCTGTTATCAAGC
>Ga0315295_10002239_pt1 | contig 16450 bp, 7 predicted proteins | sample YL17G14_0_MG_FD_204453 | JGI IMG/M metagenome (GOLD analysis project Ga0315295, IMG submission 204453) | Sediment microbial communities from Yellowstone Lake, YNP, Wyoming, USA - YL17G14_0 | ecosystem: Environmental > Aquatic > Freshwater > Lake > Sediment | place: USA: Wyoming | collected... | reverse complement strand
AACTGAAAAAGTGGGAAAAAGTGTCTTAGCAATTTATCCTGCAGTGACAGGTATGCCCTTAAATAGTGATTTTAATGTGCGTGTGCGTGATAAAGGTGGTCGAGCTTGGCAAAATCTATATAATTATAATGTGACAGTGAATAATTATAATCCACAGTATGCTTCGATGGTAAATTTCAGTTTTTCTGGTACAATAGATATGGAAGTGACTTACAATTATGGAAAGATAAGGGCGTACGAAATCAGGCCAGCCCATATGGTCTCGAATATCATCCAAAAAGAGAACGTGATCACTTTTAATACTACACAAGTAGATACTTTCCCCCGGAAGTTTGTGGTAATTGTAAATGGAGATTTAGACCACTGCCTTCATGTACTGGGCAATCCCTTGGAAGTCAATCCGCCCAAAGAGACAGATGCGAACGTATGCGTAGTTGAGCCCGGTCAGACAACAATTCCTTTGCCCCCTGGGAAGGATACGTATTACTTCAAACCTGGCTTACATACCGGCGAACATCTAGGTGCCTGGCTTGAAGTTGATCTAGGGCAAAGCTATGATGTTGATAAGATAACTTTGGTTCAGCGAGAATATGCCACTCGATTCAAGGTTTATGTGCGTAACGATCTGCATGAATACTACACTCTGGCATATGATGGGTTAAACAATAATTCAATAGGGACCATTTCACAAACTTTTGCTCCGGTTAACTGTCGCTTTGTGAAAATCCAGTTTTTCGAGAATCGATCTGACCCTTATTACCTAACGCATATCAACGAATTTATGGTCTTTGCAGGTGCATCGGAAAACCTGGCGCTCAATAAGTTTCGTGTTGGTAGCCACGCTGAAATGAAGACCATTGTTAATGGTAATGAAAAGGATGGATGGCAACCCCCCCGATACCTTGGTGATGAATCAAGGGAGGAGGGAGTAGCGGGAAGGTTTTGGCTTTATGCCGATGGTCAGAAAATATACATTCCCGGCGGAGCTGTGTTGCGAGGTGGAATCTGGGCCACCGGATTATCAAATATCACCGTTTCCGGACGGGGTATTATCGACGGTAGTAAATCGTTCCGTACCAGCCCTATCGAATTCCCAGGGCGCATAATTCCTTATTTGCATTTTTCAGGAGTTACCGGTGATACGCTTGAAGGCATAACAGTGATAGATCCACCAGCATTGACCACATACATGATATGCTCAAACTCCTTAATAAAAAACTATAACATTATCGGATATGCCGTGAACTCAGATGGTTTTAATCTTGGTACAGATGGTTTTAATACTGGTGCCGAGAATATTACACTGACCGGAGTTTTTGTACGCACATCAGATGATATACTGGCATATCCTCACCTTAATGTTACCTGTAAGAACAGTGTGGTTTGGGGAGACAGAGCTCAAGTATTTTTCATAATAAATGGTAATAATATCCGATATTCAAACATAGATGTGATTGGCCATTGTGAACGTCTCCCAGAATATCGGGGTTTAATAGGCCTAAAGGCTTGTATGAATGGATCCATTAGTAATGTAACATTCGAAGATATCCGAATTTCACCATTCCGAGATCCGAAGAACGCAATGGTGATGTGGATAACCACTGCCAATACAACTAATTGGTTTCCTGTACAGGGGCAATCTATCCGCAATATCGTTCTAAGAAACATTACCTATGAAGGCACGGGTGAAGTGCCATCGATAATCGAGGGGGCAAGCGCTTCGCAGACCGTTGATGGAGTGCAGATCATCAATTATAGTCGTAAAGGTATACCTTGTGTGGGCACTCCCGAGGCAGGGAACATCTCAATAAAATCTTTTGCCCATAATGTGACATTTAACTGCGATCAGGGGCATTCGCAGGGTCATAGCACGAAGAAATAAAAAACAGACAGACTATTAACACATTGGCAAGGGTTATTAACGGTCATTTTAGATAAAAATAGTTTTTAGGTGGTTGTTAATAATTTGGTGCTATAATATTGTAAATCTGTTAATTAATACTTGGCCATCACAGACATACCTGATGAAATTTCTGGTCTTTTATCTTCTTTACAGAAGACATGGAAGTTTAAAAAGAGAACTTGGGGTGAAACCCGCTTTTGAGGCGGTTGAAAATTGGTATGAGTTGAAACCTGAAATATTTTTAAAAAACCTATGGATTTTAAACAAAATACTATTGTTGCATAATCTAACAAAATAAAAGCAAGTTTGTTTAGCTCAACAACCTTATGAAACTTGACATTTAACCATTCATCGGTGAATTAAAGGTATAAAAATACAAAATACAAAACCACTTAACCAATAACCATGAGAAATTTACAGACTCTTATCGCCATTGTTTTATTATTATTCATCATTGGGTGTAGCAATAAGACCGGCAACAAAGATGAAATCCTTTTTAATCCGGATGAATCCTCTTTAAGCAATTTAGAGGTGAGCAACGATGCAAAGGTCGGGATTGCAATGAGTAATAGCGGCAGCAATGCCCTGCAATTCAGCTGTGGCGGTAAAAATCAGGCCCCTTGGGTGATTATTCACGATCGGTCAAAATCATGGAAATTGTCAGGGCACCATTATCTGGCGGCAGATATTACCAATAACGACACCAGGGAAGTGATGGTTGAAATCCGGCTGAATGCCAACGGATGGAGCGGGCAAGGTAAACTGGTTCAGGCAGGCCAGACCTGTACCATTCGTGTGGTCATTCCCCAGGATAGTTTACCGGATTATTACAGTAAAAAAATAATCGGAATCTATAATCTTCCGGATGGGATAATCAAGACAGATCAGAAAATCGATTCCATCCGTAAGATCTCCTTTTTAGTGGCCTGTCCTGTTAAAGAAACAACCATTCTCATTTCGAACATAAGAGCTGAGGGAAAGGTAACTTTCCCTACAAAAAAGGAAATTGAAGGCGATTTTTTCCCTTTGGTGGATGAATTCGGGCAGTATCGCCATACCAATTGGCCTGAGAAGACGCATAGTCTGGAAGAACTGAAAAAGTCTGCTAATACAGAACAGGAAGACCTTGCCAGGCATCCCAGGTCTGCCGAATGGGATAAATATGGCGGCTGGCTGAAAGGCCCGCAAATGAAAGCGACCGGGCACTTCCGCACAGAGAAAGTCGATGGGAAATGGTGGCTGATTGACCCGGAGGGCCGCTTATTCTGGTCGCACGGAATGGGAAGTGTTGCCTTGGACGATGGTGAAGTAACAATTTCGGAACGTAAGTTTTATTTTAAAGATTTGCCTGATTCGATCAAGTTCCGGCAATTCTATCAGACAGATAGCTGGACAGCTCCTTTTGGTTATTACAAAGGCCGTATTACCCGTTCATTTAATGAGACAGGCTGGAACCTGTTCCAAAAATACGGTGAAAACTGGGAGGAGTTAGCGACCGGCCTTGTATCCAAACGCCTTGAAAGCTGGGGACAAAACACCTTAGGCGCCTGGACTTCTCCAGATCTGTTCCTGAAAAGCACACTGCCTTACACCCCGATTATTATGCCAGACGCTAAAAGGATTGAAGGGAGTAAAGGGCACTGGTATAAATATACAGACCCTTATGATACAAGCTTCGTCGGGAACCTGACAATAAAAATCAAAGCCATCGGGAAATCGACCACCGACCCTTATTGTATCGGCTACTATGTAGATAATGAAATAACCTGGGGCGATAGCACTGACGTCGCCAATTGGACGATTGCTTCGCCTGCCACCCAACCCGCAAAAATTAAAATGCTGGCTTTCTTAAAGAAAAAACATGCGAATATTAACGATCTCAATACGAAGTGGGGTACCCAATTTGCTTCCTGGGAAGAGTTTATGAACAGCACCAAACCAATTGACATAAGAAACGAAGACACTAAAGAATTTACTTTAATTGCTATAAACGATTATTTTAAATTTGTAAGCAGTACATTGAAAAAATTGGCTCCTGATAAACTTTACTTAGGCCCGCGACTCGATTTTCACTTTTATCCTTCTGAAGATTTCAGAAATAACTGGATCGTAAATATTGCCGCGCAATACTGTGATGTGGTCAGCTTCAACCGTTACCGGAACACTGCAGCTGATTTGCGTCCCGGCGATTTCGACAAACCTGTTATTGTTGGAGAATGGCACCATACTCCTTTGGAGAAAGGATCATTTTATATGAGTCCGGAACACTTTAACGAAAGCCTTCAAATGCGTGCAGAAAAGTATGAGTACTTTGTGAAAAGCTGTATTGACAATCCTTATATCGTAGGTACGCATTATTTTCAGTACTTCGACCAACCTACTGTAGGGCGGGTTGATGGCGAGAATATGAGCTGTGGTTTTCTCAATATTTGCGACCGTCCTCATGCCAGTATGGTCGAAGCCTCCCGGAAAATCGGAAATGAACTATATCAGATGCGTTATTCATTCAAATAATAAGTTTCGGTAATAAAAGAAAATCAAGATATTGAAAGAATCGACACTATAATTCTATATTAAAATGAAAAAAACGAGAATAGTAAAATTTATTGGTTGTACAGTTCTATTATCAACCCTTCTAATCTTAGGATTATTATCCGAATTAAACGGCCAGGTGCTAGTAAAGGAAGATACACTTGTATTAGCCACATACCTGGCTGATCCCCCAAGCGTATTGCCTCGGTTTTACGAGGGCACATCGCATCAGGGTGTGCAACGACATGTTTATCCTTACCCATATAACGATAACCTGACACGTAAGAAAGAAGACAGGAAGTATCATATTGTATACCTTGAAAATGAATTCATTAAAATAGGTGTAATGCCGGGTATGGGCGGGAGAATATTCGAGGCCGTTGATAAAACAAACGGCTACAATTTCTTTTATCGCCAGCATGTGATTAAACCCGCATTAATAGGTATGCTTGGATATTGGATTTCAGGTAGTCTTGCCTGGGGATTTCCACACCACCATGGAGCAACTACGGTTGCGCCAATGGATTATACCATCGAAAAAAAACCGGATGGTAGTGTTACTGTTTGGATGGCTGTCACAGAAATGCTACATCGAATGCGGATACTTATCGGTTATACAGTACAACCGAATTCATCAGTTATTCAAATGACCATACGTCCTAACAATTCCACTCCCTATGTCAATTCATTTCTGTTTTGGGCAAATCCTGCCGTGCATGCGAATACTGATTATCAAGTAATATACCCTCCATCAGTGGAATATATTACGGGACATCATAAAGTGGAGATGAATACCTGGCCTATTGCAGACAGACGCTATATGGACTATGATTATCAAGGGATGGATATCAGTTTGTGGAAAAACACCGGCGTTCCCTCTTCATTTTTCGCATGGGATCTGCAGGAAGATTTTTTTGGTGGGTACGACCATGGCAAACAAGCCGGTACTGCATGGATTGGGAATCATTATACAAGCCCTGGCATGAAATACTGGACAGATGGAAACAATCCGACCGGTGTAATGATAAACAACGGACTCACTGATAATGACGGTCGTTACATTGAACTCATGGCTGGTGCATATACTGACAACCAGCCCGATTATAGCTGGTTGCAGCCTGATGAAAGTAAAGATGTTACCATGTACTGGTATCCTATCAGGATGCTGGGTGGGATGAATGCAGCCAATACAAACGCAGCCCTCAATCTGACAACAGATGATAAAGGGAAAACATCGGTGAGGTTAAATACAACCCGCATTTACAAAGGCGCTAAGGTATTATTAACTTATAACGGACAAGAAAAACTGAGAGAAATCATCGATATCAGTCCTGCATATCCTTATTCAAAAGATATAACAATTGCCATTCCAATTAACAAAGAACTTTTAAAATTAACTTTATTCAATGCATCAAATGAAGTTTTATTAGAATACCAGCCCAAGGCGCATTCTGCTAAGTCGATGCCAAAGCCGCTTGAGCCACCTGCCAAACCCGAAGATGTTAAGACTATTGAGGAATTATACCTTATCGGGCTGCGTATAAATCAGTTCTTCAATGCATCCACCGATCCGTATTCCTACTATTTTGAAGCTTTGAAGCGTGATCCGGGTGACTACAGGGTCAATACCCAGCTTGGAATTCTTTACAGCAAAAGAAAAATGTGGGAAGAAGCCGAGAAACATTTACAAACCGCAGTGGATCGGATTACCATGTTGTATACCAGACCCAAAGACGGTGAAGCACTTTACTATCTTGGACTTGTGCAAAGAGAACTCAACAAGAAAAAGGAAGCCTACGATAATTTCTACGCTGCAAGCTGGAATGTGGGATGGTACACACCCGCTTATCATCAGCTGGCAGAAATGGACTGCGAGAAAGGAGATTTTGAAACAGCCCTGGATCATATTAACCGGGCACTTTCAACCGATATCAATAACCAGAAAGCCCGCGGTCTTAAGGTGATTGTTTTAAGAAAACTGGGTAAACTTGAAGAAGCACAGGCTTTGGCAGAAAGTATAATTAAAAATGACCTGCTTGATTATCAATCAAGAAACGAATTATTCTGGATTAAAAAGCAATTAAAACAGAATAACCAGGCACAAACTATATTACGTGATCTGGGGAAAATTATGCAGGATAAGGTAGAGTCTTACCTGGAATTTGCAACCTTCTATTCCGATTGTGGTTTTTACGAAGAAGCAGTTGACATCTTATCACGTCTTGAAATGAAAGGCGAACAATTTCCGATGCTGTATTACTATCTGGGATATTATTGGTCCAAACTTGACAATAAGGAAAAAGCACAGCAATACTTTACACAAGCGCAGAAAAAACCCTATATCTATTGTTTTCCATTCCGGGATGAGGAGGTAAATATACTAAATGAGGCAATAGCCTATAATCCAAAAGATGCTATGGCCTTCTATTATCTGGGTAACCTGTATTATGAATTAAAGCCTGAAAGAGCGATAGAACTATGGGAAAAGTCACAGTCCATAGATGGTAGTTTTTACATCGTGCAACGTAATTTGGCATGGGCTGCTCTCCAATATCACAAAGACTTGGACAAAGCCTTGTCCTTGTACAGAAAAGCATTTGCCAACAGCAAGGAAGATCCAAGATTAATTTATGAATATGATCTTGCTAGTCAAAGTGCAAAGGTTCCACCCAAAGACCGGTATGAGCAAATCTTTAAAAACAATCGCAATATAACTGAAAAAAGAAGTGAAACATTAATAAGTGAATTAGCCCTATTAAACAACCTGGGTAAATATGATGAGGTAATTGATGTACTAAACAAGCATGAATTTGTTGAGAGCGAAGGAAGTACAAGATACAGGGACATTTATCTGAATGCTTATGTTTTAAAGTCACTTGGTGAAATCAGTACAGGGAAATACAATGATGCAATCACCCATATGCAAAAAGCCCTGGATTTCCCATTGGGAAGAGATCAACAACGTGAAGCTCAATTGAACTATTTTATGGGAACTTACTACAAGAAACTTGGGAAAGGTAAAATGGCTAAGGTTTACTATGAAAAAGCTGCCGGTGAACTTGTAGAAGGTACAGAATTTTTGTTTTACAAAGGCCTTGCTTTGCAGAAATTAGGACAAAATGAAAAAGCCCTCGAACAGTTCAACGCGTTGACCGAATTGGCAAATAAGGAGGAAGAAATTGATTTTTACAGATCATTTGAGGACGGATCCAACGGTAATGTCAACTATGCCTATGCCCAGAAGTTATATCTTAGGGGATTGGCATATCTTGGGTTGAATAAAAAACAAGAGGCTAAATCAGAATTTGTCAAAGCTATTGAAACGGACCCCAGTCATTTATGGGCGCAAATAAACCTGAATGATTTAGGCAATTAGTGGTGAAATTTTATACTAAGTTGTCTTCCGCGATTCAAAACCATAAGGTTATAATTTGGTTCAGATAATAGCCGGCAGTTATTTCTATTGAGCAGCAGGGATTGCCAGCTTCATTTTAGTTGATGCTTAGGATTGGTTTGTTGGTATTAAAAACATAGTAACCATGTCTGGTCTTCGACAGTTACTAATTACAACTTATTGATTAACAGCAAAATAAATTTAATTTATTTTTCTTTGGCACCACTGTGCCAGACTCTCACACCAGCAAACCACCATTCAGTTATTCAGTCGGCATCAACCGGATGGTTGGGGGTAAAGCCACCCCCACCGCTTTGAACACGGACGAGCAGGTTCCTTTACATTCTGTTCGCACCAGGTATTCCCTATCCTCTTCCTTTATCGATATTTCCTGCAGGGTATCCAGATCTTGTTTGATATCGTAACATTCCAGGTCCAGGTTCATATTTTCCAGGCGGTCGTTGAGTTCTTTCTTGAGAACCAATGCCAGAAAGCTGCAGAACACGTGACCACGGATCGCATCATCTGTGTTATGGTAGACCGGTCGGGTATTGAAAATACTATTCATTTCCCGGAACACCTGCTCTACCTGCCAGACTGGTCTTCGACAGTTATATTGAAACTGTTTACCTGATCAACATTAATCTGAATTTTCAAAACAATATTCTTAAATAACTTTTTTGAATTTTTAATACAGTCCTGCCATTTAGATGAAGAAGCCTTTAGAACTTCCCCTGCAAATTTTTCAAGAAACTCCTCTTCTTAATTTACAGTGAACATATCTATCATTGCAATTCTGACTTGTGGATGTTCTGCTCTGATTAAATCTGTACTCTTTCAACCAGAGATGATTTACTCCATCGCTTGGGAGATATTATCATTGAGTTAATACCTCCCAACAGATTATCAATGAGTTTATTGATCTCGTTTTCTCGGTCGGTGAATTATTGTTTGCTCACCATAGGACCATAGATAAATGGAGAGTTTTTCATTATACTAAGTAATATTATACCATATGGTATTATACACAAAGGTATAATATATTTAATACAAAAGAAATTTTCATAACTTGTTTCCTACCATAATTTGATAGTGAGTGGTACAGCTTACAGGGCACAGCGCATAGGGCATTAGGTATCCCTATTTGTTAATTGGAAATAATTTTCTCAGGTTATGAACTCCACGTTAGTTTATGATACTTATCCTGAAGAATCTTATTATGATCGAGCAGCCACCTGATCACCTTTATTACTTTTTCCTCGGGATAACTGATCATCTTAACAAGCTCTTCTGAATCAGGCTCTTTATCTGCCAGTATGTTTTTTATTTCCTCAAGAATCAGATCAAATTCATATTTGCTAAGGTCAAGTTCATTTCTTTCCCTGCATATATCACAGATACCGCATCTGTCCGATTCTTCACCAAAATAATCAAGAAGGATTACTGACCTGCATCTGTTTCGGGATTCTGCATAATCGATCATTTTTTCAAGACGTGCGGTATATTTTTCTTTTACATGGAGGTAGTTTTCAGGGGAGATCATCAAAGCTTTCCGGACAAGACGTTCTTCAGTGAAAATCACCAGGGATGTTTTTTTACCTGGAATATATCTGATGATGTTCATTGATGATAGTTTTACCAGATACTGATAAACCTTGTCTCTTGTTATTGCAGCTTTCCTGGCCAGAGACTCTTCATTTATGGCCACAAACTCTGTGAACATGCCGGTGTATGATCGTAATAAAAGCTTTATAAATCCATCGAATGACTCATTAGCTACCTGAAATTTGTAAAGGTCATCACGTCCGACCACAAAATGGACCCGTGAAGGATTATTTATCTCTTCGGTAAATTCAACATAACCTTCGCGCTGAAGAAATGCAAGGCTGTTGAATGTTTCAATTACAGGTAGCCTGTACCGGGAGACAAAATCTGCCATATTGAAATCAAAAACATTATCTTTCCCCGATCCGAGCGGAACCTGAAGATAGTTGCAAAGGGCTTCGTACGTATCTTTTATTTTTTCGATATGAGGAAATTTCTGTCTTAAAGAATCGTTGAGACGTGTCTTATCTGACGGGGAGTATAGAAGTACGGCATACGCAGGCTTATTATCACGTCCCGCCCGGCCGCTTTCCTGGAAATAATTTTCAATTGAGTCAGGGATATCCCAATGGATTACAAACCTGACATCAGCTTTGTCAATACCCATTCCGAAGGCATTTGTAGCCACAATGACACGGGTTTCACCTGCCGACCATGCTGTTTGTTTCTTATCTCTGAGTTCATCGGGCAGTCCTGCATGATAAAAATCGGCATTAATGCCATTCTCAACCAATATTTCGGCAACCTCTTTGCATCTTTTTCTGCTCCTGACATATACTATACCGGAGCCATTTACTTTATTCAGTGTTTTGACAAGATATGTACCTTTTTCCTCTGCCTGCCTTACCAGATAAGAGATATTTTTCCTTAAAAAGCTTGTACGCAGTACATTTTTCTGCCTGAAGGCTAGTTTATTCATTATATCCTCTATAACCAGCGGTGTTGCAGTGGCTGTCAGTGCAAGGAACGGCACTTCAGGTGCAATAAGGTTCCTCAGCGAAGCTATTTTTAGGTAGGAAGGCCGGAAATCGTAGCCCCATTGTGAAATGCAATGTGCTTCATCGACTGCCACAAGCGACATATTAAGGCGGCCGATCTTACCCTGAAACATCTGGGTTGAGATCCTTTCTGGTGATACGTAAAGGAATTTATAATCACCATAAATGCAATTCTCAAGGGCGATATCTATCTCTTCCCTCGACATTGCGGAGTGAATTGCTAATGATTTTATTTCAAGGCTGTTAAGGCGGCTCACCTGCTCTTTCATCAACGCGATAAGGGGAGTAATTACGAGACAGGTCCCCTCTTTTGCCATTGCCGGTATCTGGAATGTAATTGATTTACCGCCGCCTGTCGGCATAAGGGCAAGTGTATCATTGCCTTCGGCAACCGATCTTATAATATCTTCCTGAAGAGGTTTGAATGAAGTAAATCCCCAGTATCTGGTCAGTATTTTCCTGCACTGTTCAATATTTATAGTTTGCTGAACCATATACAAATGTAAGAACTTGTTTTCAGAGTCCTGTTTTTTTTACTAATTTGCGCCCACAAAAACTAAAAGGATCATACAATGTCATTTATTAAGGATAAGATACTTTATGAAGGACTGACCTTTGATGATGTACTTCTGGTCCCTTCTTATTCCGAGGTTCTTCCCCGGGAGGTCGATCTAAGCTCAATGTTCAGCCGGAACATTCAGATAAATACTCCGGTTGTCTCCGCAGCTATGGATACAGTCACTGAAGATGAGCTTGCTATTGCCATTGCCAGGGAAGGCGGGATAGGTGTGATCCATAAAAATATGTCGATTGAAAAACAGGCTGCCCAGGTAAAAAGGGTTAAAAGAGCAGAGAATGTTATGATATTTGATCCTATTACAATAGGCCTCGAGGCAACCGTTGCCGAAGCTATGAATCTTATGAGCGAATATAAGATAGGAGGTATTCCGGTTGTCGACAAAAACGGTATACTCAAAGGAATAGTTACCAACAGGGATCTAAGGTTTGAAAATAACCTTGCTAAGAAAATAACCGAGGTGATGACTACGAACCTTATTACCACAAATCACCAGACAAATCTTCAGGCAGCGGCGCGTATTCTTCAGAAGCATAAAATTGAAAAACTTCCCATGATTGACGAATCTGGTAAGCTTATCGGACTTATAACATACAAGGATATAACAAAAACCAAGGATCGTCCCGATTCATGTAAAGATGATAAAGGAAGGCTCAGAGTTGCGGCAGCCGTAGGTATTGCGTCGGATACTCTGCAGCGTGTTGAAGCTCTTATCAATGCCGGTGTCGATGCTATTGTCATTGATACAGCTCATGCCCATACCAAAAGTGTAATCAGAATTCTGAAGGAAGTTAAGAATACATATCCTTCTGCTGAGGTTGTAGCAGGCAATATAGGCACTGCAGAAGCAGCAAAAAAACTGGCCTCTGAAGGTGCGGATGCCCTCAAAGTGGGAATAGGTCCCGGTTCAATTTGCACAACCAGAGTGATCGCAGGAGTCGGAATACCTCAGCTTTCAGCCATATACAATGTAGCAAAAGCCATAGAAGGATCAGGAATCCCGGTGATTGCTGACGGCGGAATAAGATATTCCGGTGATATTATTAAGGCACTGGCTTCGGGAGCAGATTCAATAATGGCAGGTTCGCTGTTCGCCGGTGTTGAGGAATCGCCAGGTGAAACGATAATTTATAACGGCCGTAAGTTCAAGGCTTACAGGGGTATGGGATCAATTGAGGCTATGCAGCAGGGTTCAAAGGACCGCTATTTTCAGGATGTTGAAGATGATATCCGTAAGCTTGTTCCTGAAGGGATAGAAGCCCGGGTACCCTATAAGGGCAATTTATCGGAAGTTATTTACCAGATGATGGGAGGACTCAGAGCCGGGATGGGTTATCTTGGCGCAAAAAACATAGCAATTCTGAAAAAAGAAGGTAAGTTCGTCAGAATCACACATTCGGGAATAATTGAAAGTCATCCTCACGATGTAACGATAACAAGGGAGTCGCCTAACTATAGCAGGAAATCTTTTGAATAACGGATCCCATTACCTGGTTATGAAAATACGATCTATCCTTACTTTTGTATTGTTAATTTTATCTCACGTTTTCAGCTTTGCCCAGGGAAATGATGAAAAGATATTAATGACTGTCGATAACAGAAAAGTGGAGGCCGGAGAGTTCATTAGAATGTACAATAAAAGTCTGGACCCAACTTATAAGACAGATCTAAGTGACTACCTGGAACAATTCATTGCTTTTAAGCTCAAGGTCGCTGATGCAATTGAGCAGGGTTATGACACCACAAAAGCTTACAAGGACGAATTAAACGGTTACAGGAATCAGCTGGCTCAAAGTTATCTGGCTGATCCTGACATAAAAGAAAAACTCCTCAGGAAGGCTTATCAGCGCTCATTGTCAGAGGTAAATGCGTCACATATTCTTATTAGCTGTGCTCCGGATGCATCTCCCGAAGATACGCTCAAAGCATACAAAAAGGCTATTGATATCAGAGAAAGAATAATTAAGGGAGAAGCTTTTGAACAGGTGGCTAAAGCTACTTCAGATGATAAGTCAGTTTTGATAAATAACGGCAATCTTGGATATTTTACTGTTTTCCAGATGATCACACCTTTTGAAGAAGCTGCATATACTCTTAAGCCCGGAACTATTTCAATGCCGGTAAGAACTCCTTACGGATATCATATTATAGAAGTGTATGACAGACGTCCTTCAAAAGGGAAAATAAAAGTTGCACATATTATGAAAGCAGCTCCTCCGGGATCAAATGAACAAACAGTCCAAAAAGCAGAAAAGGAGATTAATAATATCTATTCAGAACTGAAAAACGGGGAATCATTCCGAAAGTTAGCCTCTGAATTCTCAGATCACAAAGAATCTGCAGCAAACGGCGGGGAGCTTAACTGGTTTGGAACAGGTGAGATTATCAGCGATTTTTCTGAAGCAGCATTTGCAATTAAAGATACAGGAGAGTTTACACGACCTGTTCGCTCTGTCTATGGATTTCATATTATCAAGCTTCTTGACAGTAAAGCACCAGGCTTATTTGAAGAGTCAAAATCATTTCTTGAAAGCAAACTAAACCAGTCGAATCTCATTTCCCTGGGGAAAAAATCTTTCATCGATAAGTTGAAAAATGAGTACAATTTCAGGGTAAACCCCTCCGTTCATGCCTGGTTTGTAAATAATACCGATACTCTCATTATCGAGGGAATCACAAGATACGATCGTAACAAAATTCCTTCAGGGAATTTATATTCTTATGCAGACCAGTATCTGTCAGCCAGAGATTTTGCAGATTACCTTGAAAAGCGGGGTTATATGGTTAACACTAAAAATCCTGTTTACTATATAGATACTTCCATCGAATCCATCTTGTCAGACGATATAATGAAATATGAAAATTCTGTACTTGAACAGAAATATCCGGATTTCAGGTATCTGATGAAAGAATTTCACGATGGCATCCTGTTATTCGATATTTCATCCAAGATTGTATGGAATAAAGTCCAGGAAGATTCAGCAGGATTGCAGAATTATTATGACAGGAATAAGAATAATTTCCTGTCAAAGAAGAATATTGAGGCAAAAATATACACTCTGAAAGAACCAGGCGGAGCAAAACGTCTAGCCTCAGCATATAGAAAGTATTCACATAAATCCGGTACCGAGGCAAGGCTTATAGAAAAATTTAACGCAAAAGGTGATACATTGCTCACAATTACTGAAGGTAAATGGTTTACAGGTGATGATAAAGAGATTGATGGTATCAAATGGACAAGTGGGATACACCCCATGACCAGAAACAGTTATCCATCGCTTATTGATATAAAAAAAGTCAATGAACCTGAACCCTTGCCATTTAATGAGGTTCAGGCAGAGATTGTTTCCGGTTATCAGGAGTGGCTCACTGAGGAATGGATAAAGCAATTAAAGAAAAAATACACGGTTAAAATTGATAATATGGTTTTTAACGAAGTGAAGCAGAGATTAGGCAATGAATAAGATACTTATAGCCATATTGATGTTGGTTGCCACAAACGGCTGCAAAAGCAACGACAACCAGGCAAAACGCGTTCCTGTTGCCAAAGCCGGGAGTGTCATGTTGTATTATGATGAGATCCCGGGGCAGGTAAAGGAAGGTATTAACCCGAGTGACAGTGCGGCCGCAATAAGGAATTATATTAACAAATGGGCTAAACGTGAGCTTATGTTCCAGCAGGCTGAAGCAAATCTGCCTGCCGAACTGAAGAATGATATTGAAAAACAACTTAAGGAAACATGGGTGAATCTTGTAATGTATGAATATCAGCGCATGATGATGCTGCAGAAGATGGATACTGTTATCGCCCAGCAGGAACTTGAAAAATATTACCGAAGCAATGAAAACAGCTTTATTCTCACATCAAACATTGTAAAGGCTCTCTTTATCAAGTTGCCCGTTGAAACTCCTAATCTGATCAGGATAAGAACACTGGCCAGATCAAATAATCAGAAAGACTTTCAGGAACTTGAGAGCCTGTGTTTCCAGTTTGCTGAGAAATTTGATGACTTTAATGAAGAATGGATCACCATGGACAGGTTATTGCTTGAACTAAAAGAAGATATCAGCGATCAGGAGAATTTTTTAAAAAGGACCACCTTTTATGAAACCGGCGATTCATCCTCAGTCTATATGGTCAGCATAAGCGATTACAGACTCAGAGGTAGTTTATCACCATCTGAATATGTAAAGGAGGATATTAAAAGAATAATCTGGAATAATCGTCGTATTGAGTTCATCCAGGCTCTTGAAAACGGAATTTATAACGAAGCTCTCAAAGAAAACAGGTTTAAGATTTATTAATAATGAAAAGAAGGACAAGGTTGGGGTTTTTGGCAGTTACAGGGCTTATTTGTGGCATTTCAGCTGCAAATTCGCAGGTACTCGTGGAATCTGTAGCCGGAACAGTTGGAAATGAAGTTGTTTATCTGTCAGATGTTGAAAATGCTGTATTAGATACCAGAAGAGGAGGAAGCAAAGCTCCTGTGGATGAACTCAGGTGTGAGGAATTCCAGAAACTACTCATTTCAAAATTATTTGTTGATCAGGCCAGGATCGACAGCATCGAGGTGACTGATGACCAGGTTGAAGGTGATCTTAATATGAGAATTAATGATGCTATCAGACAGGTAGGAAGCGAAAAGGCACTTGAAGGCTACTTTAACAAGAGCATGGTGGAGATCAGGAGAGATATCAGGAAAGCACTTGTCGAATCACAGGTGGTCGCTGAGGTTCAAAATAATATTGCAGAAGACTTGTCGATTACTCCATCTGATGTTAAAAGATTTTTTAATGATATTCCTAAAGACAGTCTTCCTGTGATTCCTTCAAGAGTTCAGATCAGTCTTATTCAGCTCGATCCCCCTGATAATGAAGAAAATAAGGCAGACGCCAGACAAAGGCTGCTGGACATACGAAGTCAGATACTTGCAGGTAAAAGTTTCAGCGTTCTGGCAATCATGTATTCTGAGGATGGCTCAGCTGCCAAGGGAGGTGAAATCGGATACAAATTAAAGGGAGAGCTTGAAAAGCCTTATGCCGATGCAGCATGGAGCCTTTCAAAAAACGCAGTATCAAAAATTGTAGAGACCAAATATGGATTTCACATTATACAAGTAATTGACCGGAAGGGAGATCTAGTAAATACCCGTCATATCCTTATCAGGCCAAAAGTAAAACCCGATGAATCAGCCAGGGCCCTGACGAAACTCGACAGTATTACCAGGCTCATCAGGAAGGACAGCCTGAAATTTGAAAATGCCGCTCTCAGATTTTCCAGTCACCTTGACAGCAGGATCAATGGCGGCAAATTCGTTAGCACCAATCCTTCCGACAGGATAAACTGGTTTTCTCTTGATGAACTGAATAAAGAAATGTATGTAAAAGTCAGGGATCTTAAACCGGGAGAAATTTCTGAACCATTCCAAACTACTGATGAA